>ULVN01100525.1_pt1 | contig 12799 bp, 10 predicted proteins | sample 1959491 | NCBI WGS metagenome assembly ULVN01 (sample SAMEA4835787, study PRJEB28245) | human gut metagenome | biome: gut microbiome; material: fecal sample | place: Denmark | collected 2008 | reverse complement strand
CGAGTTCGTAATCGTCATATTCCTGAGACATCCGGTTGATTTGGTCTGCAAATGCTGTAGCCATATCAGTTGTTGCCATACTGTCGGTAACCTCGATTGAGAAAGCATAAGGCTTACCCTTTTCTACGAAATCATTTGCATATCGGCTGTCTTGCGGAGCTGTTGCACCAGAAAGCATAACCCAAATAAGAATCTGATATGAGCCATTTCCGGAGCCACCTACACCAAAAGTACCCTTCTTCATTGTGATGGTAAGTTTGCCTTTTGTTCCGTCGTTATATGGAGTTTTCCATATACCCCTTACATTGTTTTTTGTGAAATGACCACATCTTTTTACGTCAAAGTTTGCAGGCTTTCCATCTTGCTCTGCCTGAGATGACCATTTGGCAAGTTGACTCTTTGTATCAATCGCCGAGTTGATGATAAAAATGTTAGTGTAATTCATAACGTTTTAAATTACTTGTTTATAAATTCTATTGTTATTTTGAAGATTGTCTATCTATTGTTATCGCGCCTACAGGGATGCCTGATTGTATATTACTATTTACTTGTATATTTGTCGACAATCTCTGGTCTCCAATATTTTCAAGAATAATAGATGTAAGATTGTTTACAATCTCTTGTATTACATGTCCAGGCAATTCTATTATTTGCGATGTATCTTCAATAATATCAAATTGCTTTTGGGTTAGATTTATATACTGCGGATACTTTATATATGTTATGTACACACTTTCAAGTTCGCAATATTTTTCATCATTACCATATCTTATCTCCATTCTTATAGGAGATGTATTTCCGTATCTGTTTCCAGATTTTTTTTCTACCTGACTTTCTTTCTTTCCTCCTATCTTAATCATTCTCGGAAGTTCGGTATTTGATACATCTGTTCCTGAAGAATCTTTTGTCAATGTATCTTCATATCCGTCTTCGCCTGAAAATGGATTGGTAGGAATATCGTTCGAAGTATTTACGTTTCTTATTATGAAATAAGGTCTCTTTATCGACGGTCTTAAATAGTAATCCGTTTCTATTTGAGATTCTATATCATTCGTCAACCTTATTGCCGGTTGTTTTATTTTCTTTCCGGCGTATAAGCAACCTTTACTTTTCGTTACAGCAAAATTACAAGAACAGCTTATAAGATGCATGTAATCAAGAGGCAGGTTGCATTCGTAGATTCCCTTATATGATTCAGCGTCGTAAAAATCTGATTTCTTTACTTCGAGTTTTGATGTCGAGAGAAATACGCGAAGATTATCCGTCATCTTTTGATTCAGTTCGTATGCTCTATAAACATTATCATACCACATTAATATAACTTTATTTATAAAGTAGTTGAACGTTTCAAGAGATAAAGGCTGAGTCTTTTGCTTTCTGCATTCAATCTCTACTGCTTCCCATATTTCTCTCGCTGTAGTCATTATTTCTTAGAGTTTCTTCTTTTATTGTTTTCGATTAACTGCTCAACAGAGTCAATTTTTTCCGCATCTAATCCTTCTTCAGTTTCTTCATCTTTTGGATTTTCATCCTCTTCAAGAATATTTGGAGACGGTTTGTTTATTTCTCTATTGAACATATCCGGATTCAAATCTACCTTTATTTGTTCAAGGATGTCATTGTTTGACGGATTTTTAAGGAAGTTTATAGCGGCATCATCTGATGTTCCGAGGATGTACTGACCTTCCAATCCGTAAACGTATGTTCCACCGCTGATTTTGATGATTCTCTTTTCCTTTGCTTTCAAGAACAGAATCCTGAGTGATAATTCATCACCGGAGTACAGAGTTTTGATTTTTTCCGGATTTCTTTCTGCGTATTTTGTAAGGAAGTCTGTTACTTCATAATCGTCATATCCAGTCATGTCACGACCAAGAATTAACGCAACTGCCAGTCTTCCCTTTGCTCCTTTCTTGTCATCGTAAATAAGACGTTTTGCTTCGAAAATATTCCTATCAGTATCTACTTCACGTTTTGCTTCAAGAGTCGGATTTTCGATATATAATTCAGCAACTCCATACCTTTCAGCATTACCGTCAATAATGAAATTTCCATCAGTATCCTTTTCATACCTGTCTGAAGCGATTCCCGGACAATGTTTTATAGCTTCCCACATCGCTCTGTCATACTTCTTGTTAAGGTCAATTTCCATTCCTGACACGATTTCGAAGGTCTTGTTTTCTGGAATAAATACTGCTCCATTCGACATATCTTCCCTATCCTTTTCGGAAAGAATCATTTCACCTTTTGAGTTTACAGCTCTTACGCATTCAGCGAATAAACCAGTTTCGGGATTTCTTACAGGTTGAATAAAATACTTCTGTTCAACATTTCCCATCACACTTCTAATAAAAACCTTATTAGAGTTTTTAATCTCTTTTCCCATTATATTAATCTATTGTTTAAAAGTTTATGTTCTAAAGTACGGTTTACCGTTTAATGAACATTTGTAAAATATGCAGGCGACGACATTGTTTAAAACATAAAATCGTCGCCGGCATAGATACAACCAACATAATTCGACATCAAAGAACTAAAATTATCAACGGCTAATGTCAATATATATGTATTATAAAAACAAATGGGAGCTGATGCCCCCATTATGTTATAGTTATCAAGGTATATATGAATATTATACTTCTCTCATTATTGCAGAACGATACGGAGAAAATGCTGCAATTGAATCATAACCCCAGATTACGGCACGTGATGCAGCAACCGGAGATGACACAGGACCAGATGTAAGACCATTCTGACCACCGACACCTTCAATAGTATTGGTGATGAAGTCTCCACCCTTCAGTGTAAATGCAGCGATAGCCGGATTACCGTTTGATTTATCAGCTGTCAAGTCTATAAACATTGCAAAGCCTTTATCGTTACCCCATTCACGAGAGAATGTACGGTCAACTTTAAATGCCAAAATGTTACCACCCATTTCATAAGAAACGAATGTTGCACCAACTCCAACACCTGATACCGGAACGTATGCTTTAGCTTCTTTAGAATACAAGTATGTACCGCAAGTCTTGTATTGTGCGAGCCAAGCTGCAAGTTCAATCTGAACGTCATACCAGTATTTTTCATTACATACAACGGTGATTATGTTTCCTACGGCTTTATCGCATTTATTCAAAACCTGAGTCATCATTTGTGTAAACACGCTGACTGACAGATGGTTGTAGAATGTTTTTGAAGCGAATCGTTCAACCTGCGGAATCAAACCTTCACCGATATAGATAGGACGATTGTCGACCGGGTCATAGATTGTCGGCTTACCGTTCTTATCTACGTTTGTCTTTGAGAAAAGCATACCGTTGTTGCGGACATAAAGGAACGATTCAAGAAGTTCCTTCTTCTTATCCGTCATCATGAATACCTTTTCGCTTTGAGGCTCACCTTCCTTACCTTTTGAAATACGGATAAATACATCTTCTTCTGCTGCGAACAACGCGGTCCATGATGTATCAACACGGTGAGTAGAAATGAAGTTACGGTGCTTTTCAACGTTGCTCTGAGCCTTTACATAACCTTCCTGGTGTCCTTCTGGATGATAGTTTGATATAAACCTTGTAGAATCACCAATCTGGCATCCGCGTAAGTCAAGCTTAGTCTTAAAGTCATTGTTAATCAATACAACGCGTACTTCCCAGTATTTATCTGATCTCCTGAACGGGCGAGAAACAACGAAACATTGCTGGCGTGTCTTTTCAATACGGAATGTATCATATTTTTCATAATAACGTTCCTTAAACGCCATAGTGATTTCGCCACCGTTTTCACCGGTTTCAGTCGGAACTGCTGCGAATTTTACACGTTTAATAAAGTTTACAACTACATTCCATTCATACATCATAGAATTGATAGAACGGAATTTTTCAGCGGACTTGTTGTTCATATAGAACGTATTCCTAAGAGATTCGGTCAAATATGAACCTGTTAAGTCAGTGTACATACGAGACATAACACCAAGTCGAGCAGGATTTGCACCAACATAAGTGAAATAATCCTGGTAGGTTTTAGTATCGCCCATTGTATTATGGACATTTACATAACTTGCTACTAACATAGTTTACTATTATTTATAAATAATACTTATTACGTTGAACTTTTGTTTATAAGATGAATCTTGATTAGAACATGTCTTTATCCATTGTATCACCAAGTTCTGCTATCTTTTCTACATTTCTCCTTTGATTTGGCATTCCGGGCCTACGAACTACAAATGATTGATTTCTTCCGGATTTAGCATCTTCAAATCCTTTCTTGTATGCATTTACTCTTGTAGCGTTTATTTCATTTCTATAAGAGTCTTGCATTTCTTTGATAAGCTCCTCACCTTTAAGATACATAAATGCCATTTTTACGAGTTCATTCTGATTTCTCATAGCACTTACCATGTAATTCTCACCGGTGGGGTCACTGTCAAGAATAAAGCTTGCTATATCCTCTTTATCTTCATCTGATAATTCAAGGTTTTTGTCGCCGAATCGAAGTCTTGAATTGCTGTTTACAGCACTTACGATTGCAGCTTCATATTCCTCGGCCCTTTGCTTTGCCAGTTCTTGCTGGCGTTGTATATCTTGATTTCTGTAATTTTCTTCATTCTCCTTATACATCTGCCTCATTCCTTCAACTGTTCTTTTAAACAATTCAGGATTTGATTTAGCGTATTCAAGAGCTTTCAATGTATCTTCTTCGGTTGCGTCTTTTACTTTGGCATGATAATCGGTAATCCAAAGTTCATCATCAGATAAGCTGTCAACTTTATAGACATTATTGTCTGCACCTCCGCTTTGAATGAAATCATTTATTACTTTTTCCTTAAATGCGGCAACCCAATTTTCAGGAGATAATCCAGACCGTCTTATTGCATTTACCATATCAACTTCATCATCATCAAGCTGGTGACCTCCATCATCTCCATTGCTTTGATTAGGAGAGATAGAGTGCATTATGTCAATCTGTTCCTGCCTTGTCAAATCATTAAATGAAACAATTGTTTCATTACCGTTTTCATCTGTGATAGGTATAGCATTAGGATTTATGCCACTCTGCTTCAGCATTGCAATAGCAAAATCATCGTCGTCTTTAACGGCAAATGGATTATCGTTACTATTGCTGTTTCCGCCATTACCACCATTTCCATTGTATTGTTCGAAGTCTTTATTCAGCTCTTTGAAAATACGATTTTCATCGTGTTCATTTGAAGCTCTTTGCCTTTGATTCCTTCCATCGTCACCACCATCATCGCCATCACCATTGTCAACTCTTCCTGTGATTCCGGTACCTCTCATTTGACCTCCAACATTCGTTGGATTTTCGTTATCTCCATCGTTGCCGAATAAAGCATCTTCATTGAGAAACTGTTCGTCATTCAATTTATCAATCATATATTAAAACATTAAAACATAAAACATAAAACATAGAAGACAATACTTCTGCAACAAAGATAAATTTTATTTACCCGTATACATTATGAATATCATATCATAATACGGTGGTAATACCTTGTTATTCGGTATAGTTATCTGCTCTTGTTTATATGAAATAGTATCCTTTATTACAGTGTTTGCGTTACCGTTTCCTGATACCATCAGTTTCATCTCTTTTACAAGATTATAAATTGATTTTATTTGATATCCATATTCATTTCCTCTATATCCTGCATATACAGCGAAATTCTTGCTTCCACCTTCATCAAATACTCCCAGTCTTACGCTTAAATCAGTTTGTATATTATTTGCTGCTGAAAAATTTGCCATTATTGCACCGATGTCATTTGTATCAACATATTGACTTTGGCCGGAAACAATATTAACACTATTCAAATCAAGCGTTGTTTCTGCTTCATGAGTGTGTGGTGGAAGATTTACTTTTTCTATGAACATTTTAAAATCCTCTCCACCACCTATCCCTCCGTATGAAGATGCTGCTCTTATAAATTTACCTGTTAAATTTGGAGTACCATTAGTTCCATCGCATACATGCCACCCAAATGGTAGGTCTGATATATCCCCATGATACATTCTTACTTCGCCAACAAATAAAGCAGAGAATAAATCCGGTATACATATAACTACATTTCTTCCATCATTATTATAGATATCTGCATACTTCAATTCATTATAAAGCATATATCCATTTCTTATGGTTGAGAAATCTACAGAATCCAAATCTGAGTGGAACGTACAGAATCTTAATCCTTCGTTAAATGATATGTTTGATAATGAACCATTTATATTTACATTGTTAGCTCCTTTTATTGATACGTTTTTTATGTCTGAGCATATATATAGCCTTAATATATTATTTGATATTGTCAGGTTATTTATGCTATCTGATATTATCTTTAAAAACTTTATTGATTCACAATTTATGGATAATCCATTTATTGTATTTGATTTTATATAAGAATTGGCACCATTAGATATATTTATATTTGATGCGTTATCAGATTCTATATGGAACTTATTAAACTTTCCGGTTAATGATAACGAGTTTATTTCTTTAAGTGAGAATAAAGAATCGTTTGATTCGAAATCTATATTTGTAACTTGATTATCCAATCTCTTGAATCCGGATATTGTATTACGTTTAAAATTTGATGAATTAATAATTAACGCACCTTTAAGGTCCTTTACTGTTATGTCATTAAATTCGGAATCGTTATACATGGATATCATTGCGTCTCCACCGATTTTATATGACAGTCCATCTTCGTTGTCTTCGGAATCAAATCTGAAATCATCAAAATTGCCTAATATTTTACAGTTTCTGAATAATCCGTTTCTTGATTTATCTGTATCTCCACCAAATGCAAATAATCTTTTATCGTTTATTTTAAATCTTGCATTTATAAAATCAAATGGCGCGCAATTACCATTTGTATCTTCCATATATATTATTCTTCCCTTTGCCTTAACCTCGTATGTATCCATGTCTATTATTGCCCTTGCAACTACATCGTCATACATCACATCATACAATATTGAAACATCCGGGAAGTCTGAGATTTTGGCATTTTGAGATACAAAACACTCGCTTGTTGCGGTAAGTTCAAGCTGAAATACGTTTTTATATTGCTTTACTTTTTGTGGAGTTAAATTGTCTATATCATCATCTTCATTTTCTTCATCATTTTCTGAATCATCATATATATCTTCTTCTATAGTGTCTATTATATTCCATGGATTTTGATAGTCTTCTATATAATATGTATATCCTTTTTTGAGTCCGTTTTCTTTCATCAGTTTCCTCAAATCATCGTATGTCAATATAGTTCCGTATGTTATCTTATTTCTTACGTGTATATTATCACAGTATATTTCTCCTTTGTTTATATATGTTCCATTTATTTCTGACCCGTTTATTGTCTTTATTGTATCGCATTGTACATATTTTCCTTTTACGACATCGATATTACCATTAACTGATACGCCGCTTGAAAGTACAGTTATTATATTAGAACCATTTATTCTCAAATCAACCTTACTTGATGCGTCTATATATGTTCCGTCATTTTCACAATAGACATGAAGGCCATTTCCTTCACTTCCTACTATTATTCCTGAACCGTTATCTGAAAAATACCCGTCTATAAACAGTGAATAGTTTGATTTAGAACCAAGTTTTATTGTTATCGGATAGGTAAATGGATTGGGTATATCCATTTTTACCGGTGTGAATTCTCCGTTTTTTACAAGGTATAATGTAAGTTCATCTATTATATATACTATTCCATTTTTGATTCCTGAATTGATGGCATCATTCATAGTATTGGATATCGCGCCTATATTGGATTGAGCTACTTCCTTTTCTTTTCCGGTTTTATTTTGCTCTATATATGACACATATTCAGAATCGTCCGGAGACTGGACTATAGGTATAAGATTACCATCATATACAACATATATTTCCTTATCCGATGTGATATATATACCGTCTTTCCCAGTATCTATATTATCCTTGGATTCTACACTATTAAATATCTTCTGGGCCTCAACATTTAACTTCCCGTCTTTAATTAAATCTATGAATTTGTTTCCCCATTTGACTTTTACTTGGCCTTTTGTTATTATAAGAAAATCAGATGAGGCTTTTCCTACTTCTTCAAAATGTCTTCCGAAAATGTTCATATCAATATATTTTATATTTATATATAAACAAAGGTCGGGTATAACCCAACCTCTGCAACAAAGGCTCACTGTTCTACAGTAATCCTTAATACTATCTGAGAATATCTTGGCAAAACCTATTCTGAACAGACATCGTAAAATCTATTGAAGTACCCTTTGTATTTACTCAGTACGTAATCACCTTCAAATATAAACTCATCAAATATCATATTTGATACTTTGAATGAATCAAGTATGCATATAGTTATTGGCTTATTTTTCTCTATTGAAAATTCAGAATCAAAATTTAAGCATTTAATTTCATCGTATGATATATTAAACATAGCGAATCTGTTAAACTCTGTCATTGACCTATCTGTTCTGCATCCTTTTATTGGAACCAGCTTCTTGCCATCATATTCAATATGTATTGTGCTGTATTCGTCATATATTCTGATATAGTATGAGTTTTTATCTATGAGCAATTCTGATTTTCTGGAAACATTAACGTATCCTTCAGATATTGATGCTATATAATCATTCTCGTGTTTTATTTTAAAGTTATATTTCTCTGCAATCTTTTTAGGTATTATTATCTCGTAGAAACTATTCTTGTTCATCGTTTTATTCAAGCTACGCTCAAATTCTTCAAACATTATCTCAGCTTCATTATACGACAGCAGATTGTTGTTTTGTTCATATTTCTCTACGTATTTATATAATAAAGAAGCTTCAATCCATGGGCCGGATAATCTTTTCTTATTTATTGCTTCGTTGTTTATGAATATTGGATTTACGATACATTTGTCATAAATCATCGTATAGCATCTGTTATATTTTCTTATTTTAGTATTATCGTTTTCATCTTTATAGATGTTATTATCGTGAACTATAAAACAGTTTGGGTACACCCCAGTGTATGAATCAAATAATATCCTTTCATTTTTCTCCGTTCCGCAATATGGATAAGATACAAGAAACAGTATATTATCAAATGTGTTTATTTTAAAGCTTATTTTTGAACTATCACTTCCTATATCTTCTATCGGACATCTTAGAAATACTGATTTGTATTTAGGATTTATTGATTTATTTAAAAACATTATATCCTTATCAGATGTTTCATACAAGAATGATATTTTACCATCATTGTATTCCACTTCGGCGTGCTGCTTTTCACAAAACGTTATTGACATAGTGAATTTATTGCCTACTATGTTTGATAATCTCGCGAGTTCAGATACTGATATCTGTACATAAACATAATCCTTTTTCATATTATCTATAATTTTATCTACGCGAATTTATATAAAATGGGAATAAAAACAAAGCCTCTAATTGCTTAGAGGCCCATTTTTAATCTTTAAAAAAGTCTTTCGATATAAACCCCTTCTCTTCGAGACTTATATCAAACAGTGAGGCTATTATAAACAGTCTGTTCTTTATGACTAAGTAGCTATCAGGGTTTATATTCAAATGCTTTATTAAGTGCTTCATCTCGTCTTCACTGATTCCATATTTTGACTCTTTGTATAGCACATATTTTAAATTAAGCCCTGATATTTCATTTATTTTATTTATACAGTTTTCTCCTGCATCATCATATAATGTCCCGATAAATATACCCATAAGGCTTCTTTTGCATCTATCTGAGAATAAATTTATATTCTGATATTCAGCTAAACGTATGTCTCCTTCATTATTCCTTACTTTTATTTTAGTAGGCTTTACTTTAGATGATTCCTTTTTGAAGCTTACGTATGATATTGCACAGTAAAAGAATATTTCTCCATCAATTATAACAAACATCGGAACGAATGAGCCACATAAATAATGTACTTTCGATTTATCATCAACTATTACTATTGTTGCTTCTTTTGTTATTTCGTTCCTGTTTTCGATGTCAACTATTGTAACATCTTGTTTTTCTATCTTTATTCTATTCATTGTTTTTCATTTAGCATTTTAAATACCTTGTCTATGAATTCAGGCTTAACCTTGCTGTTATGTATAGCCGTTTCTATTCTATTTGCGAATGCGGCCAAATCGTAGCTATATTGACCATTATTGAATAAGTATTTTATCCTATACATTATGTCATCAAATTCAACTACTTTATATCCGTTTACTGAAAATGGCCTTGTGATAAAATCATCCATAGGAACAACACTAAATCCATTCGGGTCATCTCCTATGTAAATAAACCATTGTATCAGATTCGTAAATATGGTTATCCTTTTGTCTTCAAGGAACTTTATATGCAATTCAACTACAGGAATATTGTATACTCCGTTTGTATTTGAATTTTTAAATACTATGTTTGCCTTTTTCATTTTTTGATTGATTTTTGTTTGAACTTCTTATTGTTGTATTTATTATTTTTTCTGGATTTCTTTTTGTTCACACCTGGATATTCAAAAGAATCGTTTTTATTTTTATCTTTATACATCATATATGTATCGTATATAGAACGCTCTTCGTCTATCCCAAGTTTTTCCATTTCATCAGAAGTCAAACATCTGAATGCATTGTCTTTTATGTAATTGAATTTGCTTTTAAACCTGTCTCTGAATTTCTGAATCATATCCTGAAATGGTATTCTTAATTCATTGGAATTGAATGCATATTTCAGGTTATCATTAATCATTGCTTTTGTTAATCTTGGACTATATGTTCTAAACGAATTTCTCAGATTGGAATATTCTTCACTATTTTCTATTTTTCCGAATATCAGATTAAATACTCTATATTTGAATGTGTATTTGTTTATACAATTCATGTATTTGTCTGGATTGAATTTTCCAAAGTCAGATAAATACTCTCCATCCTTATCTTTTGCTGCGTACATTGACATGAATCGTATGTTTCCTATAGTAAAAGGAACCATTATTGAATTAAGTTTTTTACCTAAATCATTCATACACATAAACATGTATATTCTTTCCATGAATGTGCTGACACATATAATAAATAAATCTTTGTCAACGATATATACTGGGTTATACCTTGTATTTTTTGACACCTTCATATCATTTACATGTATATTGATATAAAGCTTCCCTATGTTTATGTTTAGATTGACATCATTGCTATTGAACGTTTTTGCAAATTCAAGAATTTTAGATTTGCTGCAAACGATAAATGATGTGTAGTTTTTACCGGCGAATTCGTTGAATAACTTGTTTTTCTCCTTATCATCCATAACTATTATATTTACTATTTGACGAAAGCAAAGATATTACATGATATTGAAACAAGCAACTAATTATATATAAAAATTCCCCTTCAACGTTTGTCGAAGGGGAATTTTACCTTGTCGGGATTATTCCGTATATGTAAACGGATGTGTAATCAAATGTATTTTAACCAAGAGAAAGAAACGTATAGAGTTCTTTGCTGACATACAGTATTTCCTTCATGCTGTAATTGATAAGCTTGTCTTTCAAAACAAATATTCCTATAAGCTTTACTCCAAATTCAACTTTATCAAATTCCTCTGGAGATTCTTTTGTAAAAATGAACCAAAAGAACATTATTGCATCGTAGTTCCAAAATGGAAAATGCTTGCAATTATATATTATTCCGTTTTTGTAAATAAGCTTTTTTATAATTCATTATTTAAACATTATTAATGCTGTATCTTCATAAACTTTCATCACATAATATCCGTATTCTGAATTGGTTGCTATACCATTTTCTGATGGATAACAGAATCCTCCTTGTTTAAGAGTTCCATCATGTCTTACAATGAGTTTTCCAATTAATCCTATAGCAGACCATTCTTTTCGATTGTCTCTTGATATATATTCTTTTGATGAATCCCATTCAGGATTTATCTTGAATATTTTTTGTTTTTCTATTATTTCTACAGTTTCTTCTTCTCCATTATCGTTTATTTTCTTTTCATATTTCCTTACTTCTACTTCTTCATATATTGGTCTTCCGAATTTATCTGTTAAATATTTGTTTTTCCATCTCATTGGATTATCACCTATGACTGATGGATTACCAGATACTATTCCAAGTATATATTTAGAATCTTTTGTTGCTTTAACTATTTTATCGTTTTCAATAGAAACGAATAAACCAACTCTATCCTCATTTGATTCATTTCCATCTTTCCATTCAAAGAATTCAGCATAGTCTGCTCCAGAGCCTGAATAAGCACCATCTGCATAAGTTTGTCCGTTAAACAATACTTTAAATGCATTTCCTTTAGAGTTTATATCAGTTCCGTTACCAATTACAAACGCTTCATTATTTATAGAAAATTCATTATACCCTGAAGTTGTTGGTTCATTAAATCTACCAATTACTGTTTGACAGTATGATTTTGCTACAGTTGCTTCACCAGATGTATGAGAAAAATCAGCTAAAGCTAATGTATTCTTTCCTTCGCTATGAGAACCTCTTCCTACTGCACATAAGAATCCATCACCGGTTTCATAATCAGTAGGTGTTTTATACAGTCTTTCCCATTCAGCGAGTATTTCATCTTTTGTTTTTACATAAAAACTTTCATTAAGCGCAACAGCTCCACCTCCTTCTGCATGTGAATATTCCCCAAGAGATATAGTTCTAAATCCTTCAGCATGAGAGTAATCAGCGTCTGCAATTCCATTTCTTCCTTCAGCATGAGAACTTATACCATTTGATTTTGTATTGGTTCCTTCTGCATGAGA
>ULVN01061314.1_pt1 | contig 12810 bp, 9 predicted proteins | sample 1959491 | NCBI WGS metagenome assembly ULVN01 (sample SAMEA4835787, study PRJEB28245) | human gut metagenome | biome: gut microbiome; material: fecal sample | place: Denmark | collected 2008 | reverse complement strand
AAGCCGCTGGACGCTATCTGGGGCTATCAGTGCCTGGGATTCTTTAAGGACGAGGACGATATTGCCAACTCGCCAAAGCAGGTAATTGGAGGTGAGATCAAGCCCGGTGATCTGAAATACGTCGACCAGAACAATGACGGAAAGATTGACTCCAAGGATATGGTCAACCTTGGAAAAGGCGGATGGTACGGCGCACCGACTACGCTCGGACTGAACGTGACGCTGAAATATAAGAACCTGACGCTCTTCCTCCTCGGCACTGGCACTTTCGGCGGGCATGGCGTGAAAAACAACTCTTACTATTGGGCACGTAGCGAAGGCAAGTACTCCACTGTCATGCGTGGACGCTGGACGCCGGAGACAGCTGCCACGGCTACTTATCCTCGCTTGACGACAACCGATGGTACAAACAATTACCAGACCTCCAGCTTCTGGATCTATTCCACCAACCGCATTGATCTGCAACGCGTGCAGCTGACTTACGACTTCCCGAAGTCCTTCTTCGGTGACAGCTTTGTCAAAGGTCTGTCGGTCTACGCCAACGGCTCAAGCCTCTTCACGATCGCTAAGGAGCGCAAGATATTGGAGATGAATGTAGGCTCTGCACCGCAGACCCGCTACTTCTCGCTTGGTGCCAAGGTGTCTTTCTAATCATCTAAATGCTATTACAGTTATGAAAATCTATAATCTGTTTATCATTGGAGCAGTTGCCTTGACGATGGTCTCTTGCGATGACCTCTTTGAGCCTGCTCTGGAAAACAACCAGGATGTCACGGAGATGTACAATGATCCGCAGTTCGCCCGTGGCTTGCTCGACAATGCCTATCTGGCTTTGCCTTACAGCAACGGCCCGGAGAGCGACGTGGCTACGGACGATGCCGTGACAAATGATCTTACAAGCAACTATATGAAGATGGCCACCGGCTCCTGGACTTCTGAGATGAATCCTGTGAGCCAGTGGGACGGACGTTATCATGCCATCCAGTACTGCAACCTCATGTTGGAGAATGCCGACAAGGTGAAATGGGCTTATACCAGCGATGTGCTTGACAGCATGTATTGCGACAACTATAAGGGTAATGCCTATGCTCTGCGTGGACTGCACCTCTTCTATCTGTTGCGTGCTCATGCCGGCATGGTCGACGGACAGCTCATGGGCGTGCCTATCCATCTCCATTCCGAAGACGCTAAATCTAATTTTAATTTGCCGCGCAACACATTTAAGGAGTGTATCGACCAGATCATGTCTGACTTTGACAATGCGCTGAAGTATCTGCCGATGCAGTATGGCGATGTTGCCGAGGGTGGCGTGCCCGCCAAATATGCACAGATGGGCGCCACGAATGCGGAATACAACCGTGCTTTCGGTACCTTGCAACGCGGAAAGATCGATGGGCGCATCATCGCGGCGTTTAAAGCGCAGGTGGCTCTGATGGCTGCCTCGCCAGCCTATGCCTCGGCGCAGGCCGCCACTTATGAGGATGCTGCACGCTATGCGGCTGCCAGCCTGAAAAATATTGGTGGCGTGAACGGTATGCAGAAAGACGGATGGAAGTGGTTCACGCTGAACTCGTTCTTGGATAAGTTTGGTGCTACCGACGACAATCCAAACGAAATCGTCTGGCGTGCCAACATCGCCAAGAACAACACGCTCGAAAGCGACAACTATCCTCCTTCGCTTTATGGCAATGGACGCATCAACCCGACACAGAATCTTGTCGATGCCTTCCCCATGGCAAACGGTCTGCCCATCACGGATCCCAGCTCAGGTTACGATCCTGCCAATCCCTATGCGAACCGCGACCCGCGACTGAAGACTTATATCCTCGTCAACGGTGATAAGGAAGGCGCTACGTCGGGCGTGGTGAACACGGCGGCCGACTCTAAGACGCTTGACGGACTTAACAAGGAAAATGGCAAGTCGACACGTACAGGCTATTATATGCGCAAGCTGCTGAGAAATGACATCAACCTCGATCCGGCCAACAAAACCGAACAGAACCACTTGCAGATACGCATACGCTACACCGAGATCTTCCTCGATTATGCCGAGGCCGCCAATGAGGCCGAAGGACCCAAGGCGCATGTGGGTGGAGCAGACTACTCTGCCTATGACGTGATCAAGGCGATCAGACAGCGTGCCGGACTCGGACAGAACGGATACGATGCTTATCTGGAGCAGTGCGCACAGTCGAAAGAGAAAATGCGTGAACTCATACGCAATGAGCGTCGACTGGAACTCTGCTTTGAAAACCATCGCTTCTGGGATCTTCGCCGTTGGAAGGCTCAGCTCAACACACCGGCCAAGGGCATCAGCATCACTACTGACGCAAATACAGGCAATCTGAACTTCAAGCCTGTTCAGGTGGAGGAGCGGAAATATGATGACTATATGTATTATGGTCCTATCCCTTACTCTGAGATGCTGAAATATGATGCTCTGAAACAAAACGACGGATGGAAATAATCAGTTTCTCTCTCCTCTATATATAAATAAGGAGGAGAGAGAATTCAAGAACCACTAAACATCAATGAATATGAAAAAGATAATGAATAAGATAAAGACAATCTCTATGCTGGCTCTGCCTATGGCGCTTGCGCTCGGAATGTCGTCATGCAAGAATGGCGACCCGGAGTTTGATGATTACGAGGGAGGTACTACTGTTTACTTCTCCTATCAGGATCCTGTGCGCACGATTGTGTTGGGTGATGATGTCTACGACACATCTATGGACAAAGAGCATAAGTGCAAGATCAAGGCGACCTTCGGCGGATCTTATAATGGGGCGAATGCATCGGTCGACGTTGCTGTTGACAACTCGCTCGTGGATCACCTCTCCTTCTCTGACGGCTCTCCTGTCAAGGCAATGCCGGAAAGCTACTACAAACTTGCTTCCAGCACGATACAGTTTAAGGGTGACTTCAGCGCCGGTGTGGATGTGCAGCTCACAGACGCCTTCTTCAATGATCCCGAGGCAGTGAAGACTACTTATGTCATTCCTTTGGTGATGACCGGACAAAAAGGATTCGGCAAGATCTATACTGGTACGCTCAAGGAGGGTGCCCAGGGCTCGAGAACCAATCCGTATCTGTGGGATGTTGCTCCTAAAGACTATGTTCTTTACTGTGTGAAGTTCCAGAACAAGTATAGTGGTTGGTGGTTGACAAACCACTCCACAAGTACAGACAACATCGAAAAGGCAAGCCAGGTGCAGGTGACGACCAAGGGCTTGTATCAGAGTGTCTACACTGTGGAATACTCCGAGGGCAAGAATAGCTATAAGGCCGATCTGCTGCTCACCTTCGATCAGAACGACAAGTGTACGATCTCGTCTCTCACGCCGGGTGTGACCGCAACAGGCAATGGCTCTTGGGGCGATAACATCATGAAGCAAGCATGGGGACAGAAGGATCGTGACGGTATGAACCTGAAATACGAAATCACTTTCGCTGACGGATATAAGAAGTCTGTCGATGAGACTCTTGTCTTCATGCGTAGTGGTGTGACAAGCCAGGAGTTTGCTCCCGTTTATAAGTAATCAAATCATCTTGCATTTTTAACTATGAATTCCGCAATAAAAATCATACTTGCGTTGGGAGTTGTCTCGTTGGCTTCCTGCGCTGACCGCTTTGACCAGAGTTTCCCTGTGGAAAGCACTGCCTACGATTCGGCTTATGCATATCTCGACAGCTATGCGCCACTGAAGGAATATCTGGCTCAAAGCAAGAATCCTAATGTACATTTAGGAGTAGGTACCTCTGCTTCTGATTATATCAAGAAGGGTGTAGTCTATGCTTTGACCAACAGCAACTTCACGGAGACGGAACCGGGAAATGCCATGAAGATGGCTTCTTGTGTGAACGCTGATGGGGACATGGACTTCGAAACAGTGGAGAACTATGTCAACGCTGCTACTGACGCTGGCTTGTCGGTATATGGTCACACGCTGGCCTGGCACTCACAGCAGGCGAAGAAGTGGCTCATGAAGTGCATCGCCGACAAACCGTTGGCAGGTGGAAGTGGGACGGTTGGCACTGGCTTTGGGGGCAACCACTATATCAAGTACACAATGGGCAAGGATGGCTCAAACAGTTGGGACCATCAGGCTACTTACAAACTGCCTGTACACATGGAGAAAGGCAAGAATTATGTCCTGACGATGGATGTGAAGGTGTCTGATGATGCCGATGTCGCCTTCTGGCCTATTTGGAATGCAAGTCCCAATAAGAACCAATGGAATGGCAGCAATGATGTACAATATCTTGCTTCTTATCAAGTCCCGGCAGGTGATTGGAAAAAACTAACGTGGGAGTTTACGGCAAGTTTTGACCATGACTGTCTACAGTTCTGCTTTGGCTTGATGAAAAAACAGCAGACGCTCGGCATCGACAATATTGAGCTGGTAGAAAAAGGCTCGACAAAGAATATGGTGACCAATGGTGATTTCGAAGACAACGACATTGCGGGATGGGGCAACAACTGGAATGGTCCGAGCTATGCACGCGCTGAGGAGTCTACCGGTATCCCACAGACTTCTGAAGAGAAGAAGGACACGCTGACCAAAGCCATGGATCGCTGGATTAAGGGCATGATGGAAGCTTGTCAGGGGAAGGTCAAGGCTTGGGATGTCGTCAATGAGGCAATCTCCGGTCAGGACAAAGATGGCGACGGCTACTATGACTTGCAGTCGGCTACACGGGGAACTGTCAGCAAAGACGATGCTAAGAACAACTTCTATTGGCAGGACTATCTCGGCGACCTCGACTATGTGCGTACGGCTGTTCGCCTGGCCCGCCAATATGGTCCCAAGGACGTGAAACTCTTCATCAACGACTATAATCTGGAGAGTGACTGGGACGGCAATAAGAAGCTCAAGAGCCTGATACACTGGATTCAGCTGTGGGAAGGTGATGGCGTAACAAAGATCGACGGTATCGGTTCTCAAATGCACATCACATGCTATATGGACAAGCAGGTGGAAGAAAGCAAGAAAAATGCGATCGTCAACATGTTTAAGCTCTTGGCTCAATCCGGCAAACTCGTCCGTATCTCAGAGTTGGATATGTGTCTTGTGGACAAGGATGGCAAAAATGTCAATACGGCTGATGTTACAGAGGAGCAGCACCATGCGATGGCTGATCTCTATAAGTTTGTTGTCAGCAAGTATTTCGAGATCATACCAGTTGCCCAGCAGTGGGGCATTTGCCAATGGTGCGCCACGGACAGCCCGGCAAACAGTGGTTGGCTTGCCAACAGTCCGACGGGTTTATGGGATTTGAACTATAACCGCAAGCATACCTACGCAGGCTTCGCAGACGGACTGCAAGGCAAGTAAAAAAGGAAACACACGAGTTGTCAATTCCAACAACCCTTTCTGACTCTCCAATAAGGGGAGAGGGGGAGTGAAAGGCCGGATTCCGGCGGCTCCTTCCTCCCCGGAGGAGGGTAGGAAAGAATAGATTTTCAACGCTTGTTTTTACTGCCTTACAAATGATTGTTCGCTGCGTAGATTTTAATCATTCCCTACGTAGCGAACGATCTTTTTCTATAGCGTTACAACATTGGGAACATAGCTTCGACCCCAAAAGAACATAGCTTCGACCCCGCAAGAATGCAGCTTCAAACCCACTCAATCAAGGGCAATAGGATCATCGAAGTCAACCACCGTCTTGCCAAATACAGAAAGCAGGCCGCGGAAAGACTTACTTCGGAAGAAGAAATAAAATATAGGGGAAAAAGATGCATAGAGCCAGAGGCCGTCTTCGGACAGATGAAGTACGACATGAACTACAAACGCTTCAGGCACTTCGATATGGACAAGTCAAGATGGACTTTGCCTTCTTTGCGATTGCTTTCAACATAAAGAAAATGTGCTCGAAAATCAACAAAAAAGGCAAAGGAAAGCCTTTTGGAGCCACTAATACGGCCTATTCCTGCCTACTTGTGGTCCTGACGACTCTAGAAACAGCGAAAAATGGAATTTTAACTAAAAAGTCGGCCTAATCCTAATTTTACGACTATCATTGTAAAAGAAAAGAGGATGCACCATAAAACTTAATTATGATACATCCTCTTTTTTTAGTGGTTATATCGGGTTTCCCAGTTTCGTTATTTCACGATCTTCTTACCACCTATTATATATATACCATGTGGCAGGGCGTTGAAGTCCTGGCCGACATAGCGGCCGTCAAGCGTATAGATGCGCTTTGTTGTCGTTCCATTGTGCTCAATGCCTTTGATGCCGGTAGTGGTGTCGTGGATATAGTTAAAGGATACAATGCCGGTAGAGGTGTCGTAAGTAATGTTGCGGAGGGCCTTGTTGGTAGGTAACTTTTCGGTTTTATCGGAGTTGTACCAGCACCAGTTGGGTTGTACATTAGCGTCGCTGAGCTCCATAACATTCATATTTGTTCCATTACCAGTTCCAGGGAAGAGATCACCATAAAGACTGCTGCAATATGTTTTTATGTTTGCGTTAAGGTACGAGGACTGGCAGGTTCCATCTGCCGGCACTACCGCCATGCCGGGATAGCCTTTTATGTTGTTATAAGTGTCGAAGATGTTGACCGTGCCATTGTTTGGCTTGTTGACGTGATAGACGAGCAGGCCGTTGCCGTATTGGTAACTATTCCATCCTTTTTGTTGAATGCTTTCCAGCATAAAGTATTCGTTTTTGTTGTCGGGGTTGGTAATCTTATAGGCCGTACCGCCTTCTTCTGTGGAGTTGGCGATGGTTACTTGTTGATCGCTGCTTAGTTCCTGAATATCTACGGGCCATCCCATCTGCTGTTTCTCCCATGCTGTGTATGCGGTAGGGTAGAAGCCATTGGCACCGTATTCCCCTCCGTCCATGAGATCCCAGTATTCCATCTCCTGGTTGTCGACTTGCGCAGAGGCGGATGTAGGGTAGAAGTCGGGTAAACCTAAGGCATGACTCAGTTCATGGCAAGTGACGCCTACGCCTGCTATACAGGGGACTGTGCCATTTTCTGTATCAAACTCTTCGTTGCTATTCAGATATACTGGCGTAAGCTCACCGGCCATGCTATACCATCTCAGGCTTTTGTTGGCAAGCGATCCGCTGATGCTTCCTGTGTTTGCCCAAACAGCTGTGGCTACGTCGTCGGCTGCGTTGGGGTATGTGCTGTAGTTCTGTCCTACACCTGCATAGATGATGTACACACAGTCTACGCTGTTGCCGTCTGCGCAGAATGTGGTCGCGTCATCAATCTTCTCACTGCTACTCTGGAGTTTGGCTATGGCGTCCTTCACTAAGCCTCTTGGATTCTCGTCGGAATTGTTTCCATGAGTATTTCCTCCATAGTAGGTCTCGTCCTGGTCTAACGTCACGGGACCATAAATCTTAAAGGTAGGAGTGAACGCTCCGGAACTCATATCCGAGAAATACTGGGCGACGGAGCCATGGTTCTTGGCATTGCCATTGCCCATACTCTTTTGCTCCGTTCCGTTGAAAAACTGTTCAAAAGCTTCTCTCGGCTTGTTGATGCTGAAATGCACATCCGTGAAGTTGACAAGGATGACGGGGATCGCAATGCTTCCTTTGTGGGGAACATAGCTGGGATATTGGCTTCCTATAGCTCTGCTGGCAATGCGGTTGGCGGCTCTCTCCCGCTCAATGATCATAGAGGTGCCGCATTTTCCGTGTGGCAGAATGATTTCGTTGCCTTCTTGTGCCGCTCCCTGCATTACCCACAGACAAGCGGCTATTGTTGAAAGTAGAAGTTTTCGCATGGGTTCTCAATGTTTACAATAGGTTGCAAAGGTAATGTTTTTCTTCTATTCTATTCTATCTTTTACTAAATTTTTATGTGTGAAACGTTTTCGACAACTATATGATACATATTGTAAAGTCGGTTTTGCCAATTCGCCCTATCTTTGCAAATAGAAAAACTAAATCTATAATACACATGAACATCATTCCTTATTTCCGCCATCTTGGCTTGTTGCTGTTGGCACTGTGGCTCTTACCCGGGAGCATGGAAGCGGCTCCTGACCCTAACTTCTATATCTTCCTCTGCTTCGGACAAAGCAATATGGAGGGCAACGCCAAGATAGAACCGCAAGATCTCACGGGTGTGGATCCGCGATTCCAGATGATGGCTGCCGTCGACGACCACAAGTTGGGACGTAAGATGGGGGAGTGGTATACTGCCACGCCGCCACTTTGCCGCGAGAATACAGGCCTTACTCCAGTGGATTATTTTGGTCGTGAGATGGTGGCACGGCTGCCGAAGGACGTGCGCGTGGGCGTGATCACTGTGGCAGTAGGCGGATGTCATATCGAGACGTTTATGCGTGATTCGGTCGACAACTACGTCAAGACACGTGCACCTCAGTGGATGAAGGGTATGCTCGCCTGCTACGGCAACAATCCTTATAACCGTTTGGTGACCTTGGCACGCAAGGCTCAGCAGGCCGGCGTGATCAAAGGCATTCTGCTCCATCAGGGCGAGAGCAACACGGGTGACGTGCGCTGGCCCGAGAAGGTGGCGTGGGTCTATAACCAGCTCATCGCTGACTTGCATCTGAAATCAGAAGACGTGCCCTTGCTCGCCGGTGAGGTTGTACGTGCGGACGGCCACGGACGCTGTGTGGCAATGAATGCAATCATCGACAAACTGCCCGAGACGATCCACACGGCACACGTGATCTCTTCCGAAGGCTGCACCAACGGTCCCGACAATCTCCACTTCGATGCTGCCGGCTACAGAGAACTTGGGCGGCGGTATGCTTATAAGATGTTGTCTCTGTTGGGCTATCCTGTATTCAAGAGTGTCGCAGTTCCGGCTGATGCCGTGACGAGCGAGACGGCTGAACCCGGCAATGAGTACCCGAAGATCGACAGCAACCGACGCGCCTATTTCCGTCTGCACGCTCCTGCCGCCCAGCATGTAGTGGCTGACATCTGCGGAAAGAAATACGATATGCAGCGTGACGAGACGGGTACATGGACGGGTGTCAGTGATCCGCTGCCGGTGGGATTCCACTATTATTTCCTATGGGTCGACGGCGTGCAAGTGACAGATCCGGCTACTGACACGTATTTCGGATGTTGCCGCCAGGCCAGTGCCTTGGAAGTGCCGGAAGGATCTGAGGGCGACTACTATCGTCCACAGCAGGGCGTGGCTAAAGGACAGGTGCGCTCATTCCAGTATTATGCCAACTCTACGCACCAGTGGCGTCGGGCAATGGTCTACACGCCGGCAGAATATGAACAGGGAAAGAAACGCTATCCGGTGCTCTATCTGCAGCATGGAATGGGTGAAGACGAGACTGGCTGGAGCCATCAGGGCAAGATGCAAAACATCATGGACAACCTGATAGCCGCTGGTAAGGCAGTGCCAATGATCGTCGTGATGGAGAGCGGCGACGTGAAAGCACCTTACCGTCCCGATAAGGATGGAGGCAACCAAGCCGGTCTGAGCCAGTATGGCGCTACGTTCTATCAAGTGCTCATCAATGATTTGATACCTACGATCGACAAGAGCTTCCGTACAAAGACCGACCGGGACCACCGCGCAATGGCGGGACTGTCATGGGGCGGGCACCAAACCTTCGACATGGTATTCACGCATCTCGACAAGTTCTCCTATTGCGGAGGCTTCAGCGGTGCCATCTTCGGGTTGGATGTCAACAAGACATACAACGGCATCTTCTCACGCCCTGACGAAGTGAACAGTAAGTTGCATACCCTCTTCCTCGGTTGTGGCAGTGAGGAAAACATGGGCACGTCGAAGCTGATCAAGGATCTCAGAGGCGCAGGCGTGAAGGTTGAGGACTATGTCTCGCCCGGAACAGACCATGAGTGGCTGACCTGGCGCCGATGCCTGAAGGAGTTTGTTGTGAAACTCTTTAAGAAATAGCGCACTTATTCGTGGTGGTAAGGCTCACCTTTGATGATCGTACAAGCCCGATAAAGCTGTTCGACAAAGATGAGTCTTACCATCTGATGACTGAAAGTCAACCGCGAAAGCGATATCTTGTCATTGGCGCGTGCGTATACTTCCGGTGAGAAGCCATACGGACCACCGATGACAAATACCAACCGGCGGGCTGTGTTCTGCTTGTGTTGCAACCAGTCTGCGAGTTCTATGGAACGGAATTCCTTGCCATGCTCGTCAAGGAGTACCACCGTGTCGCTGCTTTGCAACTCTTGCAGGATCAGTTGCCCTTCCTTTTCTTTCTGTTGTGCTTCAGAGAGGCTCTTGGTGTTTTTGAGTTCCGGAATGGTGCGGATCTCAAAGGGCATGTAGTGGCCAATGCGCTCGGTATAGTCTTTGATGCCGGCGACGAAATGTTTGTTCTGTGTTTTGCCGACGAGGATGAGTATAGTCTTCATGGCTGTTCATTAGTGTGTGAATCATCTTTGTCGCAGGAATCTTGCTCTTTGAGGCTTGAACAGTGTGCCTTGTCGTCAGCATCTTGCTCTTTGTGGTTTGAATATTGTGCCTTGCGTTTGGGATTTATGGGAAACCAGCCTCGCTCCACTCTTTTCTTTTGCTCGAAGAGTTCGCCGATTGACCATAGCAGACTGGCGCCGGTGACACCGACGATGGCGGAGAGGATGGTGTCGGCAATGCACAATGATGCGCCGACACAAGCCAAGCCGGCCACAAGGAACAGCCACCAAGGGCGTGTTCCAAAATAATATTCCGTCTTGATGACGACGGGATGAAAGACACCTATTATAATAAAGGTGCTGATAGCGAGAAGTAGTCCTGTGAAATGCATTCCTTTTACTTTTGGTACAAATTTACAAATTTTTATCTGTAACGTAGCGTGTTTATCGCAAATATTTGCTATCTTTGCCCATAGAACTAATTATTTCTAACAAAGATATCATATCATGGAAAACAACGCAGCGCTCATAGCCCAATGTGAGGCTAAGGCAAAGGCATGGATCTCGCCTTCGTTTGACGAGCAGACACGCAATGAAGTTCAGGCAATGCTTGACAATCCTGACAAGACACAACTCATAGAAAGCTTCTATAAAGACCTGGAGTTTGGTACCGGCGGACTGCGTGGTATCATGGGACCTGGCACCAACCGCATGAACATCTATGTTGTCGGTATGGCCACCCAAGGCTTTGCCAACTATCTGAAAAAGAACTTCAAGGATCGTGAACAGATCTCTGTAGTGGTCTGCCACGACTGCCGCAACAACAGCCGTCTGTATGCCGAGACAGTAGCAAACATCTTCTCTGCCAATGGCATCAAGGCTTATATCTTCGATGACCTGCGCCCAACGCCTGAGTGTTCCTTCGCTATCCGCTATCTTAAGGCCCAGGCCGGTGTGAATATCACGGCCAGCCATAACCCACGAGAGTACAACGGCTACAAGGCTTATTGGGAGGACGGTGCTCAGGTGCTGGCTCCTCACGACAAAGGTATCATTGATGAGGTGAACAAAGTAACAATCGATGACGTGAAGTTCCAACCCAACAAAGATCTCATTCAGATCATTGGCGAAGACATCGACGAGCCTTATCTGCGTCAGATCCGCACGATCTCTATCGACCGTGAGGTGATCCGTCGTCAGCACGATCTGAAGATCGTCTACACTCCGCTCCACGGTGCCGGTCGCGTGATGATTCCGCGTTCGCTGGCTTATTGGGGCTTTGATAATGTGCATTGCGTTCCTGAGCAGATGATCAAGGACGGCAACTTCCCAACCGTCGACCGTCCAAACCCAGAGTTCGCCGAGGCGTTGACGCTCGGACTGCGTGACGCTAAAAAGCTCGATGCCGACATTCTCATGGCCTCTGACCCGGATGCAGACCGCGTGGGTATGGCTTGCAAGAACGATAAGGGTGAGTGGGTGCTGATCAATGGCAACCAAACCTGTCTGATCTTCTTGTGGTATATCATCACGAACCGTAAGGCTAAGGGTTTGCTCAAGCCGACGGACTTCATCGTGAAGACAATCGTTACGACAGAGGTGATTCGCAAGATCGCTGCAAAGCAAAACATCGAGATGCGCGACTGCTACACAGGCTTTAAGTGGATTGCCCGCGAGATTGCTCTCTCAGAAGGCAAACAGCAGTATATCGGCGGCGGTGAGGAGAGCTACGGCTTCCTTGCTGAGGACTTCGTGCGCGATAAGGACGCTGTGTCTGCTTGCTCGCTGCTGGCAGAGATCTGCGCTTATGCTAAGGATCAGGGCAAGACGCTCTACGACATCCTCATGGGCATCTATCTCGAATATGGCTTCTCTAAGGAGTTCACCGTGAATGTTGAGCGTCCCGGAAAGAGCGGTGCTGAGGAGATCCAGAAGATGATGAGCGACTTCCGCGCTAACCCGCCGAAGGAGCTCGGTGGCTCTAAGGTGGTGCTGTGGAAGGACTACAAGACGCTCAAGGCTACTTCCGTAGACGGGAAGGTCACCGACCTGAACATGCCGGAGGCCAGCAATGTGCTGCAGTGGTTCTGCGACGACGATACCAAAGTGAGTGTTCGTCCATCGGGAACAGAGCCTAAGATCAAGTTCTACATAGAGGTGAAGGATACTATGACGGATGCTTCACAGTATGAGGAACTGGACAAGAAAGGCATGAAGAAGATCGAGGCTATCAAGAAGAGCCTTGGTCTTGACAAGGACTAAGTATATTGCTTAGCTAACTCTAATCCCCTTGCTGCTGATGTGTGGCAAGGGGATTTTTGTTGCGTGCTTGCTTTTTGTTTGACCGTTATTGTCATGTCCTATGTTTGTTGAGTATACTGACAATAATGGACAGGGGATGCAATCTTTTTCTGCTTTCGTCATTGGGACACCCGAGTTCCAAGATTGG
>ULVN01121110.1_pt1 | contig 12847 bp, 11 predicted proteins | sample 1959491 | NCBI WGS metagenome assembly ULVN01 (sample SAMEA4835787, study PRJEB28245) | human gut metagenome | biome: gut microbiome; material: fecal sample | place: Denmark | collected 2008 | reverse complement strand
TGGCTTTTACATATAGATTTTAGATTTGATTTGATTATCTTTGTCAGCTTAGCAACAGCATCGTCAGTTTTTACATTCCGCCGGACAATTTTCGTATACGCCCCCATCCAGTCCATGACATCGTCCTCAGAAGGTTTATTGGGGATATCTCCAAGCCTCTGAATCCCCTGCCAGTAGATTCCGACGATGGTCTGTTTCTTGGCAAAAGCTAAGAGCTCTTGCCAATTGATGGTGGAGGTGCAGGCTGGAATATTACCAGCTGGATGCAGGCACCAACGTAAGAATATAATGTACTCACTGAGAAATGATCTCCTCATACTTTTCTTGTAACAAATGTATTCTATTCTCTATATAGAACTCTTCGATGAACAACCCGCGCGATTCCTTGCCCATCTTGTTTCGAAGTTCGTCATTTTGTGCAAGTTCCACAATTTTGTCAGCGAAATCGCTAACCTTCATTGGCAGCAGATAACCATTGACGCCATTCTTCACGCAATCCTTATTTCCTACTACATTGCTTGCAACAATGGACTTTCCAACTGACATAGCCTTAATGACAGGCGATGGTAAACCTTCAAGGGTCAGGGGGACAGGTACCGACGACCCTCAATGATTGTTAATATTCCGGATATTTATCGAATGTTCCCTCATCACAACATGTAAGAAAAAGGTCGTCTTCGGGCGTGAGTTCAGAGACAATGACTGATGACTGGAGCAATCGCTCATTGGCAGCAGAGGTCGCACGCTGGACTATTGAATAAGGTACGCCCGTTAGACGGGAAAGGGTGCGGGGACCGACTCCCTCCTCATGGACACAATAAAGGACATGCTTCTGCTGGGGACGGGAAAGAGCTTGAAACTGTGATGGGGTGTTCGCTCCACAGTAATATTCAATCATGTCCCATACCTGCTCATTGTTGTAACTCATAGCTTTTGGTTGTACGTAAGCATCGAGAAGACCGTCTTCTTCTTCCTCGTCCATTGGTTTTTCAATGAGGGCGGTGAGCTCGGATATGTCTATTCTCCTTAGGACGGTTTGGATGGAAGTGAAGGGTGGCTGGCTGATGCCGAGGTATTCACGCCAACTGCTCCAAGGATAGTCTTTGAGATCTGCCACAAGATGAGGCTTCATCGGATTCTGATGGATGTAACGTAGGAAGGTGAGGAAATAATCCCAACTCTCTACGGGCTGACTCTTGAAACGCTCCTGAAAGAGATGGCCTATGCGGTCGTATTTGTGATTATAATAATAAACGTATGAGGAGGCAATCCGCTTCATGGAGTCTCCAATGGGTTCGTCATTCTCTTGTATGAGCAGGTGGATATGGTTTCCCATAAGGCACCAGGCATAGATGAAGCAATGGCGGATTGCTGACTCTTGTTGGTCATCCTGTTCTTTTGGGAGCGGCATCGTGAGTTTGGAAGCAAGTTGCCCTCGCTTTTGTAGGTTGTGACTGACTGATGGTCGAGTATCAACCTGCCATCCACACAAATGCTGGAGGATATGAACGAAATGTTCGTAATCCTCTGAGCACTCAAAGATCTGCTGTTTGTTCACACCTCTTAGGATGGCGTGATAAACTTTGAAGTGAGAATGTTCTCTTGGCTGACGTGGCATGATGAATATCGCCTTTCAGTAGTTATATGGTGTATGGGTCAAGGTACCTGTCCCCCTGACCCTCTCTATTCTACAGTTTGTGATTCTTAGCAAGCAACTTAAAGAAGAAATGACTCAACTTAAGATGATGCCTAATATAGAAACGTGTCATTCGCGTCAAGGCTATCGTATCATCTTCAGGAATAAGGCCATGTAGGAATCTAAGCTTCTCATATGCCTCCTCATATTTGTGATGATAATAATAGTACTTTAATCCATCAAATAGTTTCCTGTATAACGATGTGTATATTGGATGGCAGAAACCATCCATTGATACAAATTCTTTGGTATGATTATATATATCAATGCTACAGTCAAATGTTTCTACACTTGCATATTTAGCCTCAAAATCGAGGGGGACGTAATAATTATAGGTGGCTTCCTTGCTTACGCAAACACCGCTATTACAGATATAACTAAGATAGTGAGAAACAAATTCTTCGTCCTCATAAAGTTTGTATTTCGGATTAAACCTAATATGCTTTTCTTTTATTACATCAGCATGATAGCATTTATTCCAAAGAAATCCACCATCCCCGTTAAGTTCTAACACCATCCACAGCAAAGGTATTTCTGTAATATCGTAGAGGTATATTCTTTCATCCTCATGGTCGGCAAAAATCATTCTATAAGAAGATACGACGATGCCGGCTTTATCAATATGTTTAGCAAAAAGTGCCAGCCAATTCGGCGTAACATAGTCATCTGCATCACAGAAACAGATGTATTCACCACTGGCATTGTCAAGACCAACATTACGTGCTGAAGAGGCCCCTCCATTCTCCTTGTGGAAAACCTTGAATCTATCATCTCCATCAGCATAAGATTCACAAATGCTTATCGACGAATCCTTTGAACCATCATCAATAAGTAGGCACTCGAAATCTGTATATGTCTGAGCCTTTATACTGTCAAGACATCGCTTTAAAGTCTTTTCTGCATTGTATACAGGTATGATTATACTAATCATGAATTTGGTATTAATATGTGTCGTTTGATCTTTGAGAGGATTCTGTGGAACCGAATAAGGGCTTCTATTATGAAATATTTCTTATCAGAAAAGAAGAGAGACACAGATTTATTGGGTACATGAGTTCTGAGTCCTTTCAAATTAGCAAGATGAAACTTCCGCCTTTCAGCATAGTTTTTATTCTTAAAAAGAACGTCTATTGCGTAAGAGATTCTTCCATAGTATGTGTTCTTCGTAGTCTCTACAGCCTTCGATGATGTACAAAGACTTTTAACCTTATAATCCCACTCTTTGTTAGCCACATCAATTATTAGCTGAGGATTCCTAACATCTGATAATGAATTATCAGGGGTTATACAATAGTGGTATAACTTATTTGGTAGCATAACCATTGATCGACAATGAGAGAAAACCTGTAATGAAAACAAGTGATCTTCACACCAACATAAATCTTCGTCAAATCGAATTGCTCCGATAACAGACCTCTTTATTACCTCATTCCATAGGAAGCCATAATACTGTGTCTCTTCTGTTTTGACGAACATCTCTGTTGGACTATCGATAGTTATCTTGTCGCATATTGTTATATCTTCCTGACGGCCATCATCGTAATCTTTGTAATCTTTATGGTATCCACATTTTATAATGTCAATACTTCGTAGGGGGGTAGAAGTTACATCGTGATATATTGCAAAGGCTTTGGAATCCAGCCAGTCGTCAGAATCCAAAAAGGTAACATACTCTCCTGTTGCAGACCCTAACCCTATATTGCGAGCTTTCGAAACTCCCCCATTCTGTTGGTGCTTGACAATTATACGCTCGTCCTTTGCAGCATAATCATCACAGATTTTACCCGAATTGTCAATGCTGCCATCATCAACAAGAATAAGTTCCCAGTCAGTGAAAGTTTGAGCAACTACACTATCAATACACCTCTTCAAATACTTTTCAGTATTATAGACAGGTATAACAACGCTGATAAATTTACTCATCGGTCTAAAAGAACTTTTTTAAGAAGCCGAAAGACTCTTCTCTCTTCTTGCTTAGTAAGACTTCAACCTGGGTATAGTCTATATCCGGCAAGGGCTGATATTCTTCGGGTGAAGAAATAATGCGATCTTCCAGGCCAAATATAGATAAAAGAGACTTGAACCTTGAAAGTCCACGCTTCTCATTGGCAATCACAGTAAACTGCTTATGAAAGAGAATAGAGAAGACGCAGGCGTGGAAAGAATCATTTATAATGTAGTCTGCATTGTAAAGAGCAGAAAGCCAATCTTCTAAAGGAGGCTGTGGAACTGCGCCTCGTTCTGCATTACCCGTGTCTGCGATATTTGTTCTTCTGACAACAAGGCCTTTATCTTTAGCAATTCTTTCTCTAAGCTGTTCTATGGTTGGCGTTTCATCAAGGACATATGATGCCAAGATATGTTGATTGTCTGACTGTGTTTGACCGACAAACAAATTCTTATAGTCCTCAGTATTAAGCAACATAGTCGGGTCAAGTACCCAGGCTGCATCAACACCGAAGGGATTCTTGCAGACATCTACGCCACTTTTCTCTCTAACAGATACACCATCAAACTTGGATAGGGCTGCTTTGCATGCGTCTAAACATTCCGGGCGCACGTCCGTCGTATCGGTGCCAAACGATGCTGCATAAGAAACACGTTTGATATTCCATCCGTCAGTAAACGCAAGAAAAGCATCCGCATCATTCAAGTCGTTGTAGAATCCCTCAAAGTACATCATACGCCATACTTGGTCGCTACCTACAACTATTGCATCGAAGTCCTCTTCTTTAATATCAGACAATGAATGAATAACATAGCGATGAATATGACCGTTTATAAAGGGTTGAGTATATTTACGCTCAGTTAATTGTCTTTTATAGGCCTTCTCTTCCGGAAAGAGTTGTACGTCTTTTCGTCCTAAAACATACCTTTTAATTATTCGCTTTGTGTATGTAAAGGGCTTTTTCCATGTAGGAATCTTAGACTTTTCAAGAGGCCTATCAAACACAACGACTTGATGTCCCATCCGCTCCAGTATTGTTTGAAGCGCATAAGCCTGAAGAATTCCCCCATAGTTGGTATGTAGGGGTAATGTAAGTATTCCGATTCGCATAATTCAAGTTTTTATGGTATATACTACTTACAAGAGAGGTACTGTATATTTCTCCAACATCTTATATGATATCTCATATATGTCACATATAAGACGGTCAAGGATATCTTTAGCTTCTGTATCAAGAATCTCTCTTTTTATATCTGCAGTCAAATTTGGAAGGCCGAAATTCTTTATATATCGCTTAGAAATTGCATAGAAATTACCTCTGTAGGGTTTGCTAGTGAGCATAATATAATACTTAAAGACTACAGACGAAAGGATTTTCTTTAATACTTTTAAATCCTCGATTTTTTCAGAAAGTATAGCTGATCCATTGTAATACATCAATTGTCGATCTTTTGACAAGATGAATCTTGGTGTAGAAGCCATTTCCGGGAATAACAACTTATAGGAATCATTATTCATAGACTGAGATCTGCCATATGCATACCACTCATTTGGCCTTAGTTTACAACTACGTGTTGACAGCTTCTGTTTGTTCTCTAGCAGATAATTATATGCGTTAGGATATTTTGTTCGAATTTCATCCTCTTTCATTAATACAGCAGAACCATTTATTATATTGTACGGATAAATAATCAGTTCTTTATGCTGCCTAAAATCATCCTCCGTTTGCAACACATTAGGATTAATCGCAGTTCGACAAATGCCTCGCTCTATTTTGAAATATCTATTATCAAGTACTAGAATATAAGAATCCGCTGTTTCTGATTTTGGTCGAAACAAATAGACTTCGTTCTTTAAAGTCGCAAAACCTGTCTTGATCTTGAATTCAGTCCCCAAATGTTTATCTCTACATTCAATTACATCAATGGTTTCTTGTTCTTCGCGAGTCATTAGATGCCATCCATCCTTATCATTTAATTGGTCATAACGGATGGTACTAAAGTCCTTTGGCTGAATCTTAAGTAATCTATCCCTTGTTGAACGACAATATCTTATATCTACGCACTCTTTTTTCCGTATAGTGCAAATGCATGTGTAAGTAGAACAACCTGGGAAGATTTGCTCCCCACCAAAGTTGATGATAGATAGATTATAATGGTGTCGAGAAAGGTAGCCACGAAATGCTTTGCCATTTAAGCTAGTGATAAATGTGTTTAGCGTAATATATGACAGGATGCCATTACTCTTGAGTATACTCAAACCTATTTGGAAAAAAGCCAAGTACATATCAGCTTTGCCAAAGGCAGTAAATTCCCATTTTTTTAAGAGTAAACGGTTTTCCTGAGAAATATTGTTAATTCCGACATAAGGTGGATTTCCAAAAACAACATCTACACCAGTCTCCTTAACCAATGGGAGACTATTAAAATCAAAATCTAATGTATTGTGTACATAGAGCTGAAAATTTATATCTTCAACATCTTCGTGGTTATATATTGCAAAGAGAGAGAGTAAAATCTTTGTTCTTTGTATACTATAGTCTGCAATGTCAATTCCAATTAGATGCTGATATAACTGTACTAAGGATAGTGAAGGATCCTGCTCCTTTAATATTTTTGCCAGAGAATAGAAAAAACCGCCACAGCCACAAGAAATGTCAGCATAAACCGATTCATTATCTATCTGCTTATTCCTCAGTATTCCCTTGATAATGTACTCCCTTATATCTGCAGGAGTATAAATAGCCCCATTAACTATCTTGTCAGAAGGAGAAATGACAAATTCAAAAGCTTTGATTAGCTGTTCAAAATCGAAAGTTTCATCATTCTTCTTTATACTCGCAATAAGTTCATCTACAAACTTAGAATACTTATACAAAGATTTTATAAGCTTATTGTGCTGTACTGAGATCCTATTTATCTTCATAAACGAGGTTACCAAAATGGAGTCAACCTCTATTGGGTTTGATGATAAAAGAACCTTTTCTAATAATTGGAGGAAATGATTTTTCATATTGTCAGATAAGGCACATATTCTGATTTCTCATCACCTCCCTTTTCCAATATTTCAGTGATCTTTTTATAGTAAGGGTAAACGATTTTTGTCATATATGAGCGGCTCAAACCAACCCAGTAACCATTATCTTTTATCTCCTCAAATTTTGGACTATTATAATTCGCTATTACAAGTATCGTTCCTAAAATAAGTTCAACTGGATGGTGAGCCAATCTTGGCAAATCTGTGTTCAAACAGCGTTTCTCTTTACTACCAATTACACCCGATTCATTATTATAATGGACATGAAATATTGGATGCATTTCCTCTGAACTATCATTCTGTCTAACTTTATCGATATGAAATTGAGTATTGTACTCAAAATCATTAGATTCTTGGTTTGATGAAAACGAAACATCAAAATTTAATTCATCAAAATACTCAGAAGCTATATCTTTATACCATGCTGTAGTACTTCCCTTTACTTTGACAGAAATTGATAACAAGCAATTTTCGCCCTTTAATGTAGCAGGTTTCAAATGACGATTGATTTCTATGGGAATCATTAACTCAGAAATTTCATAACCCCATTTGCCAGTCTCGGAATAATTTGTTAACGTATTTATAGCATTGTCAATTTCAGAGGTATTAAATGCCTGACCAAAGAGTTTCTTTAATGCCGCCTCCAACCTCATTAGATCAGATACTATATCTTTCCTAACCCTTTGATCTATCTTGTCTTGCTTACTTTTTTTTTTCATCAGTATCGTCTAATAATTCCAAATCACATTTTGCTCTTTCTATCTCGCTTGGAGTCAATTTTATGTGTTTCTCATCTAAAACTCCGTTTTCAAAAGCAGATAGAGAAGAAAACAAAGGCTCTTGCCACGACTTGAGATTATTTTCTTCCATAATCATATAACCTTCCGTCGGATCTAAAGGTTTTCCATACCCTTCACATACCGTCCAAAAGAAATCACTATGGCAAAGATCAATAGGTTGCGCAGCTTTAAGGCCACTAAGATCTGTTGTTTTCTTCAGAATATCTACTCTTTTCTTAGCTCCCATAGCTGCTGGGCCTTTATCGTTTGCGAGTGACTTAAACACCTTTATACAAAGGTCATTCCAATAATAGTTATCAATATCAGATAGGATTCCTGAGTATTTAGCTTCTACGAAAAATTTGTTTATCAGACTTTCCCAAGCTTTTTTGCAAGAATCTATGTCAACACCTAACCTTGCAGCGAGAGTTCGCTCACATATGAGCGGGCCATTGTGAGTGAAGAGATCCTTTAGTACAAACGAAACGATTTTATTTGCTTGTGGCTTTTCACCAGTAAGAGGTTCAAATGCAGGATGACCACAAAGTTTTTTTCTACCAAACAAGTTCAAGACTTGTTCAGAATTTGTATCTTGTACCCGAGAGTATGCTTCCGAAATCGAAACTAACTTCTTTGAAATTTCATAATAATTGATATCACCTGATTTATCGAATGTAAAGTCATAAAGGTCGTGAGCAGTTTTGTCCTCCTGATAATGCTTATTATCATTTAACTTTGTGGAACAAAGAATGATAGGCTTCTCCTTCTCAGCTTTATCAATAAAAAATGAACGAAGATATTGAGCCAACGTCGTGGCTGTAAAAGGAACTCTCTGTTCTCCTGCTCCATTGAGTTTGAGATCTAATATGATACCGTCACTAGACTTCAGTCTTTTTGCGACAGCATCAATTACCTTTTCAAAGTTGGGACGATCTGGCATGCACTCCTCAACTTCGATAATATCAGTATTATTAAATCCTTCTATGATAGCATTAACAGAGCCATCTTTTTCATCGTCAAGATACAAGTATTTCTTTTTCTTATTCATTGTTTCGGAATTATAATTTTAAAGGTTGTTTTATATGTTGGATATGGTTCTGCAACCATTATTGATCCATTATGACTCTCAACAATATCCTTTACTATCTTTAGGCCCAGACCAGTGCCAGCGTTATTGTTAGAAAGAGAGTTTTCTTTTATAGGCTCTGATGTTGTAAAAAAAGCATCAAAAATTCTATCTTCGTTTTCTTTTGGTATTCCGATCCCGGTATCAGAGAACTCTAAGAATATGTCGTCATCCTCAACTCCACTTCTTATTAATATACGTTTGTCCTCTTTATCCGCCTTAAAAATAGCTTTCTTAGCGTTGGTGTAAAGATTGAAAAGTATAGAGGTCCATTCTGACGGATGCATTGGAGCAGTGTAAAGATAGTGCTTCTCAAAAATCGGATCTACAAGAGTTATGTGAGCTCTGTCAGCGTCAGGTTTTATGGTTTTCAAGAACTTATTTACGACATACTTAATATTGATAGGTTCTAGTTCTCTATCAACATTTCTAGAAATTGTATAATCGAAATATGAGGTGTAGCTTTCGAAGGAATGGTACAAAGTATCAAAGTCATTTAGTTCTCTTTCCGCTTCTTCATCGTCAGAAAATTTATCTTTTAAAGAATCAAGTTTAGCCTTGAAAGCTGGATAAAATCTCTGAATTTCATGCACAAATTCTCCGATTACCAGACCTGTTCCAGCCAAAATCCTTAACATGTTATTCTCATCAATCAGGCCCTGATAGTCCTCTTTCTCACTATCTCTAGCTTGAATGGCTTCTTCGATAAGGCTCTTGGCTCGCTCATAAAATATTATGTTGCCATGTGTGACATTACTTGCGTCCGCATTTGAACCGTTATCTTTGAGGGTCTCATTAATAATATCCTTTAAGTCGTTTAAAGCTTGATCTACCTTTACTGAAGAATTTTTCTGCTTCCAATCCTTTTGCCCAGCTGTACCTTTTCTTCCTCGAATGGAAGCTATCCTAAGAACTGCTATTATGATTACTCTATATAGGAAATCTCTTAATTCAGCAAAAGCATCATTCTCTATTAACCCTTCTCTGCTTGAGGTCTCCTCAAAGAGAGGTGCCTCTTGTTCGCCTATTTCAACGACACCGAAGAAGCTGTTATTTTTATGGGGTGCAACTACCGTACGTCTATTAGCCGATTCATCTAATCCTAACCAATCGTCGCCTTTCTCACCATAAGGTAATACCCTAAATCCCTTTCTATACAATCGTATACCTCCATTCTCATCAGCCATTGCCCTGACATATTTTAATACTTTAGTTGGTATTAATGATGAGTCATAAATGTAATAGTAGAATTTAGCATGTATTCCTTTTACATAAGTAAAAGGTTCGTTATCTTTCTCCTTCTCTTTTCCTATCAGCCCTTCATCATGATAATTAAAATGTTGGCTATCAATGCTCCAGTGGCCTTGGCTATTATCATCAACATAAGTGTTGATTTCTGCTATTGCATATTTATAAACATTGCTCAAATCAGTCTTTATCTTATTTCCCTCCTTAATCTCATTCTCGTAAAAGTTAACCTTAAACCCAGGGTCATCATTGGAGTTCTTTATCTTATTTGAGACTGGGAATGGCTGGATAAGAGTTGAAATATTATTATAAACTTTATTTATTATAGTGTTCGACCACGGATTTCTCAGATCATTAATCTCCAAAGTCGTACCAGCAGTTTCTTTCTTAGATACTTCTACAATTTTATTACCTATTGCATTTAGATCTTTGTCTGAGGAGAAATCGTCCCAATTAATTTCGACTTTAAGAGCAAAGGGTGCATCTCTTTTTTGTGTAGTAATAATTAATTTTTTCCCAAGCATTTGAGCTGCAAATCGCCCAATTCCTTTTTGGCCGGCTCTTAATCTCTTATAGCGGTTAGAATAAGGATTATGAATTTTGACTGTAGAAGATAGTCTCATAAATCCATTCTGCAGTTGTTCAAGGCTCATACCCTCGCCATTATCGATGATGATTATACTTCCGCCAGCACTACCTGTGTTTTTAAAGATAACATCAACTTGAGTTGCATCGGCATCATATCCGTTTTTGATCAATTCGGCTACAGCGGTCTCTCTTTTTCCAACAAGTTCTACTCCAAGCCTATTGACAATACCAGCATCAACCGAAAAGCGGACATTCTCAGTATCAAAGGTAGATAATTGATTAGATAATGATATAACCTTATCATAATCGATTTTTTCTTTCCCAAGTTCTTCTTGAAGTGATTTTCTAATATCGTTTTCGTTCATAGTGAGTCTATGATATTAAATACAACCTTGAACAATAATTTGTAGGGACAGGAATAAAATTCGAGACTAGGAGGAATCCTTTCCTTATCAATCAATTTTGAGCTAAATTAGTAACTGACTTACTCATCAATAAGATGTCCAAGAATCTTCTTTTCTGTTTCTATAAAAACTTTATTATCAGAATTAAAGATGTTAGTTAGTTCTGACTCAAGTAAGTTAATTAAAGATGGCATTTGTCCCAACGAATCTAAGTCATTTTCTGGATCCATGTCCTGAAACTTATTATGGAATTGAGTAAAAGCTATATTGTTCTGCCAGTTGGGATCCGATGATACTACAAAACTATCGTATAGATTACATATCTCAAGTTGTTTCCTATCACCCAAGGAACGAATGTATTCTATGAGTTTATGCGGAGTAGAGCATTTCTTAATATTCATATGCTAATAGGAATTTTTGAGATAACAAGGGGTTTATTGTCGAAATAGCTAAGCTATCATGCGAAACGAGCACAACTTTTAAGGAACTTCCAACATTATAATAATGCCAAATGTTTTCCCTTTTAATAAAGTATTTCTTTAGGCAATTAATGAGATTCACCTCAGCGTCTAAGAGATCTGCGGAACACGCCATTGGGAAGGCGAAGGGTTCGGATCCGCTCAGAAGGTTTACTTTCACATTCAGATACTCTGCCTTCTCCAGACAATAAGACGGAAGAAAGGTCTTTGAGGTCAAGATTCCACGTAAACCAGCGGAGGTCGTGCAATGATACAAATGAAGAGGCATTAAGAATTGTTTTTATCGCTTGCAAAGCCCCAAATCTTTGAGGACCAGGCGGGTGAACAGCTGGCGTCCACGGTGATTGAGGAAGAAGCTGTTGAAGTATAGGGTGGAGGACATCAGATCCTTATTAGCGGAATAGTCCAACAGGGGGACGGGGCGCTCCACTGCTTTCAAGTAGCTATAATAATATGTCTCCTTGAACTTCGGGGTGAAGTAACTGTCGAGATACTGAGTCACGGGAGGAATGACATATACAGGATGATAGCCACGAGCTGTGCAGAAGTCGATAAGTTCACGCATCAGATTTATACGATATTCACGGCCTTTGCGATTCTCTTCCGTCAATGGCGCATCAAAATCAGAGATAGCGAACTGACGTTTCCAACCATTTACCCACATTGCGGCATCAGCTTTCAACTGCTCTTCATCCATTGGGTTATAATCGAACTGACTCGTAGGCGACTTCACGATGGGCTTATCCCTATCTAAAAGGTATTTGATAAAAGCTTTTATCGCCGGTTTCTTGAAGAGTATAGGATGGTGGGCATAGAGTTGTGCCATCTCGAACATGTAGGGTTGTATAGGCTCTCCCTGAATATCGAAATTGACATACTTCATGGCATCCATCAGTCCTGTCTTCTTATTCAAGCCTGTAAAAGGCATGATAGTTATGATGACATAACCTCCCTTTCGAAGGATGGAATGATAATGACGAAGAAGTTCGTAATCCTCATAAAGCGTCTGCGGCTGTATTGCCCAGTTCATTCCCTTAACGCCAGTATCAGAATAGTCGAAGGCCCATTTACCCCCACTACTTCCAAGATTTACAATATCATAGTTGCGTTCGTCATGCTTACGGTACCATGTATTATCTGGGAAGATCTCATGGTTAGGGTCAACAAACATTGATTGATACCAACTTGTCTTCCTTATTACCTTATTAAATAGCTTGATGCCAAACACGATAAATGCAGGCACTCCAAGAATAAGAACCGTGAACAATATCGGGAGCAAGACAGAGTGGTATGCTTTGCCAATAACTGAACAAAATATGACATCGACTACTACCAGAACTAAACCTAACAGCAGCGCAAATTTCTTTTTTCTACTCATAACTTAATATCCAGGGCAGCTTGTGGATTCAATATGGAATTTATAGTCTTGATCAAGTGAAGAGATAGCTTTCATCTCCTCATCAGTCAACTCGAAGTCGAAGATATCGAAGTTCTCTTTGAGCCTGTAATCGGTATCTTTGCACCAACAAATTTCAGAAATTAG
>ULVN01129114.1_pt1 | contig 12858 bp, 9 predicted proteins | sample 1959491 | NCBI WGS metagenome assembly ULVN01 (sample SAMEA4835787, study PRJEB28245) | human gut metagenome | biome: gut microbiome; material: fecal sample | place: Denmark | collected 2008 | reverse complement strand
ACAAGCCGTGGCATCATCGCCCGGCTCGCCGCCATAGAGCCTGTTGCACTCGTCCACGAGTATGGTGGAGAGGGTTTTTGCCGTGTAGCCGGCAACCGACACAGGTTCCATAAACTCTATTATATCATCCCTGCTCCAGCCGAAATTATATGATGTGCCGATGCCGGCGTGAGGACAGCCGTCGCTCATGGCTATAAATATATCATTGTTTTGCAAGTCTATCACGGATTTGTAGATTTTCTTTCCGTCTATGTTAAGTTCCGTCTTGGGGTAATCAAAATTTACCCCGTCGCGGATGAGTATCAGCTGGGGGTTGTCGTACTGAATCACCTCGGCAACCTCACTGTCTATAAGGTGCACTATGGTAAAGGTGGAATACGCCACACCACGCACCGAGCACACGGGCAGAGTAGCGGCGATTGTCTCCACACAGTCCTCAATCTTCAGCCCCTCGGCAATCATGGTCGAGATGATTTTTGAAGTCAGCGTGGAGAGTATGCTTGCCTTTACTCCGCTGCCGAGTCCGTCCGCAAGCACCACCACGGTGGAGTTTTCGTCATGGTCTATTACCTCAACATGGTCGCCGCAGAGCTGTTCCCCCACGTGGTTTACGCTCTTGTAGCCAATCTCAGCGCACAGATTATTCATCGCTTATCGACTCCTTCAGCTTGGAGAGGGCTATTTTTGTCTCCGCGGCAGTCTCGCCGAGCAGAGACGCTATCTCCTGGACTATTCTCATCTGCTTGTCAACAACCTTGTCTGCGGTCTCGATTGTCTTTTTGCTGATGACCTCCTTGCGCTCCCTCTCGTTCTCCTCGTCGGACACATCGCGCATTATGCAAATCAGCAGCCTGTTGCCGCTGTCATACACAACCGTCTGCTCCACATATTTTTTGTATTCGGCAAGATAAGTTCGCTTGTTGCGCACCTCTTTGCCCGTCTCGAGCACCTGAAGAAAGATGTCCGGATCAAGTATGCGCACCACCTGGTCTCCGAGGATATCGCTCACGGAGCGGATGCACATTATCTCGCGCGCAGCCTCGTTCACCTGCTGAACCTCAAGCCGCTCGTTGAGCACGACAATGCCGTTTGGCGTGTTGTTCACTATGTTGTCCGAGAAGCTCTCCGCCTTTTCCATGAGGTACGGCAGACACATGGATATCTCCGCCTTGCCCTGGAAGATGGCAACGGCTTTCTCGCGGCAGCTGTCGTAGCCGCAGGAGCCGCAGTTGAGCTCATCGGAAGGTTTCATCTTGCCCATCTGGTGCAGAATGTCGGTTATCTCGTCCTCGCTCGGCATCTTCAGCTTGTGCTCTATATATTCAAAATTCTTTTTTATGTCCACCGTCTCCGGCTGCTCCACGGCAAAATCCGCCTTTCCGGCAAAATCTGCCACAGTCATGTAATCCCTGACGGGCGAGCGGTGGTATTTTTCCATGACGGGGCCGCCTATGCAGCTGCCCACGCACGACGACATCTCTATGAAGCACTTATGTATCTTGCCGCTCTCAATATCGCGCAGCGCGGCAATGCAGTTCTCGGTGCCGTCTATCGCCATGTATGTGTAGTCGGGCATATCTTTCGTCATGGTCTTGAGGATGCCGCCGACAGTCGGGAAAAACCTGGCGCGGCTCTCATTGTCGGAGTCCATCTCGTGCTCAGGCTCTATGCCTGCCTCGGACAGCATATTGCTCAGTTCCTCAAAGGTGAGCACAGCGTCCACAATGCCGGCGTAGTGCTCCGCCTCGTCTTTTTTTGCAACGCACGGGCCGACGAACACCGTCTTGGCGTCGGGGCAGCGGCGTTTTATGTCGAGGCAGTGCGCCTGCATGGGCGACACCACATCGGCAAGATACTTAAGCTCGGACGGAAAATACTTTTGAATCAGCAAATTGACTGCATGACAACAGGAGGAGATGACAATATCCCTCTCCTCCTGTTCAAGTATGCGTTCATATTCATTTTTTACAATAGTTGCGCCCACAGCGGTCTCCTCCACCTCATCAAACCCGAGTTTTTTGAGTGCGGAGCGCATAGCGCCTATACCCACGCCGTCGTAGTTAGCGACAAACGAAGGTGCCATGCTCACATATACGGGTGAGCCGCCGCGCAAAAAAAGTTTTACTTTTTCTGTCTCGTCAACAATTTCTTTCGCATTCTGCGGACAGACCACAAAACAGTGGCCGCAAAGAATACATTCATTGCCGACTATGTGTGCCTGATTCCCCGAAAATCTGATTGACTTAACGGGGCAGTGGCGGATGCATTTGTAACAGTTCTTGCAGTTTGACTTTTTTAGGGTCAGACAATCCGGCATACTCGTCACATCCTTTCCGAATCAGGCAAGAGCCTTGAGGACATTTTCCTCGAAAAAGTCCTTTATCGTCTCGGGCGTAACGGAGAAAAACTTGTCGTCGAGAGTGAGACAGACGCCGTCCTGACATCTGCCCATGCAGAATGTTCCGCCGAGTTCGACCTTATCTTTAAGTCCGTTTTCCGAAATGAAGTGCTGGAGCTGCTCTACAATCTGCCGTGAACCCTTGATGTGACATGAGCTGCCGATACATACAGTTATTTTCATGACAAATCTCCTTTTTAATGCACCTTTAGGTGCAATTCATTATTCATTTATTATTTTGCGCGCAACCATTCATTAATCACACATTTCTACCGCCCAACCGTCGTAGGGCAGGGCTTTGCTCTGCCCGTGTTTTGTCAATTTCGCACCAATCGGGCGGAGTAGAACCCCGCCCCTACGCACTGACCGGGGGATTCATGTGCCAATATGGCGGCACCTCCCTTTAGGGCAAGGGAGGCTTTCCGTCATTCCGAATTCCGCATTCCGAATTCAGCATTATTCATAATTCCGCATTACTCATAGTCCACGACATCAACCCAGGAAAGCAGGAACTCTTTCTCCTTGTCATTGCCCTTGACTGACTGCGACGCCGCAACAATCGGCATCCATTTCTGCACATACTGCTTTGCGGTGTTGCTCTTTTGGCAGAAGAGGTCAAGATATTTCTTGGCACCGTCTATATCGCCGTCGAGCCAGAACAGCAGATAAGTTCTCGCTGCGTCTGCGGACGCATTGCCCTGCGTAGCGTGTGACCAGTCGATGATGAACGCCTTGCCGTCATCGGTAATGATGATATTGCTCGGGTTGAAATCGCCGTGGCATACCTTGTTGTGCTTGGGCATTCCGTTAAGCCTTGTGTGCAACTCATATCTCGTGGTGGCGTCGAGCTGCGTCTGACTGATTTTAGTCTGCATCTTGTCGCGCAGCTTGTTGAGCAAGGGGCACTCCTTGGAGTTCACCTCAAGCTGAAGGTCAACCAGCTGTTCGATATACTCGTCTTTCTTTTCGGGGTGCTCCTCCATGAGCTGTGCAAGCGTCTTGCCCTTGATATAGTCGGACACTATCGCCCACTTGCCGTCAATCGTCATAACCTCGTGAACCTTAGGTATATTAAGTCCCGTTTCCTCAATGCGCGCCTGGTTAAGCGCCTCGTTGAGAACATCGGCTTTTGAGAAATCCTCATCAAATACCTTTACACAAAGGTCGCCGTCACGATAAACCGTCTTGGAATTTCTTACTGCAATTACCTTATCCAGTTTCATACCCGCTGCCTCCTTATATTAGTTCTTTTTATTTTTTCCGCCTTTTGTTGTGCGGCTTGCTGCTTTCTTTTCACTTCCGGGCAAATCCGCCTCGGCAAAGTGTTTTCCGCCGTAATAAGCATTCAGATACATCTGCTTTATCTCGCTCATGAGCGGATATCTCGGGTTAGCGCCCGTGCACTGGTCGTCAAATGCCTGCTCAACCATGTCGTCCAGTCTGTCGAGGAAATCTTTTTCGTCAATGCCGTAGTCCTTGATGGTGGGCTTTATGCCGACTCTTGCCTTAAGGTCGTTGACAGCTTTGATGAGGTTCTCGAGTTTCTCCTCATCGGTGTTGCCGCCGAGACCGAGATAATCTGCAACCTCGGCATAGCGTGCCAGGGTGTGCGGATGGTCATACTGCGGAAAAGTACCCATTTTTGCCGGAGTCTCGCTCGCGTTGAAACGAAGCACCTCTTCAAGCATGAGCGCATTTGCTACGCCGTGCGGCAGATGGTGGAATGCGCCGAGTTTGTGTGCCATAGAGTGGCATACTCCCAGGAATGCATTTGCAAATGCCATACCTGCCATTGTAGCTGCGTTTGCCATCTTCTCACGTGCAACAGGGTCATTCTGTCCGTTGTCGTATGCACGGGGGAGATATTCAAATATAATCTTGAGAGCCTTGAGCGCAAGGCCGTCTGTAAAGTCTGTTGCGAGCATTGCAGCATAAGCCTCAAGTGCGTGGGATACCGCGTCAATACCGGATGCAGAAGTGAGGCCCTTAGGAGCGGACATATGGAAATCTGCGTCCACAATAGCCATCTTCGGCATCAGCTCATAGTCTGCCAGCGGATATTTAACACCCGTCTTTTCGTCCGTGATAACCGCAAACGGAGTAACCTCGGAACCTGTACCTGCTGATGTCGGGATAGCTATGAAGTAAGCTTTCTCGCCCATCTTCGGGAAGGTGTATACTCTCTTTCTGATATCCATAAAGCGCATAGCCATATCCATAAAGTCTGCCTCGGGGTGCTCATAGAGAACCCACATAATCTTGCCGGCGTCCATTGCGGAGCCGCCGCCGAGTGCTATGATGCAGTCAGGCTCGAAGTCTCTCATCTGCTTTGCACCCTCTTTTGCGCAGGCAAGCGTCGGGTCAGGGGCAACATCAAAGAATGTGGTGTGCGCTATGCCCATTTCGTCAAGCTTATCTGTAATCGGCTTGGTGTAACCGTTGTGATAAAGGAAGCTGTCCGTAACGATGAAAGCTTTCTTCTTGCCCATGACTGTCTTAAGCTCGGTAAGTGCAACCGGCAGACAACCTTTTTTCAAATATACCTTTTCAGGTGCTCTGAACCACAACATATTCTCTCTCCTCTCGGCAACAGTTTTGATGTTTATAAGGTGCTTTACGCCGACATTCTCGCTGACGGAGTTGCCGCCCCATGAGCCGCAGCCGAGTGTGAGAGACGGTCTGAGCTTGAAGTTGTAAAGGTCGCCGATACCGCCCTGAGATGAGGGAGTATTCACGAGGATTCTGCAAGTCTTCATGCGCGCCTCGAATTTTTTTATCTTTTCTCTGTCGTTTACGGCGTCGAGATATATTGACGATGTGTGACCGTAGCCGCCGTCTGCGATGAGGTGCTCTGCCTTGGCAAAAGCGTCCTCAAGATCCTGCGCCTTGTACATTGCGAGCACCGGAGAGAGTTTCTCGTGTGCAAACTCCTCGGAGAGGTCAACCGACTCTACTTCACCGATGAGGATCTTGGTGCCCTCGGGCACATCCACGCCTGCAAGTGCAGCTATTGTGTGCGCCTTCTGTCCTACTATCTTCGCATTGAGCGCACCGTTTATGATAATGGTCTTGCGCACCTTCTCGGTCTCCTCGGGGTCGAGGAAATAGCAGCCGCGTTTTGCAAACTCAGCCTTTGCCGCGTCGTACACATTCTTGTGGACGATGACGGACTGCTCGGACGCGCAGATCATGCCGTTGTCAAATGTCTTTGAGTGAATAATCGAGTTCACCGCCAGTATGATGTCGGCAGACTCGTCTATGATTGCCGGAGTGTTGCCGGCGCCAACGCCCACAGCAGGTTTTCCGCTGGAATATGCAGCCTTAACCATGCCGGGACCTCCCGTTGCGAGTATGAGATCAGCCTCTTTCATAAGAAGGTTTGTCATATCAAGGCTGGGCACATCTATCCAGCCGATGATGTCCTCGGGTGCACCCGCAGCGACAGCCGCGTCAAGAACGACCTTCGCAGCCGCGATGGTGGAGAGCTTTGCTCTCGGATGGGGGCTGATGATGATGCCGTTTCTTGTCTTAAGGCAGATGAGGGTCTTGAATATTGCGGTCGAAGTCGGGTTTGTGGTCGGGATAACCGCCGCAACAATGCCGACAGGCTCTGCGATTTTGGTCACGCCGTAAGCCTTGTCTTCTTCCAACACGCCGCAGGTCTTAACATCTTTGTATGCATTGTAAATATATTCGGCAGCGTAGTTGTTCTTGATAACCTTATCTTCCACAACTCCCATGCCTGTTTCTTCAACAGCCTGTTTAGCAAGCGGGATACGCATTTTGTTTGCCGCAGAGGCAGCTGCCAAGAAAATCTTGTCTACCTGCTCCTGAGTAAATGTTGCAAATTTTTTCTGTGCTTCTCTTGTGCGCGCGAGAGCTTCTTCCAGCTTCTCAACGCTGTCTACATAAATCTTATCCATAAATGTTTCCCCTTTCGCTTTGTTTGTTAAAATTTTAACACACTTTTGAGCTGTCGGGAAATGTAAAATATATATACCGATATGTCATTGACGATATATCCATTTCCGACTGCTGCTAACTCGGTTTCAAACATTATTTTGTGCAATAAATTCAAATATATTTCCTTTTTGAGCTGCACAGCTCGGTAATGAACAAATCATCAAGCTTCGATAGCCTGTAATCCTTGCGATATATCAGCACATCTTTATATGTTTTTTTGTTTTCGTCGCAGCGTTTTTCCACCAATCCGTAGCGGTCGAGCAGACGGTTGGGCACGGGCGACACCCACATAAAGGTGTCCGTGTTGGAGCTGAGCAGTTCAAACTGGCTTGCCCTCTCAAACACAAATATCCGCCTGTGTATGTTGTCCGGCAGCTCTTCCTTTTTCACCGCCGAGAAAGACAGGCTCGGCACATACGGATCGGCGTGGGCAATCTCTATATACGGCTCCAGATCCGCCATTTTCACCTGCTCCCTGTCCGCCAGGGCGTGATGTGCGCTCATCACAAGTACATAGCGAAATTCGGTAATCATTTCATACGCAAGTCCCTTTTCGTCAAGCATATTTTTAAAATACCTGTCATAATTGGACGCATAGCGGATTATGCCGAGCTTGTAGTCCGCGTGGAGTATGTTGTTTATTGCGCGCATGGAGTTAGTCTCTTTGTAGAACAGTTCCATAGACTCGCCCTTAACTTCTTTTGTGAACCTTGCAAAAGCGTCCGAGATGTAACACGCGCGCGGCACTGATATGGAAAATCTCTGCTTGTCGCTCCTGCCGTGGCGGTAGATTGCCTCCACCTCATCTATCTGCTTGAGTATCTTGCGCGCATAGCCGAGAAATTCCTCGCCGTCGGGCGTGACCTTCATGCCCTTTGATGTGCGCTCGAACACCGTCACCCCGAGCGAATCCTCAAGCTCCTTTATGGCGCGGCTTAAGTTTGGCTGATTCATATACAGATTTTCCGCCGCTTTGTTTATTGAACCGGTGTTTGCGACTTCCACCGCATATTTCAAGTGCAATATGTTCATTTTGCTACCTCTTTGTTTTGAATACGCACACTGTCGGAGACACGACAGACCAGACAGGCGCTCTTTCCGTGATTTTTCACCTCGTAGAGAGCATTGTCCGCCGCCTTTATGACATCGGCATACTTGTCGCCGCAGCAGCACATCGCCGCACCCGCGCTCACGGTTATCCTCATCGGGCGCTTGCCGTCATGGGTGAACGCCGCGTTGATTTCTCTTATCTTCACCTTGATGTAACTCTCATCATGAACCGATGCGTCATCAATCCACACCGCAAACTCGTCGCCGCCGAAACGACCTATGAAAGCTTCGCCGCCGAACACTTCGGCTATAACATCCGCAAGCTGACGCAGCACCGCGTCACCGGCATCGTGACCGTAAGTGTCGTTTATGGTCTTAAAATCGTCCACATCAAGGAACACAAACACTCCTTGCGTATATCCTCTTTTTATAATTATTGTATTCCTCGCTGTGTATAATATCATGAGCAAGCCTGATTTTTTTCATCGGCGGTAAGTGCTTTTTCATCATCGGTAAGCTTATATTCCCTCACCTGTTCCGGCGTATCGGCTATGGTGCCCGTTGCCGTCGCCACCAGTGCAAATGCATGAGTCTCATGCCCGGCAAGCTCGTTTGAAAGATCAAGTGCCTGTCTGAGTGTGGTGCAGTCCACATTGAACTTCTCCGCACGCTGCACCTCGAGTTCGCGCAGATGATTGTCTATTATGGAGTAATACTCGTTCATATCGTCGGCAGAGATCGTCTCAAGGTATGTATTTATACACAGCGTAAGACTGTCGGATTCGTCCTTTAGGGCGTTTGCGGCGTCACTGCACGCAATGAGCGCTTTTTGCAGATTAAACGACCTCATGTGTTTTTGCTGCACGGCATAATTATTGAACATGGTTGCCGCCGAAAAAAGTATGACAACAAACACAAATGCAAGGTTAATTGCATTTATGCTTACTCCCTTTATTTCCTTATCCGCATTATCTCTGTTTGTATTTTTTCGTCTTGCCATTTCGTGCCTCCCGGCAATTTTTTGTTAATCAAGCGTCGGCACGGAACTGTCACTTACCATTCCCTACGGTTAAATGTTAATTTGCCCCGCAATTATGAATTATGCATTATGAATCAGCGTTTCAGTTTCCCCAGGCTCACCACAATCGCGTCCGCCACGGCAGCTGCAATCTCATCGAGCTTTGCTGTGCTCATGAGCACCTCGCGGTCTTTCGCGCAGCTGACAAATCCGCATTCGAGCAGCACCGCCGGCATAGACGTGTACTTGAGCACTACCAGATTCGGTCTGTCCACCAATCCTCTGTTTGCAAGTCCCGTGGCATTAACAAGAGGTTCGAGAATATTCTGTGCAAGCTCCCTGCTCGTTATTCCACTCGCTCCCGTGCTCTGCGAGGTATAGCAAATCTCCGTGCCCGTAGCATTGGGGCTTGCCGCCGAGTTGTTGTGCACACTGACAAACAGCTGCGCTCCGCCGTTGTTTGCCATCTCTGCACGTGCAAGCAGATTTTCCATATTTGTGCCGACAAATGTGTCGTCATCACGCGTCATTATTACTTTAACATTCTTTGCAACAAGGTTGTCGCGGATTTTTCGCGCGATATACAGATTCACGGTTTTCTCCGTGAGTATCGGGTTGCCGTTTGAATCCGTTATGGTATCGCCGTTTTCGTCCTTGGCTATTGCACCGACATCCTTGCCGCCGTGTCCGGCGTCTATCGCTACGATATATTCACCCGTCACGGGAATTGCCGTGCCGGTATTTGTGCCCGGATTTTCCGCAGGCGGCTTTTCGTCCGGCTTTGACGGAGTGACCGCGTCCGCCGTTCCGCCGCTTACTCTCACCGTTATGCTGTCGGTTCCGCTGCCGGTTATCTCATATTCCCTGTTGCCGTTTGGCTCTATCACAATTCTGGAGTAATCGTCGTGCAGCGCCCAACGCAGCTTCGAGATGTACACTCCGTCCACCGTTTTGTCGGTGTCTCTGCCGTTTATGCTTGCCGCAGCAAAATCGAGCACTATGCGGTACGGCGACTCCAGGGTCATCACCTGCGGATTTGCCGCAGAAGCAAGCTTTATCACCACAGAGCTGCTGTTTTCTCCGTCGTTTATATCTACCGATTTAATCTCGTTTGTATACCTCGGCTGCGGCTCGCTTATGTACACTGATTTCGATGTCGGATTCCAATCGACATCGTAACCCAAGTTTTCGGACACAAAACGAATCGGCAGCATGGTTCTGTCGGAGAGTATCATGGGGGCAACGTCCATAGTCACCGTTTTGCCGCCGACCGTCGCCTGTTTTTCGCCTATCGTCAGCACTATGTTTGTTCCGCCGTCACTTTTCACCGTGACCTGCCTTGTGTCGGAGTTCCAGTCTACGGCGGCATTTAAGTTTTCAAAAACCACCCTCGCCGGAACCATTGTGCGGTCGTTTATTATCATTGGCGGCACATCGCTTTGTATTTCATTTCCGTTTATATAAAGTCTTATTCCGAAGTCGGCATATGCGGCTGTCACAATCAGGAGCGGCACGATGATAAGAAGTGCAAAAATTATCTTTTTCATCCGTATATCCTTCCGTTATTATTATATATTGCAATGACTATATTATAAATGATTTTTATCAGAAAATCAAGTGTCCGCACTCAATATTATTTTGCACCGCAGGCCGATAATCGTCCTGCGGCAAACCTCCCCGAGGCATGAGGTGTGACGTGCCCTGACAAGACCCGGATTTCACACGCGCGCACGGCTTACCGGCTTTATTTTCTCACCTTCACCAATTGGCAAACCGCCTCTGTGTGCATACTGTGGGGAAAAAGGTCAACGGCGCAGCATTTTTTCATCTCATAGCCGTAACCGCGCATAATCTTAACGTCTCTCGCAAGTGTGCTGCTGTTGCACGACACATAGACCAGCCTGTCGGGCGAGATTTCGCCGATAAGCCTAAGGGTTCTTTCGTCGCAGCCTTTTCTCGGAGGATCAACAATCACGACATCGGCACGTGCTCCGTCCGCCACAAGCTTTGATACAACCTCGGGGCAGTCGCCGCAAAAGAATTTTGCATTTGTTATGCCGTTTTTTGCGGCGTTGAGCTTGGCGTTATCTATTGCTGCCTCCACTATCTCCACCCCGATAACCTTCGCCGCCGCGTCCGCCATAAACAGCGATATGCTGCCCACTCCGCAATACAAATCGAACAGTGTTTCCACACCGCGAAGCGCCGCGTATTCCTTGGCCTTTGCATAGAGTTTGTGCATCTGCTCATAATTCACCTGAAAAAAGCTGTTGGGCGACATTATGTACTCTATGCTGCCGATTTCGGCGTTTATGCTGCCGTCTCCCCAAAGCAGAAGATTCTCACGCCCGAGCACTGCATTTCCCTTTGATGTGTTTATGTTCTGCACAAGGCTTTTTAGGTTTACTTCGCCGAGCAGCATTTGTGCAAGCTCGTCCGCGTGTGCTGTCCTTTGGCTGCTGTTGGTGACTATCGCCGCCATTACCGAATCATCCCTGCCGACCCTTACATATATGTGCCGCACCGTGCCGTGGTGTTTTTTCTCATCATACACGCTTAGGGAATATCGGTTTATAAAGCCGATTATTATACGCGCGGTTTTGTTTATGCTCCCGTCCTGAATCATACAGTCCGTGCAGGGCACAAGGCTGTGACTGGATTTTGCATAAAATCCGCACTCTGCTTTGCCGTTTTCCGCATTCATTCTCACGGGGAACTGCGCTTTGTTTCTGTAACCGAAAATTTTGTCCGCGCCGATTATCCCCTCAAAACCGTATGTGCCCTCGGCATATCCGCCGATTTTTGCAAGGTTTGATACGACAAGACTTTTCTTTATCTCAAGCTGCGACGGGTAATCCGTGTGCATTATCGAGCAGCCGCCGCATTTTCCGAAGTGCGGACACGGCGGATTTACCCTGTGTTCGGACGGGATTTCCGTTTTCTCAAGCCGCGCAAAGCCGTAGGTCTTGTTAAGCTTGGTTACCCGTGCACGCACGGTATCGCCCGGCACCGCGCCGCCGACAAACAGCGGATAGCCGTCCTCTGTCTTGCCTATGCCGTCGCCGTTTACCGTCATGTCCGTTATATAAAGCTGCAATGTATCGTTAATTTTAATCTCCACCAACCCCTTTAATGTGATTGTATCACAAAATCAAGGATTTTACAATGCATTTTCGGCGAAAACCGAGCTTTTTGAACCGGCAGACGGCAAAATATCTCTTTTGTGCGCCGCTTTTTTGCAAAAAACTTATAAAAATCATACTTTGGGATGATGACAAAAACCGATTTTGCTGATACAATAAAATGTAGAAAATGATGCAAAGAAAAAAAGGAAGTGATAACTCTGAAAAAGGCAATTGTCACAAAACCCGACAACACAAAGAAATTTCATGAATTTTTTGAAAAAGGGCGAATAATGATATTGCGTGCGCCGTGCGGTTTCGGCAAGACCGCGCTTGCCGAGAAAGTGCTCGGCGACAGGTGTGAGCGTGTGCTCAAAATGTCTGGCGATAAAATAAGCGACAGGATAAACGATACCGATAAGTGGGATGTGCTTTGCATAGACGATATGCAGTACATGAGCGCGGAGAACGAACAGATGAATCTGTGCTCGCTGATACGCGAAAATCCTCAGAAACGCTTTCTGCTGCTGACGCGCGGAGCAATCCCGGGGTGGCTGATGCCTTTTCGCCTGTCGGGACTGATGTATGAAATATCGGCTGATGATATGTTCTTTGACCGCGGGACTGCCGAGGATTTTTTTGAAAAATCATCGGTCAGACCGACGGACGACGAGCGAAACGCCATAATGCGCGATACTCTCGGCTATCCGCTTGCGCTCGCGCTTACGGCGGAGCACCTGAAAAAAGGCGAGCCGTATGACAGCAGACTGCTCGGCGAGCTGACGCATGAGATATATATGTACTTTGACGAGATGATATACAGGCGGTTCGATTTGCCGACGCGGCGGTTTTTGCTGGAGCTTGCGTCCTTTGAAAAGATAACGGTGGAGCTTGCAAAGATGGTGAGCGGCGACATGAATGCCGGCAAGCTGCTGACGCAGCTGCAAGATGATTCGAGCATGATGATATATGACGCGCCGGACACCTTCCATTTCTGGCCGGTGTTCCGCGAATTTCTCATGTGGGAGCAGAACCGCGAGTACACCGAGGAGCAGCGCCGCGCGCTATACAGCCGCTGCGGACTCTTTTACGAGCTGCGGCAGGACTACGCCGAGGCGCTGGAATACTACATGAAAAGCGGCGAAAACAGCAAGGTGTCCGAGCTGCTGATTAAGGCGACGAGGCTTCATCCCGGCATGGGGCACTACGAAGAAATGGAAAGCTATTATATGTCACTGCCCGATTCGTCAATCGAGGCAAGCCCTGCGCTCATGCAGGGCAAAAGTATGCTGTGCGCCCTGCACGCG
>ULVN01001659.1_pt1 | contig 12870 bp, 17 predicted proteins | sample 1959491 | NCBI WGS metagenome assembly ULVN01 (sample SAMEA4835787, study PRJEB28245) | human gut metagenome | biome: gut microbiome; material: fecal sample | place: Denmark | collected 2008 | reverse complement strand
AAAATAGTATAAATATATTACTTAATAAAGAAATGTAAATACAGGTGGAAGAATAGTTTAAATATTAATAGGTGGTATGTATGAACGATAACATTAAAAGGTTGAAAGAGATAATAGATAATTCAAATAACATAGTATTCTTTGGAGGTGCTGGAATATCTACTGCTAGTGGTTTGAGAGATTTTAAAGGAAAAAACGGGTTGTACAAAGACAATAAGGCTGATAGACCAGCCGAATATTATCTTAGTGCTAGATGCTTTTATAATGAACCAGAAGCATTTTATAAGTTTTACAAAGAAAATATGAACAGCTTAAGCGTTAAACCAAATATAATCCATTATTACCTAGCCGAACTAGAAAGAAAAGGAAAACTTAAAGCAATAGTTACACAAAACATAGATGGGCTACACAAAAAGGCTGGAAGTAAAAATGTCCTAGAGGTTCATGGTACTACATATCAAAACCATTGCACCAAGTGTGGTAAAGAATATAGTGCTGAATATGTTTTCAATAGCAATGGTGTACCTAAATGCTCGTGCGGAGGTATTATTAAACCTGATGTGGTGCTATATGGTGAAATGCTTCCTGAGGCGTACTCTCTTGCAGTATCATACATTTATAAAGCTGAAACCTTAATAGTAGCTGGTACTTCACTTACTGTTGAACCTGCGTGTGGTTTAGTGAAGCTGTTTAATGGTAAAAATCTAGTTATTATTAATGATACTCCTACACAGTATGATAACCTTGCTACTTTAGTTATTCATAGCAAAATAGAGGATGTTATTAAGATGGTTGATAAAGAGGTTTCATAATGGGAAGATATAGAATATTAACCGGAAATATTGTTGCTGATGAAATTCTAGCTAATCACGATTTGATAGTAAATCCAACTAATCCACAAATGGTAGCTGGTGCTGGAGTAAGTGGTGAGATATTTAAAAAAGCTGGTGTTGATACTTTGGAGGCTTATACACAATATCACTATGAAATCAACTACTTTTCAGATGATTATAAACTTGAAAATATAATGAAAGTTGGAGATATTAGAATAACACCTGGCTTTAATCTTGGCATGGATATAATGTTTGTTCAGGGACCAAAATATTGGGATTACAGTAACCCGTCTAAAGTGTTATTTGAAGTTTATAGTAAAATGTTGCAGGAGGCTTATGATAAGGGTTATCAAAATATATTACTACCTAGCCTAGGTACTGGTGATTATGGCTTTGAGCATGAACATATAGGTAAAGGAGTATCAACGATACTTTCAAACTTTACAAATACACACGATATCAATGTTGACCTGGTCTTATTTGATGAAAGAAACAAAAAGTATTATTAGGTCTTGTCTTTCAATGTGAAAGCTGTTAGAATGAACTTAGTTAAGGAGAATTCCTTTAACGACACTAATTAATAATCTGTTATTTAAAGAAGTGGGCACATCGTTGATTTCCCTACACTAGAATGAAAGATTCTAGCGGGCTCTGCAGATAAGATTATATGAGAATGTAATATCTTTTGGTCTGACGACCCCGTTATTACTAACCAACAATAATACCAATATCAACAATAACAATATCATTACTAATAAACACATTAATACAATCATTAAAGAAGAAAAAGCAACTAAAACCACTTATAGAGAAGAAAAAAGAAGAGTTAAAGAAAGAACTGAATATTGAAACAGAGATTGAAATAAGTATCTCTTTTTTTTGTTTACTTTCGGGGTTGGCAATTCTAATACTCTGTGTTACAGTCATACTACAATATCGCTTTCGAAAAAGAAAAAAAGAAATATCCATCATCTATATACAAGTTACATCTATATTCATAGTAGGCAACATTAGGTTACCTACTTTTTTAGGTTAGTTCAGAGTCAAAAATGGCTAAACTGCCATATAAAGTATAATTTAATTGGGTGATGTTAATATGCACAAAACAAAGTTTGCTAATCGAATTTATGCACTAAATAAAGAACTAGTAGCTTTATATCTAGCTAAAGTTATATCGGCACACTATAAGCACTGTGGCAATGCTAACTTTCTGACATTTAACCACTATTGCAATCTGCTACTGGTTAATGCTTCTAAAAGGCAAGAACTTTATGAGGATGTAGATGGGGTTATATTTAAAAAATATCAATTATTTTTTGCACATTTACAGTTAGATACACCTATTTTCATAGTGGATTTAACAGTACCGCTAGATAAACAGTCGTATTAAATACCATAAATAGTTGTTAAAACGGAGGTTACTTATGGAAGGAAGAAAACGCTTACAAGCTCTTGCTAAAGGTCAAGAAAATACTGCATTACTTAAAGTTGTTAGTTATCTGGAAACACTAGAAGAAATGGATAGTAAGTTTCTTAATGAGGAAAAAACTTTAAAAGGAATGACCGAATACATTAAGTCTAATGCTAGTAAGCAAGCCATAGATGGTTATGCTTGCGTAGAAGATGAAGTCGTCTTTGAGTGGGCTGTTAGCTATTGGACAAAGTCAGATGAAGAACTAGGTCTTAAAAGTGCTAAAATTTTACCAAGTGTTAGTACAAAGCCAAAAGAAAAGAAGCCAGTTGCTGAGGTTTTAGTAACTGGACAGTTGTCATTATTTTAGCTGGTGTTGAGAATGGTTTATATCAAAAAGAAAGTACGAAAACTTATAAAATCTATGGACGATAACTTTACAATTAGCCTTGGTATGCGAAATTGGGTGAGCAAAAAGATATATGTTAAGCATAATCTAATCATAAAGTCTAGTGGCGTTGGTTATTGCACAAACTGCAAGAGCAAATTTAAAACTGCGGACAGAGTTGGTAGTTTGTGCAGGTGTCCTAATTGCAATCAGCTTTTACAGGTGCGGAAAAGTACACTTAGTTATTATAATTTTAAATCTGATTTCCGAGTAGTTGAGTATCTAGATGGTTTCTTTATACTTCGAGGTTTTGAAGTTAGCTCAACTTATCAAGGAGCTACTAAGAGCATTAGTCATAATTTCGTAGAATATCAACGGCTAGTTATCTCAAAGGAAGAAATACTTTTACTAAGTTCTAATGTATTCAAGGTCTATTTAAGTACGGTTATGGTTATTCATAATGAGAAACATACTAGCTGGAGAGCTTCAAGTCATGGTTATGGCTGGTATGCGTCTAACGGTATAATTTATTGGGATAATCTAAGTAGAGATATAAAGAACAGTCCATATCAATATTGCCCAATAGAAAGAACTTTGAAGAAAATAAAAGTTAAAACATTGGAGGTGATACTGCAAAGGATATTGATTAACCCTATTTCCTTTGAGCTGTTGTCAAAGTTAAAACTTTACAGTCTGGCAAGATGTTGCGATTCGTTTACAGATAGCGGTTCATTTGAAAAAAGGTTTGGAGTTCCCAAGAGCTATTTACCGTTCATGGTTGAGCATAATATTTCATATAAGGAGTTACATATTCTACAAGTTGTGAGAAAAACCGATATCAGTTTGATTAAGCGGATTTATAATCTGACTTGCTTTGATGAACTAATGAAGTATGTTGATATAGAAAAGGCGTTCGCTATGGGGTTAACTGTTTACAATGAACACTTTTACCGTGATTATTTAGAAATGGCAAACACTTTAGGAATGAATATGAAAGATAAGAAAGTCTTATACCCAGTTAATATTGTTGAATCTCATAATGAACTACTAAAGCAAATAGAAGATATTAAGCAACAAGAAATTATTGAGAAAATTAAAATCAGGTATGAAGAACTTAAAGGTAATTCATATCAAGATGAAAAGTTTGCTGTTTTCCCAGCTTCGTCAATGTCAAGTTTGATTTTAGAAAGTCAAATGCAAAATAATTGCGTCAGAACTTATGGTGAAAGATATGCTAATCATGAGGTCGACCTTTACTTTATGAGATTACTAAGTAACCTAGAGCATTCATTAGTAACTATTGAAGTTAGAGGTAATGAAGTTGTACAGTGTCGTATTAAGAATAATGCTAGTTGCACTAAGGAACAAATGGCATTCATTAATAAGTGGGAACGAAAAGTATTGATCAAAGAAAAATTGTATGGTAAAGTTTAATGATTTAGGAGAAGTTGTTATAACCTAGAGAATAAAAGAAGTTGTAGAGAAATATGCGGAGGAATATAATGTTAAATAGAATTGTTGCAGAGAATTTGAACAGAAGGATAAGAGAACTATATGATACAGAAAGTGGCTTTGATTATATCAAGGCTATCTCTGTATCAAGTGGTATAAGTGAAAATCGTATTAAGAAAATGTTATCAGGAGCAACTGTTACTAAGATTACGCTAAATGATTTGGAAAAATTAGCTATTGCTCTTAAAGTAGAGGCTTTAGATTTAGTTACTAAGAAAGGTAACAACTAGCATGAAGTATGAAAAAATTAACCAGTATGTATGTCAGAATATTGCTTACTATGTAAAAAGGTTCGCCAATGGTAAGGATGAAACTTTAGCTGTTAAGGCTCTTGCTGAAGCGGCAGAAATTCCAGAAGAAAGATTAACCAACATTATCAATGGTAAAGCTAAAGTCAATGTTATAGAGGTTTATAGAATAACTACTGTTTTAGGAGTTGATGTTAACAAAATCATTACTACTAAAGTTAATCATGATTAGTCTTATTGCATGATACTTGATAAGGTTCCAAGTTATTGGAACCTTAATAGTTAATTAAGATAAGATAAATCATTATGAAGCTGTTAGATAATGCTTGCTTTTAAATATCATACCAATAATTAAAGCACCTTAACGGGTGTTTTTCTTTGACTCAGAATCAGGTGCTTAAATAGGAAGTCAGCAGTTATTATATTGGTGTAAATGAAAACAATTGTTTCTGTTTATAGGCTTGATATCCTGATTTTGGCTATGAATATACTGGTATAACTCGCTGAAAATATAAACAAAACAAAAACTATGTTTTCATTTATAGGAGGAGAAATGTTAAACTATGAAAAATGCTAAAAAAAAGGCTTATGCTAGATGTTCAACATTCTTGGGAAAACAAGATGTTGAATATCAAATTAACGAGCTACTAGCAAAAGGTGTAGCAAGGGAAAATATCTATATTGAGTATGAATCTGGTGCGAAAGATGATCGACCAGAGTTTAAAAAGCTATTGAATGCTATGCAACCAGGTGATTCATTGTTTGTAACAGATATCACTAGATTATCTCGTTCAACTAAGAAATTATGTGAAATAATTGATTTTGTTAGTGTCAACAAAATGCGATTAGTCATTGGTTCACTAGATGTTGATTGTCGTTCGGATAAAATTGAGCCAATGGTAGAAGGCATGCTAAAAATGATGGCTGTGTTTGCTGAGCTTGATAGGAAAATGAAAATATATCAGATTAATTTAGGTTTAAAAAATGCTAGAGAACAAGGTAGAATTGGCGGTCGCCCAACAACTACTATGGAAGATATACCGGATACATTTTACCGCTACTATACAATGTATCAAAATAACCAGATAAATAAAAAGGAACTAAGTCGACTTAGCGGTCTTAGTTACCCTACAATATTTAAGTATATAAAGTTATTAAGTAAACAAAAAGAAGCATAGTTACTTTGCCTCTTTGTTGCTACTCGACTTTAATAAGCCGTCCATATATCCGATTACACTAGCTTGATTTTCTTTACTTAGTTTGTTGTACTTAGAAACTAAGTTCATATATTCTTCGCTATCATAGTCAATAAGTTTGTCAACTTTCGTAGGAATATTGGTTCTATCAAGTAGATAGTCGATATTAACATCCAAGTAGTCAGCTAACTTAATTAGGCTAACTAAACTAGGAAGTTTTGTATTATAACGGTAACCTTGGATAGATGAATCAGATAGAAATATCTCACTACCTAATTTTACATCAGTGATTCTTCTTTCCTTCATGATTTTTTCTAAGTTGTTCATCGTGATTTTTTCTTTTACTCGATTATATTGGCTTTTGTTTTCGCTGCAATATCTCATTTTAACACCTCCCAAGTAGTTTTACTGCTTATATTATTCCATAGTATGGTTAACATTATTCGCCACCATGCGAGGAAAAATTTGTGATAAAACCACCACAAAGAGTAAAAATGTGCTATAATGGTCTTGAGGTGGCGATTCTATGAAATCAACGATAGAACTTATAACAAATTTTTACAAAGGAAAGGCTTTAACTGAGTGGGATAATATTTATAATAATGAAACATTATTAAACATTACTGGTTCAGATAGGAAAGAAGAAGCACATAGCCAATTTATTAGGTATTTGCTTGACCCTAACTCAAATCATGACCTTGGTACTTTACCATTAGAATTGTTTTTAAGGTTATTGGTTTTGAAAAACAGTAGCAATGCTGCGATTAACAAGTATATGGTAGAACTACTTGGTAAGTCCAGAAATTTAAAGGTACTTAGTTGTGTCCGTGAAAAGGTTGATAGAAATGCTAGGTATGATGTTTTTTTAGAAATAGAGCTTAATGGTATTAAGGCAAATATCATAATTGAAAACAAAATTACTTCAACTGAAAATGAGGGACAAACAATAAAGTATGCCAATTACTCTAAAAAATATGAGAACCCTGTTTTGGTGTATTTAAGCAATAATGATTTAAGCAAATCACCAGATTTCATTTGCATTAGTTACCAAGATATGCTTGATTATGTCTTTGAACCGCTTAAAGATTATACCAGAAATAGTCGTACAAAACATATATTACAGGAATATATTAAGACCTTGGCACATGTTGAAATAGATGGAAGGAGTGTTACCCTAGCAATGGGAAGTGAAGAAAAGGAATTATTAAAAAAAATTTATAGAGAAAACCAAGAACTAATAGAGAGATTAATTGAGGCTATAATTCCAAGTGAGTTAACTAAGGAGGAAGCCGAAACATACAAGGAAGCTATTCAAATTAACAAAAATCACCGAGCTAAGTGGTCTTATAATGGAGAGATAATGTCTAGTAAAGAACTGGTATTAAGTATAGTTAGAGAGCAATTACAAAAGGGACAAAGTATTGAAACAATGTCAAAATTTAGAATGCACAGTGATCCATTGGCTGTAACCGAAGAAAGAAGCAAGGAAGATGGTTATACTAAACAAGAATTTAATGGTTTAGTTTATTATGTTAGAACTTGCTGCGACCTAAAGGATGTACTAACCTTGATTAAAGCATTAAATGTTGATGCTACAAGATTAGCTGATTAAGAAGGAGTAGTGAGTGAAAATTATGGCTATATCAAAAGATGAAAAACGATTTCTTAAACAAATATATTATAATAATCAAGAATTGATAATGAAAATATGTGAGGCTGTAAGTGATGAATTAGATTCGGTAGAAAGGGAAGCACTTCATGTATTAAGTGAGTGTATAAAAAACAAAAGTATAAGGTGGTTTTATAATGGGGAAACAATGACTAGCGAGGCACTAGTACATTGTATTATAAGAGAGCAATTACAAAAGGGACAAAGTATTGAAACAATGTCAAAATTTAAAATGAATAATGCCCCATTGCTTCTAACTACGATTTCACCAGCTGAAGATAGATATGATGTATTAGAACTTGATGATGGAAAATCAATTTATGTCAGAAAATGTTGTGATTGGAAAGATGTTCAAAAATTAATTGAGGAGTTAAACATTGAGGCTATGAAGGTTGAGGGATAAGGTGTATTTATGGATAATGGCAGAAAAATTAAAATAGTAGATAAGAAAAAATGGGCAATTAAAATATTTGCTTCCTCAGCTGTACTTTTCATAGTTATGTTAATCATCTTTAGTGCTGTAGAAAATAATGAAGATTTGAGTACACTTATGATATTAATTTTACTTTGCTTGACGATGGTTACATTAGGATATTGGATGTATAGTTATAAATCGTCAACGAAGTATGTTAGTGCAAAGGAATATTGTGAAATAAATAAGAATGTTACGGATGCTGTTTTAATACAGCAATTAAGAAAACAAGCATTTAGTGACGAAGAAATAAATGAAATATTGAAAGATAGACTAGTAACTAAAAATGTTGGAAATCAAAATCGAAAACTGGCTTCAAGAGAAAACTTACTTGATAATCAAAATGAAACTTTAAAAGGTGGTTCTTCAGTCCACCATCATACATTTTGGGATTCATTTCAATGGAGACTATATGCGACACTAATAATCACAATATTAATAGCAATCATTTATGGAAATGCTGGAGTAGTAGTATATGTTATAGTCCCTGTATCAATTTTAGTATATACTGTATATCTTATTCTCACAGAAATAGGAATACTACCCTATAGAACCGAGTTGGCAATCAAGTTTAATTGTCCACATTGTAATAATAGTATGTGGGCTGAATTTCCTGAACAACAAATGATATGCCCATACTGTAAGAAAACAATCGGATACTACCGAGATAAAATATATAAAGTTACTAAGGAAAATGAACATTACTTCCAAAACGAATTGCAGAAAACTAATGCTTTATTACAGAAACAATTTGCTAGTAACAATAAAGTAGCCAGCAATGATACATCTGCTAATAATTTTAGTCAAATTAAAGAGCTAAAAGAGTTATTTGATATGGGAGCGATTACCGAAGAAGAATATGATGCTAAGAAGAAAGATTTATTAAAGTAGCAACAGTTTAAAGGCTGTTGCTTTTCAATACTCTAGTGATATAATACTTAGCAAAGGAGTGGTAAAATGTTTTCGGGGAAAATTGAACTAGATGATAGTATTGATATAAATTATGCTTTAATGAAACAACTTCCTGAACTGAAGCAAAAAGGGCTGAAAGAACAATATGATAAAATTTTAGATAATATTGTAGAAAAATCCGAATTTATTCTTAAAACCGACTACTGTTTGCTATGTGATTCTGTCTTGCTAAGGTGTGTCGATTCCTTACATAAGGGAGAAGTGCTACATTTAGATGATGTTACAAAACTTAGTCATCAGGTAACTAGATCTACCATCTATAAAAAGGAAAAGCGTTGTAGTAGCTGCTGTATAATTAGAAGCAAACCAAATAATTCGACTTCTTCTTTGGTCTATTCTCCTCAAGAAAAGATAATGCTATATATATTAGTTTATGCCTACTTAAACCGGGTTACTGGTAAAGCTTTTATACTACCTGATAACTTGAGCTACATAAGTTTTAGCGATATAAATTTATTGTTTAATAATGATAAGCTAACTCCATCTAAGAGGGATGAGTACATTAGAATATTGGATACATTAGCAGAAGATGATGCTAAGATATACTTAGGTAATGATAAAGATGATAATGGCAACCCTAGAATATATAATAAGTGGTTCTCTTTCTTTCAATATGCAAGGGGTTATGATGGTACGGTTTTAGGGCGTTTTTATTCTTTTGGAGAACTGGGGTTAAGTTTTCTTCATGAAACTAATTACCCTATTAAACAAGTTGCGGCAAAGGCCTTGAGTATTAATAGTAGAAATTATAGGGAGTTTGAAATAGCAAGATATCTTCAATATAGTGTTTCTGATAAAGCCAAAAAAATATTCTTATTTACTATCATGAAAGAACTGTATGATTATAGCAACGGTACCTCTTACTTGGAGCATTACCAGCAACTAACGAACCCTTATGATAGAAGGTATATGATTAGCTTCGTTAAATCTCTTGCTACCGTTATTGAAAACAATAAAGAGCAATTTTCTCTAAGGTGTTATCTTGGCGATGAAGAAATAGAGCTATTTGTTGCAGAGTCAGTTACATATCGTGAGAAGAAAGATTTAGCTAAAAAAACTTTAAATTTTATGAAGAATGATTATCCTAAGTTGAATATCAGAATAAGTAGTAAATGTATAAATTAGTAATTAAATGTTTTTAAATTGTACTGGAACCATTGAAACTAGGTTCCTTTTTTCGTGGCAATTATTTTCTGCCACAAAGTAAAAGAGTTGCATGATAGTATTAGGGCATGAAAGGAGAAAATTATATGGCAAGAAGGACAGTAATGTATACTTCAAATGTATTGAATACTTTGTACGGGTTACTATCATCAGATGAGAAACCTCAGACGGAAAGCTTACATGAGAAACCCAAGAAGGAAAGCTCAAAAGATTCTACTTGGGCAGTCAAGAAAGTTATGTTAAATAATAAAGAATGCACCATAGGTTTATGTACTAAAAACTCTAAAGCCTATGTTTTAACACCTTTAGAAAAAACAGTTATTGATATGCTGTTAAGCTGGAAAGAACTTACAGTTGATGATGAAACAAGTGATAGTAAAAATAATACCACTATTATGCTATCTGATATTGATTGGCTTAGAGACCGTTATAAGAAGAACCAAGAGCATATTAAAATTGCTCATGATAACTATAAGAAAGCGTTTGAGCAACTGGCTAACCTACGCTTTATTTACGAAGAACAATATTCAAGAGAAGATAATTCATTTCCATTATTAGAGTATTCTCCCATTATGAAAGAGAATGAACTGATTGGAATTGAATACAATTTGGGAAAATTGGAGCAGATACTTTCATCATCAAAACAAAGAACTACTTTAAATGGAAATGCTTTTAAGTACCGTCTGAATGAAGAAATGAAATACTTTATACTGCGGTATCTTGTTACTTCAATTTTCATGAATCGAGTTAAAAGTAAAGCATTTACTCGTACTCACAAAAGCATTGTTAGTGCTTTAGTTACTACTGAAAATGGTAGAACAGTTAGCTACTATGATGCTCTCTTTGATAAGAAGTATCCACACAAGTATTTAAAACACTATCTTCTGCGATTAGAAGAAGTCTTAAAGTTTTTAAAGAAAATAGGTTATATATCGGCTTTTACCATAGAGCCTATAACAACACTTCAAGAACTTAAGACTGGAGCTGGTTTAGTCAAGATTACTACTAGTATGTCCAAGAAGAGGCTTGGACAGGAACATATTTGTCAAAACAGCATTTAAAAACATAGGGTAAAACAAGGGTTTGCTAGTGAAATCGCAAGGTTAATAGTTTGATAGGTAAATAATGGTTGTTAATTGAAAATTAACTAAACCGTTTATACTTACATATTGTTTAAGATTAACAACCATTATTTATAAAGAGTAAACTTGCGTGATATGGCAATTATGAAAGGAAAATTTTTATGAAAGAAGAAAACACACAACTGAAGTTTAAACTTACTTCAGATATTAGAAGTGAAAATGCCTCTTTTGGTAAATATGAGCAGTATATTGATTTGAGAGAGGCTTATAATCAAAAGGAAAAGGCAGGGCTCGTTGAGGTTGGTGTAACTAAGGAAAATGATTATAAAATAGTACCAGGCATCAATGTTATTTGCGGAATGACTGGTCATGGCAAATCAATGCTTGCTAACAATATTGCCTATAGAGCAATTAAACGAGGACTTAATGTAGCATATATTTCTTTAGAGATATCTAAGGAGAATATGTTCTATCAAATGATATCAATTAAGTCATTTAATGATGGTGCAACTGGTGATAAACTAATATCTCACTCTACTCTAAAGGAAAGAAATTTATTACCTGAGCAAGAAAAGTATGTATTTGATGAATTATGGCCGTCATTTAAGGATATGCCCGGTAATATCTATGTAGTTGGTGAGTGGGATTTTAATACAACTAGTTCAAGAGAAATGCAAATCAAATTAATGGAGGTAGAAAATTATGCAATAAAACATTCAGGACATGGTATTGACCTTTTAATTGTTGATTACATTCAATTATTTAAACAATACACTGATACTTATGCTCAAGGGGAATATAGTGTGCTTGGTATGTGGGTTAATGATTTTAGAAAAATGTCCCAGAATTACTTAGGTCTTGATAGGGAAATACCAATAATCTTACTATCTCAATTAAACAGAGATGCTTGGAACGACGATAAATCGCGTCTAAAAGCCCAAAGCAAAGGAAAAAGTACTCAAAATGTTATTCTTTCCATATCTCAAGTGGCAGGCTGTACAGAAATAGTTAAATCAGCCGACCAAGTATTTGCTGTCTATAGCGATGAAAGTTTAAAAGCTAGTAAGCAATGTTTGATTTCGGTTATAAAGTGTCGAAATGGTGAAACTAAAGTTGAACCAGTGATTTCATTTATGGATCCAAAGTATTACATTATGGGACTAGAAAAAAGTAATAATAACTGTGAGTTGGATTCACTTGATGAACTAATGCTTGGCTTAGATATGACAGAGCTAAATTTAAATGATTTGCAACCTGGCAATATATAATTAATATCAGGGTCAGGGTATTTGCTAAAAATGAAAATATATAATAAGGAGGACAGTATTTATGAATGAAGTGAATAAAGTATATAGTCCTAGAGAAATACAAAAATTGTTAGGACTAGGAAAAGAAAGTGTATATGGATTTCTTGAAGAAGTATATATGAATAAGAAGCCATTTATGGTTATAAAGATTGGAAAATTATATAAAATACCAAAAGAGCCATTTAACCGTTGGCTAAATGGTGAAGTAAATGCTTAAATAGTACAATGTTAGGAGGTGGTACAATGAGCATAAATAAAATTGGCAACGCTTTCTTTGAAAGAGGTTCATGGTACCACCGTACTAAAATTTTATGTGATAATGGTACAACGAAGTATGGGAAGCTTGGGGGCTTTAACACTCCAGAAGAAGCCGAAGTAAGTTATAAAAAATATGATGAAGAATATCAAAAACTTAAGCGTGAATACTGGTCGGTTAAAGAAAGCAAGGAAATGATGTTCAAGGATTACATTATATATTGGTTTGAAAACATTTATTCAGAAAGAACTGAAACAACAACTCAAATGGTCGGTGCGTATGCAATATATAATTTAATTATTCCGAGTATTGAATATGACATTAAATTAAGACAAATCACTACTCCCTACTTAGACGAAG
>ULVN01064103.1_pt1 | contig 12898 bp, 11 predicted proteins | sample 1959491 | NCBI WGS metagenome assembly ULVN01 (sample SAMEA4835787, study PRJEB28245) | human gut metagenome | biome: gut microbiome; material: fecal sample | place: Denmark | collected 2008 | reverse complement strand
GCACGTGGTTTTGAGTTGATGCATTGTATTATTTTCAGTTTTTTTATTTGTTCTTGAATTGCTTTTTTTGTGTCTTCATCATCAATGTTATTTAAAAATGATGACAGACTGTTAATTATATTTTGTGTTTTTTCTATATCATATTTGCTGCTCGACAAGCTATTAATATCCCCTATTATCGTAGTTATGTCTTTTATGTTTACCTGCTTTCTGCTACTATTTAATATCGTATCTTTTAATTTAAGTAATTCCTTTACAGATGAGATTGTTTTGTCTAAATCATAGCCACCATCAATTTGGCCATAACGTTGTATAGCTCGATGAACTAAATGAGTTAAACAAGCATAACTATTTTCATGGCACTGAGGTTTTAATATTGAAATTAATTCATTTAATTTTGTTATGTTTTTTTTGTTGTTTGCTATTTCAACTTTACTATCTTTTTGGATCAAAATGTTGTTTCCATTATAAAGTAGCCAATCGGTACGTGGTTTGCTAGAATCGTATTGATGAGTAAAAAATACAATATCATTTTCAACAATACGAATATCTGAGTTTTTTACACCAACTTCTTCTTGATCCTTATATGCATATTCTTGCATTATTTTATCAAAAGATATATCATCTTTAAATGTTTTAGGACTTTTTAATTTTATTAAGGTTATGTTTATATCGCTTTTTATTTGCTCACGTCTTTGTATTTTATTTTCTTGTTGCTGTTGAGCATCAGAAAATGTATCGTATAATATACTGAAAGATTCATATCCTTGCTTAAAATTATATATTTCACTTGAATTTCTATCATACTTATGAATTTTTTGGGCATCTTTTCCATATGTAGCTTGTTGTATTTTTAAGGCTAAACGATAATTGTTAACACCACTTTCAAGATTAATAGTTAGTTCGTTATTGCTGCTCTCTTTTTTTAATACTTTTGTCTCAAGACTATCAAAAGTATTCTTCAGTTGATTTAATGTATCATAATTCCCATTGTCGTTAAAATTTTTAACGAATATTAATATTGCTTTTGATAAAACTTTTAATTCATATGATAAGTCTTTTTTTATATTGGATGAAAGTAGAGAATCAATTCCTCTAGCTAAAGCATTAATCATATTATGATCAATGTTTTGGTTTTGGTTTTGGTTCTCTAATAAAGAGTCAATTTGATTAGCTACATTATTAGTAGCTTTTCCTAAAGCAGTTATCATAACAGAATTAATGTTTTGTTTTTGTTGAGTTAAAGAATCAATTCCTCTAGCTAAAGCATTAATCATATTATGATCAATGTTTTGGTTTTGGTTTTGGTTCTCTAATAAAGAACCAATTTGATTAGCTACATTATTAGTAGCTTCTTCTAAAGCCGTTATCTTATCAGAATTAATGTTTTGGTTTTGTTGAGTTAAAGAATCAATTCCCATAACTAAAGCATTAATCATATTAGGATCAATGTTTTGGTTGTATTTTGCTAATAAAGAAATTTTCTTAGCTACATTATTAGTAGCTTTTTCTAAAGTCGTTATCATATTAGGAGTAATCTTTTGTTTGTTTTCAACCAAAAAATTAATTCCATTTGCGAAATTTTGAAGGTCATAACTTGAAATATTTTCTTCTGCATTTAATTTTTGCATTATATTGGCATAAGTATTACCAATTTGTTGCGCGTATTCATGTATTTGTGCTCTTTTTTCATGACGGTTCCCAACTAAATTATAAGCTTTAAGAGTCTCAAGAGGTACATTTTGCAAATCTTGTGCGTTGTGTGCTACTCGTGTTCCTGCTGTTATTACTATTTTTTTGTGTGAAAATTTGTCAAAAAATAGTATTCCGATATCTTGTTGTTTAGTTCCGAAAAAAAGTTTTTTCATGATTCCTCTAACAATTACTGTTATTTTAAACGTTTGTAAATTTAATTTCTTGCTAAAAAAATAGCAAATATTAAGAAATTGTTACAAAGAGAATAGTCAAACAAACAACAAAACAAATTTATGTCCAAACAAAATGCAACCTAGGATGGTTGAAACTATTGTTGCAGTTAAAACAGTGCCGGCGGCCATATCTTTTGCCATTTCAACAAGCTTTGAATACTTATTTTTTGTATAAGAATCAATAGTGAATTCGATTACAGAATTTAACATTTCTGCTAGCAAAACTAGTGATATAGAGATAATTGTGATACAAAATTCAATATAATTAAACTTTAATATAGCTGCAAAAAACAAAATAATAATACCAAAAAACAACTGTCGACGAAAATTCTTTTGCGATTTTATGATTAATCTTAAGCCTCGAAGTGCAAAACTTGCACTTTTTATGAAATTGTTTGATGAATATTTTGACATAACCGTTAATACCTTTTTTGTTTAAATAATGCTTTGAGTTATTTCTTTTTGCATTAACATCATTTTGTTATAACTTTTTTCGTCTTGATGGTCATATCCCAACAAGTGCAGTATCCCATGACTTATTAAAAAATACATTTCACTTATTACGGGTGATTGTTTTGTTTCTATAATATGCGGTTCATTTATAGCATTATATTCCATTGTATCATATGATATTATAATTTCACCTAAATTAATTTCATTGTCAAATATAAACCGCCGGGTTTCATCTGTATCCGCAAAAAGAGCAAATGTGATGACATCTGTCGGTTTATCTATGTTTCTGTATTCTTTATTTATTTTATGTATTTTGTCATCATCGCAAAACACAATATCGAAAGAAAGACTTTTATATTCCTGATTATATAGACAGCTATTTTGTATAATTTGTTCCTGATTTAAAACATATTTCGTCATTTTTTTTGTGTTTGTTAATATTTTTTTTAAATTTAAAATATTTTCATCAAACTTACTTTTACTGTTATCATCAAAATCAGTTTCAATAAAAATATTAAGCTTAATCATTATTGCCGCCTTCATTGTTGTCTTGGTCAAAATTTGGTAATTTGGGCGCAAAATTTTCTTTTTTTTCAAGCTCATTGATTATGTCTTCATGGTATTTTATACGCTTATGGTGTGCAGCACGAAGAAGTCGGTTTAGAGTTGAAGAAATTGTTTTTAAATCTTTTAAAGTAAGTGGGCTATCAGACAGTTGTCCGTCAGTAAGTCTGTCATTAATAATTTTTTGAATTAATGCATTTATTTCTTCAACCGTATAATCTTTTAAAGTTCTTGAAGCAGACTCAACAGCATCTGTAATCATAACGATTGCTGTTTCTTTTGAGTTTGGTTTTGGACCTGAGTATCTAAATTGTTCTTTTGAAACATTTTCAGCACCTTCTTCTTTTATTGCTTCATTATAAAAATATGCAGCGAGTGTTTCTCCGTGGTGTTGAGTGATGAAATCTTGAATTTGAGGCGGAAGATTGTATTCTTTTGCAAGTTCCAATCCATCACGAGGGTGAGCCATGATAACCATTTTGCTCAACCGTGGATTGAGTTTGTTGTGTGGGTTATCAATGCCGAAATAAGTTTGGTTTTCTATAAAAAACAAAGGTCGTTTCAATTTGCCTATGTCATGGTATAAAGCACCTACCCTTGTTAAAACAGGGTCTGCATCGATGGCTTCAGCCACTGATTCTGCCATATTTGACATTGCCAGCGAATGTGCAAATGTTCCGGGGGCTTCAAATTGAAGTCGTTTCAATAATGGTTGATTATGGTCGGCAAGTTCTGATAAACCAAATGGTGTAATCACTTTAAACAAGCTTTCAAACATTGGAATTGAACCTAAAACTAATATACCGCTTGAAATGCCTGTAACCATACAAGCTATTAAATCATTTATTAATACTGTTGGTGATATATCAATAATGCAACGTTCTATTAAGTTTATTATACCGACTATTATTATCATACACACAGCTATTTCAAAACCGGATTTTATCAAATCAACACGACGAGAGTACTTTATTTTTGATATTGTTACTGCGGAAATAAGTGAAACAACAGTAAAGACGACAAGGTTTTCACTTGGCAGTTGGAGTGTTATGCCCAAGCTCATAATCAACAAAATTGAAATAAACATTGCAACACGCCCGTTGGTAAAAATAGCCAACAACAAGGTAACTGCAGGAACAGGCAAATAATAAAACGAATAATTATCCGGAATTATTGTGCCTATTGCCGTTAAAAATATTACAAGTATTCCTATTATTGAAAAATAGCTTCTTTTGGCAAATTTTTTGTCAAAAGTGTACAAATAATATAAAAAGATAAATATTGATAAAACGACATATATAAATATGCCTATAAGACCAATAAAGTTAAGCTCAAGTACGTTGTATCCGGCTTTTCTCAATGCATCACGTTTAACTTTTGTGACAGGCTCCCCTTGATAAACTATTTTATCACCACGTTCAAACTTGACTATATATGGATTTACGGAATTTGCAGCATTTTTTTTGGCTATTTCCGTTGCAAGTTCATCAACTATCATATTTGGTCTTATAACTTGCTCAATTAGTGCATTTACAATACGTATTTGACCTTTGGAATAATTTTGTTGGCTATGTTTAAATATAATTTTGTTTATATTATTTCCTTCAAATACTTTTTCACTTAACCCCTCTTTTAATATACTATCAAGAATGGTTTTGGAACTGTTTGTCATATCCAGAAACATTTCATCGCTTGCTGATATAAAAAAGTTTATAACATAGTTTTTATTTGTATTTTCGGATAAATCAAGAAGGACATTTATTTTGTTTCTTTTTTCACTTTCCGTCAAATTTTTATTGTCGCGAATAAGCCGAATATTGTTAATAAGCGATACAAGATTGCCCATTATATAATTGTCTTCAGCCGGCACCAAAACAGGCTCGACTTTTTGAGCAACTTCTTTTCTCAGCTGTTCGGTTTTAAAAGTGTCAACAACTTCAATTGTTTTGTTTGCGACAATTTCGCGTTTGCTTAAGCCATCTTTGTTGATTAAATTTTGGAATATTATATATTTTGAAGCCAAAATAAATGTTAATATTATTGCAAAAAAAGTAAATAATAAAATGTTATTAAAATTATGAGAATTATTTACACTTTTTATAAAATGTACTAATTTGCTGTTTTTCATAAGATTATTACCGTTATTTATCCATCATTAATTATAATACAATTTATAACGATTTAAATCAAATGTTTTATGCGATTTTTTAATTAGACTTCACTCAGTGAAATATTTAAAATTCCGCTATTTCTAGCGCAATCCATAACTTTTACAACAACACCATGTGTTGCATCATCTTCGGTTTGAATAAGCATGCCGTCTTTATAATTATTTGCCAAGCTTTTCAATTTATTTTGCAATTGGCTTTCTTCAACGACTTCACCATCAATGACAATTTGGTTTTCGTTATTAACCAAAACATTTAATACTTTAGTATCTTTAGCAATACTTTTTGCTTCAACATAGTCAGGAACTTCTAAACTAAGTCCTTGGGTGTCAAGCATAGGCGCAATAACCATCATAATAATCAACAAAACGAGGAATATGTCGGTCAATGGAGTAATATTTATTTCATTAAATGTTTCACGTTTTTTCATTGTAATAATTCTTCCTGTTCTTTTTTAGACAAAGGTTCACCTGCAACGGTTAATTTTTCGTATTGAGCTTCTGTTGCCGCTTTCATAACTTTCATAATTTCGCTTGATTTTGTTTGACTGTCAGCTCTAACAATTACTTCTTTTTTTTCTAAATTTGGCTTCAATTTTTCAAGTTCCGATTGTATATCATCTTCAACGATTTGGTTGCCGTTGATAAAAAAGCTACCATCCTTTGTTATTGAAATAGTTGCCATACTATTTTCAACAGACAATCCGCTGTTGATTTTAGGAACTTGAATGCTGTTGTCATTTGATTGAAAAGTTGGAGCAACAACCATCATGATAATCAACAACACCAAAAATATGTCAGTTAAGGGTGTAATGTTTATTTCGTTAAACATTTTGTCATTTTTTGAACTTTTAAATGCCATAATTTAATTAATCCCGATTATTTTATTTATTGTGCACCTTGAAATGCTGCATTGTTGTTAGCAGTGTCATCATTTTGGTCAACAAAACTTAAGAATAGTAATTTTATTAACTGAAAATCATCTTCATAACGTTTAACAGTAGATTGAAAAAGGTTAAACAAAATGACAGCGACGATGGCAACTCCGAGACCAAAAGCTGTAGCAATCAAAGCAGAGGCAATACCCATTGCAACTTCTGCAGATTGGTTACCGGCTGAAGCAAGGTCTTGGAATGTGAATAAAATTCTCACAACAGTACCAAACAACCCTAAAAATGGAGCTACACCACCAATTGTTCCTAATATAGTCAAATGATTTTCCAACTTGCGACTTGCAAGGTTTGAAGCTATATCAAAAGAACGAGAAAAACCTTCTCTTTGTTCTTTAAATATTCTAACGGCTTCTTCTGTAACTTCACCCAAAACACCGCCAAGCTGAATGCTTATATTTTGTGCACCGTTTAAATCATTTTTTGCTAACTCTCTTTGAAGTTTTGGTATAAACTGCACAACATCACGCTTGTTGCTATTATAGTAAGAAAATCTATTTATAGCTACAGCAACAGTCAAAATTGAGCAAACGAATATTGGCAACAATACAGGCCAATCCATTTCAATTGATTTTAATAATAGTTCCATAATTATCCTCTTTCTTTTATTATTATACTACTTTTTTTTCTTTTCCTTTTTATTTAGGATGATATGATGCTTTTTAGTATTTGCTTTCACATTCTTTTGCTTTCATCCTTTTCCTTTTTTAAATAACGTACTACCGTGTGTTTATTTTTTGTTCTCATCCACCGACGTGGAATGATTTTATTAAATTTTAATATATTATGCCCTCCGGGCAGGGTTACTTTTTGTGGAAAAAGTAACCAAAACCGCAACCCGACTTGTCGCTCGTATTTTCACTAAACTCAACCCCAGCAGCCTTAACTCGCGCTTCGCGCTCAAACAGACGGCTGCCTGACATTGTTTCGTTAAGTGATAATTACTCGCGCCTGCGAATGGGTTGCAATTATTGATTTTCTTTTTAATTCTTTTGCTATCATCCTTTTCCTTTTTTTATATAACGTACTACCGTGTGTTTATTTTTTGTTCTCATCCACCAACATGGAATGATTTTGTTAAATTTTAATATATTATGCCCTTATTAATACCTTCTTGCACTTGAAGCATAGAAGTCAAACGTAAAGTTAATATCAACGCTTGAACCTTTATACTCAGGCGGCAAGGGTCTGAATGGAGCAGTGAGCTTAACCGCACTTATCGCCGCATCATCATCAGCTTTGAACCCTGACGATTTAGCTATTTTCAGCGACAACAAACGACCGTCGCGAGCAATTGTGAAAAGCAACACAACTTTTTTACTTTGTCCTCCGTTTGGTGGTGACCAGTTTGCCTTGATACGTCGTTCAACTTCTTTCATGTAAGGTCCAAAGTCAGGTTCACGAATTGCATCAATTCCAGGGGCGCCTTTTGGATTACCCGGGCTTGGATTGCCTGCATTGCCTGAACTTCCATAAGAACCACCCGAATTAAAACGTCCGTTTCCTCTTGATGATGAACCGTTTGACGAACTGCCGCCTTGGCTTGGCATCAACACCGGACCGATATTCGAGCCACCGGAGGTTTTTCCTCTTCCGCTTGTTGATGGTCTTCCTGTTTTGCTTGTTCCGTTTGAAGCCACAGGACCGCTATGAACCCCTGGTTTGCTATTTGGATTTACTTTTGGCACTTCAATTGCAAATTTATTTTTCGGTGCAACACTTGGACGAGGCGAAGTCGCAACTTTATTTGGTTTTGGTGCATTGGTTGGTTTGTTTGTTTCTTGTTTTATTGCTTGTTTTGGTTGAACTTTATTTTGCTGTTTTTGTGCTGTTTGTTTATTTTGTTGTTTTGGTGTTTGTTGTTGCTTCACTTTTTGTTGCTGATTTTGTTGTTGTTTTGGTTGTGAAGAAGCTTTTTGCTGTTGCTTTGCTGCTGCCGCTTGCGGTCTTGGCTCTGATTCTCGCTTTGTCGGGTCATGCTTGCCACCGGCTCGAGAGTTTCTGTCTGACCTGTTTTTGGTGTGTTTATTTATCGGTGTTGCTTCAGGATTTGTCACCAATGTAAACGTAATATCCTTTTTCAATTGCGGTTTATTGAATATTGGAACGATTATACCCAACAATATCAATAAAGCCGTCAAACCCCAAACTAAAAATACAACAAGAGGATGAAGTATTGTTGAAATGAAGATGGATTTCTTCATTGAAATCTCTTTGTCTTCAGGTTTCACAATAATAGTCACATTCCCTTTTGATTGATTTTCGTCTTTGCTTATACTTTCTTCTATTTCATTTTTTGGTAAAAACATATAATAACCTAATTCATTTATAGTACTTTAAGTTTATATAACACAAACTTAATTTTAAATCACCCGATTGTATTATTAATATCGGTTACTTTGAGTGTAAGTGATAGGTTGGTCAATTATGATATTAATCATTGAGCCGCAAGGGATTACGGCATCAACGCCTCTGTCCCAAACAGATTTTGCCAACCCGCTTCCTGCGCCAACTGCTGTAGCCAAAGCTGTGCCGCGACCGACTTTACCCCCTGCCAATGGAGAGATTATCACACCTGCCAAAGCTCCAACACCTGCTCCAACAGCCACGTCCTTTGCATACGCAACAGCTGTATCTTTTGCCGTTGAACCTACCAGCAAGCCTGTATTATCTTCTGTTTTTATTATACCCGAAATTGGTATAATTTGACCACCCGTTGTTGTTATATGCGTAAATCTTATTTTTAAATTCCCGTTTATCCCACCGTGGGTCGCTTTTTTCACTTGAATAACATTGCCGCTTACAACTGAACCTGAAGGTGCTACAAGTTTGCCACCATAATAAAAATCTTGATTTAATGTCAAATTTACACTTTGTCCAAGTGTTAAATATGCCGAACTTAATTCACTTTGTGTCATAGCTGCAATTGATGTTCCGCTTGGAATAACCATGACATAACCTTGAAGTGATGATTGATTTGTCGTTGAACTTTGGCTATATGCTTCATTTATCATATTCACATTTAATAACATAAAAGTACTTAGTAAACATAAGCTTAAAATTTTTTTCTTCATATAAACAATCTCCTTTTTGATATTACGGACTATCGTGTGCTTATTTTATTTGTTTCCATTTTCCCATTTTATTACTTTTTCTAATTATGTTAAAAAGGATTGCCGCATATTAATTTAATATTATAACATATCTGTATTTTTAAACGAATTTTGTTACAAAAAGTTCATTTTTTCTATTTTAAACTTATTTTTTTATTATATAACATTGAAGCATTCAAAACTACAAGCAACGAACTTGCATTATGCCATAATGCACCTGTAACAGGGGTTAATATGCCATATATAGACAAAAATATTGCTATAAAATTGATTATCATTGAAAGAGTAATGTTAAATTTAATTGTGCTTACGGTCAAAAGAGAAAGTTTTTTTAGATAAATAATATTTTCTAAATTGTCATTGAGCAAAATAATGTTTGCTGCATCAACTGCTATATCACTTCCCAAATCAGCGAACGAAATTGAAACATTCGCAGTTTTTAAAGAAGCAGCATCGTTTATTCCATCGCCTGTCATAAGCACTGTTTTGTTTTCTTTTTGATATTTTTTTATAATATCAACTTTGTTATTTGGTAATAAATTTGCATAAACTTTGTCTATATTTAACATTTTAGCAAAATAATCTGATGTTTTTTTGCTGTCCCCTGTTAAAAGCACTACATCTGTATCGTTATTTTTTAAATAGTTAATAACATTTGCAGCTTGCGGTTTGACAATGTCGTTCAAAACAATTATTCCTTTGACAAAGCTGTTTATTGCACAAATTATAACAATTTTGCCGTCATCTGTGTTTTTTGTTACCTCATCTTTTATATTTTGATTAATGTTAATGTTGTTTTCATTCATAAATTCAACATTTCCACATAAAACCCAATCACCATTTATTTTAGCTTTTATTCCTCGTCCTAAAATGCTTTCAAAGTTATCAACATCATTATAAACATTTACATTTTTATTTAGTGCGTAATCATAGACAGATAAACCGATAGGGTGGTTTGAAAGTTTTTCAATTGAGGCAACATATTTTAAAAAATCGTTATTATTAATATCATTATCAAATAAAATTATATCGCTGACTCCAAGACGTCCAAAGGTCAAAGTTTTAGTTTTGTCAAAAGCTGCAACGTTTATTTTGCCCATTTGCTCTAAAGCTGTGCCACTTTTGATTATTATGCCATTTTTAGCTCCAAGTCCAATAGCTGCAGCAATTGAAGTTGGAGTTGCAAGTGCAAGTGCACAAGGGCAAAATACAACAAGAATTGTAACAGCTCGAATTATATCGTTTGTAATAAAATATGCAGAAATTGCAAGCAATAAAGCAATAGGAACAAGGTATGAAGCCCATTTGTCTATTATTCTTGCTATTGGAGCTTTATTTTTCTCTGCTTCTTGAACAAGGTCAATCATTTTTTGCAATAAAGAATCCTTTGTCAATTTGTCAACCTTGATGTCTATAACATACAAACCGTTAGTTGTACCGCTGTAGACTATGTCTCCTTCTAATTTGTCTTTTGGCAAAGATTCTCCGTTGATTGTACTTTCGTCAATTTGTGTTGAGCCTTTTATTATTGTTCCATCAAAAGGAATTGTTTCACCCTCTTTTATACGTACAATATCATTGATTTTTACATCTTCCAAATCAACTGAATATTCACTGTTATCCCTTACAATGCGTGCTTTTTGAGGTAAAATTGATATGAGTCTGTTTATTCCTTTGTTTGTTCTTTTTATTGTGTAATCTTCTAACAGTTCGCCCAACGCCATAATAAAGGCTATTTCACCAGCGGCAAAATATTCTCCTATAAATATTGATGAGATAATGGCAATAGAAATAAGTACTGCAACAGTTATTTTCTTATTTACTGTTATATTTCTTAAAGCATAATAAAACATTGGAATGCCTGAAATAAAAATTGTCACCCAAACAGGATTGAAAGCAAGTTTGATTTTTCCCAACATTAGAATGAAGCTCAAAAGCAGAAAAATACCTGAAATTATAACATAATGAAGTGTGCTTAATTTGTCAATTTTTTCTTTTAACATAATTTTATTCTCCAATAATTATTTAACAAACTTATTGATTATGTCACTCAAGTCTTCAAGAATTGCCTCATCGCCATTGTTTATGGCGTTTTTGACACAATGATTTATATGGTCGTTTAAATATATTTTTCCAATGTTGTTGACTGCAGATTTGCAAGCTACAATTTGTGTCAAAATTTCTTTGCATTCACGATTTTCTTCAATCATTTTCTTTATTGAAGCCAAATGTCCGCAAACCCTTGATATTCTGTCTATAACGGCTTTGTTTTCTTGGTGATTTGAGACTTTGCACATATTTTTTTATCCTTTTTGGTAACTTTATCTATCCCCCCATGGGGGATATTTTTATTATAAAACTTTTTGAAAAAAATACAAGTGTTTTTTCAGGTTTAAAAACATATTGCATTAAAACAGTATTTTTTGTTTTACGATTAAAAGTCAAATTTTTATAATGCGCAGTAGTTCATTAATTAATATTTTTTAACTTTAAGTTGACGTATGGTTATAAATTTGATATCATAAAAATGTTATGAAAAGTAAATTTAAACAAAAAAAATTAGGTTTAGAAATATTTTAAAAGAAGAGAAAATTAACACTCGTTACTTTTCTCTTTTTTTTAAATTTATATTAGGAAAAATAAGGTAATAATGACACCAGGGAACAAAAATCACAAAGGAATAGTCAACTCAAATGAAAAAGTAGCAAAGGCGACTTATAAATTGACTTTTCAATCAAATAGTTTAAGTGATATCAATGCCGGTCAATTTGTGTCAATATTATGTTCAAACTTGATACTTCGCAGACCTTTTTCAGTTGCGGATTTTGATAAAGTAACCAAGCAAATAACGGTTTATTATCGTCTAAAAGGTAAAGGAACAGAATACTTAACAACATTGAAAAAAGATGATGAAATTATTTTTTCAGGTCCATTTGGCAATGGATTTAATGTCGAAAATGATAAAAAAAGTTTGCTTGTCGGTGCAGGAATTGGCGTTGCTCCTTTATTTTTCTTAAAAAAGAAACTAGAAAAAAGTATTTTTATTGCAGGGTTTAAATCAGAAGACGAAATTTTCAACAACTATGATTTTGTAAAAACAGGCGGAAGCATAGTGGATGATGTTGAAAAAATAATATGGGAAAATAATATACAAAAAGTTTATACTTGTGGGCCTAAAATAGTTTTGGAAAAAGTTTATGAGGTATGCAAAAAATCACGAATTCCTATTGAAGTTGCGTTTGAAAAGGTTATGGCTTGTGGAATTGGTGTTTGTAAAGGTTGTACAATAAACATAAAGGAAGGAAAAATTATTAAAAATGTAACGGTTTGCAAAGACGGCCCTGTATTTAAAGGAGAAAGTATAATATGGTAAGTTTGGAAACGGATTTAAACGGATTGATACTTAAAAATCCTATAATAGCGGCTTCCGGAACTTATGGGTACAACTTTGAGTATAATGTTTTTAATGATGTGAAAAAGCTTGGCGCAATTGTTACCAAAGGTGTGACACTAGAAGTCAGAAGCGGTAATCAAGGGGAACGTCTTTTTGAAACTTATGGCGGTATGATTAACCGTATTGGACTTGAAAATATAGGTATATATGAATTTTTAAAAAATCAGCCTAAAAATCTTGATTATATCTTAAACATTGCAGGCGCTTGTGTTGAGGACTATGTTACTTGTGCAAAAATATGTGAAGAAAATCATATAAAAGCTGTTGAA
>ULVN01017282.1_pt1 | contig 12906 bp, 18 predicted proteins | sample 1959491 | NCBI WGS metagenome assembly ULVN01 (sample SAMEA4835787, study PRJEB28245) | human gut metagenome | biome: gut microbiome; material: fecal sample | place: Denmark | collected 2008 | reverse complement strand
CCGGCTGGCAGCAGGAGGCTTCAACGCCGAACAGTCTATCGGAGCCATGCCGGGCATCATCGAATCAGCCATCGCCTCCGGGGAAGATCTGGCAACTACCTCTGACGTAATCACGTCCGCCCTTTCTATCTGGAATCTGACCCAGGGTGATGTGGCAGCGAATCCCACCCATGTGGCCGACGTTGTGCAGGCTGCGGCCAATGCATCCAAGCTGGGCATGCAGGATTTCGGGGTGGCCATGCAGTACGCCGGGGCTCCAGCTGCGGCATTAGGCATCAACATCGAAGAGCTGGGCACGGCCATGGCCATCATGAGCAACAACGGGATCGAGGCGTCCACCATTGGTACTTCCATCCGGTCCACACTGTCTCGTCTGGCAGACCCACCTAAAAAGGCTGCTGCTGCACTTGACCAGCTGGGTATTTCCATGGCAGATCTCCAGAAAGGAGACGGCAGCTTCATCGGGCTATCCGGTGCGGTGTCTCTGCTCCGGGATAAGATGAGCGGAATGACGGACGTACAGCAGGTGGCCATGGCCAAAGCCATTGCAGGGCAGGAAGCCTACTCCGGACTGCTGGCTCTGATCAAAACCGCCCCAGGCGATTATCAGGCGATGACCAATACCATCACCAATTCTGCCGGATCGTCCCATGCGGCTTACCTGCGGATGCAGGATACCCTGAAGGGATCCATCGATGCCATGAAGAGTTCCATCGAAGCACTGGCCATATCCTTTGGTTCTGCCCTGGCTCCTACTATCCGAAGAGCAGCAGGAGCCATCAAATGGGTGGCTGATATTTTCACCACCATGAACCCTAACACCAGGCAGATGATCATCAACATCGGGGCAGGCGTCATTGCTTTCACGGGAATGGCATTTGCAGTCAGCAAGGTTACACTGGCTGCCGGCAGTCTGGTAAGCACTTACGGCATGATCAGCCGGGCTATGGCTGGACACGCTATCCGTAATAAGGCTTTGCAGTTTGCTGTGCAGGGAACTGTGAAAGCCTTTGGCCTGGCAAAAGCAGGTCTGGCTGGACTCATGGGACCCATGGGGCTGGCAGTTGCAGGAATTGCCCTGGCAGCTTACCTGATCTACCGGAATTGGGACCAGATTGGGCCCTTCTTCATGAGACTCTGGGGAGTCGTCAAGCAATCCTTCCAGGGAGCTGTCCAGATGATCATGCCGGCCATCACGTCCATCAGCAATGCATGGACTAGGATGGTGAACGCATGGAACAGCAGCTCCGGAGTCTTCGGACTCATCCGGGGGAACCTGCAGTTCCTGGCAGGAATCCTGGGCGGTGCCTTGTATGCAGCTATCGTGGTTGTATCCTCCGCTCTCACGGGGATTCTGACCGGGGCTTTCCGGATTGTGACGGCTGTCATCGGTTCTGCCATCGGCGTATTCTCCGGGATGATTGAGTTCATCACCGGCGTATTTACCGGGAACTGGGAACAGGCCTGGCAGGGCGTGTATGACATCTTCTCCAACATCTTCGGGGGAATCACTGGAGTGTGTGAAGGTGTGCTGGAAGGTATCAAGAGTGCCATCAACGGAGTGATCTCCGGCATCAACTCCATCAGCGTGGACATCCCTGAATGGGTGCCCAAGGTTGGTGGGCAGCACTTCAGCCTGAATATTCCATACCTGGCCCATGGGACTGAGAACTGGCCCGGTGGCCCTGCTGTCGTAGGCGAAGCCGGGGCAGAGATTATCAACCTGCCCCATGGTGCCAGCGTGACGAGTCACGATCGGAGCCTGCAGCAGGCTTATAACATGGGCAGCCAGGCCAGCCGGGGAAACAGCTTCACAATCAACATCAATGGGGCTGTAATATCTGGCACGAGTGATATCAAGGACCTGGCCCGGAAGGTGGCCGAAGAAATCCAATATGAACTGGAAAAAGAAGCAATCAACAGCACAGTGGGGGCGATCTAATGGCTAGCTTCTTGAACTTCTTCTCTGATGCTGCCAGCATCGTCTCTGATGTGCTGGGAGCGTTTGGAAACGGTGGCAGCAGCACCGGCGGCATTTTTACTCTGGCCGGTGGCTCTGATGCAGTCGCTTTTCCGATCAATCCGCCTAGCTTCGAGGTCTCCAACGGCTATAAGCACGCAGTCGTCAATATCCAGAATCTGGGCGACATCAACATGATCGGGAAACGGGGGCTGGCTTCTGTGAAGTTCAGTTCCTTCTTTCCAGCCCAGTACTACAACTTCGTGCAGGTTCTGAGCCTACAGACTCCGTATGAGTATGTGGCAGCCATCAAACGGATGGCGGAGAACAGTGCTCCGTGCACCCTGATGATTACCGGTACCAGCGTGAGCACGCCCGTGACCATTGACGGGTTCACCTTCGGAGAGAAGGACGGTAGCGGCGATGTATACTTCAGCCTATCGTTGAAGGAGTATCGCTATGTCATGCCGGCATCTTCTCTCACAAGCGACATCACGGATCTTAAGAGCCGGGTAGCCCAGACGGTGGCCAGCAAGACCACCACCTGCATGGGTACGGCCATGGCCGACCTGGATACAGCTCAGAGAGCCATCCAGAAGACCACGACCATCGCTAAACAGGGCGCCCGGGCCATCGGGTTATACAAGGCCATGGTGAAAAGCGGGGGTGTGAAGCCCGGTACAGCACTCAATACGGTCCAGGCCGGCGTCATGATGAACGGCGACTGGCTCAAGAAGTTCTAGGGGGTGCATCGCTATGATTTATCTGAGATATAGCGATCCTCCTGAAACTGATAAGGAAGCGAAGGCACGGAAGGACAGCAATGGCCCTGCTCCACTGGATAATTATGATATAAGTCCCTATGTGGTGAAAGCTACCTGGAGCGGTGACAGCGAGCAGGCTGCCCGGAAGCTGGACTTCACCATCGCTTACAACACTCCGAATAAGGACGCAGCATTCCAGCCGCTCAATCTCAAGTTGGGCGGCTTCATCTATGTGTTCCACAAAGAAACGGAAGTGGCTCCAGAAGTAGAGATCTTCGAAGGAAGGATCTTCTACCGAAAGAGGGCTTCCGGCAGCTATACTTTCGACTTCACCTGCTTCGATGATCTGATCTTCCTGGCTAAAAGTCAGATGAGAATGGTCCTGACTGGAACGGTTGCCGACGGCATCAAGGCTGTATGCCAGGAAATCCAGGCTCCTGTGGGCGACCTGCCCAAAGACCTGACGGCAAAGGTCAATCTGATCGTAGATGGGAAATCCGGCACGGAAGCACTTCGGATGCTCCTGAACCAGCAGCAGGCTGCCGACAAGGCGGCCGGGAAGGATACCTATTACCTGCCTGTCTGCATCCAGGGCAAAATCAATGTGGTGAAGAAAGGCGAACTCATCGAAGGTTACACCGCCTCTGCTGACGTCAACGTCATCAGCGCAGATCACTCTGAGAGTATCCAGGATATGGTGAACAGAGTCAAGGCGGTGGACGACAACGGCACCGTCTGTCAGATGTTCACCATCAATAATGATGTGACCCACTTCGGGATGATCCAGAAGATCTATAAGATGCAGCCTCCGAAGAAGGACACCACGGTTGACAATGTGGCCGCTGCGAAGGCCCAGCTGCAGCAGCAGAAGGATGAATCCTCCCTGAAGGGCATCGGTTATGTCCAATGCATAACAGGCTACTCCATCCTGGTCCAGGAAGAACAGCTGCAGGGCACGTGCTACATTAAAAGTGATACCCATACGTTTGAAGATGGACAGCACATGATGAACCTGACCCTGGAGTATACTCCGGATAAGCCAACACATCCCGAAGTGGAGCAGGTTGACTATGCTCAGCCCGTTTTCAAGTCTTCCAGAGGAAAGATGAAGAGCAAGAGGGGAACCGGGAGCGGGTCTTCCAGTGTTGATGCTGGCCTTTCTGCCGGATGGGATGCCTGGGGCGGAACGACCATGGACAATGGCCCGGAAGGCTGTGCAGAGTTCGCCGGCAAGTGCGGCAGCTACTACAGCCCGTTCCTGGCCCAGGAGTGTGACAATGGCGTCGTAGGGGTAGACGGAATGGTCAGCGATGCTGATAATGCCGGCCTGCTGAGCTACGACACAACAAACCTGCAGAAAGGCGACGTGCTAGTCTACGGAGACAATGACCATGTAGTGATCTACGACGGTGAAGGGGGCTACTACGGCAACAGTAGCTCCCGTGACGTGACTGTCCACGGCGGTGATTATACCGAGATGGACGGCATGCAGGTCACGAAAGTAATCAAGGCATCGCAGGGGTGATGATGTGAAAACGGAAAATCCTTATAAAGGCCTGGTGAATCTCCAGAAGAGAATCGCACAGGGAGCCGCCCTCCAGCCCACTGTGGGCATCGGAGTGGTGGTCAGCCCCCCGCCTGGTATCGTAATCCGCTATAACGGGTACGAACTGGGCCCAGAGCACCTGTGGGTAGATGACTACTGGATTCCAGGCCACACAAGGCACATGGTCGGTTCTACTTCAAACGCTGCCGGTGGGTCCGGAGATCAGGCTTATGCAAGCCATGCCCATCCCATCGACAACGACGAGGCACTGACCGACACCTGGGCCGCTGGTGACAAGGTGCTTCTGCTTCCCATCACAGGCGGTGACAACCGCACAGTGACACAGTTTGTGGTACTGTGCAAACTGAAGAGATTGGACGGTAATTGATATGGCCAATCCATTTGTAACGGGGCCGACAACGGCCACAGAAACCACCCAGGAAAGCCTTCCCGTATTCAAGGAACTAGCCTGGGACTTCGACAAGAACAGGTTCCTGTTCAATAAGGACGGGACACCCAAGATAGTAGAAAAAAATGAGGCCATCAAGGTGTGGGTGATGCACGCTCTCCTTGTAGAGCGGTATCGATACCTGGCCTATTTTGACGACTACGGAATTGAACTGGAACCCTTCGTGGGTACTGGCCCCAATGACGGTAGCCGGGCCAGTGAGCTTTATCAGTACGTCAAGGAAGGCTTGCTGGTGAATCCATACATCCTGGATGTTATCGCTCTTTCTACGAAACAGGAACACAAGAAAATCACTATGACGCTGCAACTGGCCACGATCTACGGCAGCACGTCGGTAGGAATCGAGGTGTAGCAAATGTTTGATGCAGAAGACCGAGCGACCATTTTGAAACGACTACGTTCCTATAATGATGCTGAGAACGGCACCGGAGCCAGCAGTGTGGAAGGCACATTCACCTTCGACACACTCTCTGCCAACGCCAAAGAGTTCGAGAAGGCTTATGCCGAAATGGACCTGATGATGGATGCTGCGTTCCTGCAGAAATCCTGGGGAAAGTACCTTGAGTATCTGGCTGAAGAACTGGCCGGATTGAGCCGGAGAGAAGCCACCCAGGCTGTTGTGGTACTGACTATCACCGGGACTACCGGGTCAACAGTGCCCAAAGGCAGCACCTTCAGTACGGAGAGCGGGATTTCCTTCACCACGAACGTGGCAACGACTATCGGAGTCGACAGCACGGTTGACGTTAAGGCGACATCAATCAGTACCGGTTCCGGAAGCAACGTAGCGGCAGGGACCATCACGAAGATTCCTGTGCCCATCTATGGTGTTTCCAAAGTGACCAATGCGGCGGCCGCATACAACGGCTACGAAGAGGAATCTGACGATGATCTCCGTGAGCGTGCTCTGTTTGCCATCCGTCAACCGGCTACAAGCGGGAATGTCTACCACTACATTGAGTGGGCGACAGCAGTATCCGGTGTGGGAGCTGTCAAAGTGATTCCCCTGGCCAACGGCAACGGGACGGTCAAGGTCATCGTGGTGGACGCCAATAAGGACACTCCGTCGGACGAGCTACTGCAGGCAGTGCGGGACAACATCGCTCTCAATGCCCCCATCGGGGCGACCGTGACAGTTGTGGCCCCAACGCTGACCACCATCAACGTGGCTCTGAAGGTTACGGGTGGAACCGGCAACGCTGCCGGCATCAAGTCGGTATTGACCAAATACTTTAAGGGGAACGTATTCGGAACGGACTACACGAAAGATACGACCGAGGCTGTCACAATTTCCTATGCCCAGGTTGGCAGGATGATCCTGGACAATTCCGCTACTACTGGAGTGACGGACTATAGTTCTCTGACCGTCAACGGCGGGACGGATAACATCACGGTCAAGGCAGATAATCTGCCCGTAATCGGGACGGTGACATTATCATGACACATGAATGGATGAGACAGGCTGCAGTTGATATCCTCCGATATCTTCCGGAGTTCCTGGCAAAAAGCCCCCGATTCAAGGCAGCCAACGACGCTGACTCCAAGGAACACGAAACCATCCGTCTGGATCTTCAGGGACTGCTTGATCAGTTCTATGTGACAAGCGCCACCTATGGGCTGGATGTGTGGGAAGAGATGGTGGGTATCACCACCGATGAATCCCTGAGTTATGAAAACCGCCGGGCTAACGTACTCGCCAAACTACAAAACCCGGAGAGCGTAACGGAAGCATTTCTGACGGAGCTCATCAACCGATACATCGCAGACAAAAGCGGCACAGTCATATACCGTCCGGAGACGTACAGCGCGGACTTCAACGTCCCCCTGCTTAACAAAGAGGACATGGCTGGAATGACCAGGGATGTGCGCATCTATATCCCCGCACACATCGGGGCTGTCTATAAAGCTCATACACTCACCGACGCAGAGAATCACATCGCCATGCTCAAGTCAACGGTCAAGACGGTCGATGTCTATCCAGCTGCGGTTGAGCAGATCAAGCCGGAGTCCACATTCTGCGTTGCATTGGCTATGACAACCACAGAAAAGCTGACCTTGCAGATAGGAGGTATTTGATGGCAACCTACAATCAATTTGTCGTGACGGACGCCGGACGAGCCCTGCTTGTAAAAGCGGTGGCGAATAAGGGTACGTTTACGGTATCGTCTATCAAGACGAGCTCGCACACATACACGCAGAGCGAGATTGCTACACTCACGTCACTTGCTGACGTCAAGCAGAGCTTCCCGCTTGCGTCGGCGACTACGGTAGACAGTACGACGGCCAAGCTGCAGTTCAACGTGACGAACGTCGGCCTTAACACATCGTACACACTGGCCACGCTGGGCGTCTACGCGACGTATAATGGCTCAGAAACGCTTTTTGCTGTCAGTACGGCGAACAATCCTGATGTGATGAATGCCGAGCAGACAGGTGCACTGGTACGCAATATCCTGACGACCGTCTACATCAAGACAGCCAATGCGTCGAGCATCAGCATCGCCGTCGCAATGGACACGTACATTACAAAGGCGATGCTCGACGCCGCCGAGACGAGAGCTCTGGACCGCGCACATCCGATTGGCAGTGTTTACCTGAATATCGGTGGTACAGACCCGGCAACGGCTTTCGGGGGGACTTGGAAAAAGATTGAGGGCTCGTACCTGCTCGCATCGGGGAGCTATGACGGTGTGACACTCAAACCTGGAGCTAAAGTCGGAGAAACTCGACATGAAATTTCGCTGAAAGAGATGCCAAAGCATGGCCATAAAGGGGAGACTGACTATAATGGTGAACACCATCATGGTACCCTTGGCGAACATCCTAAATACGGAGGTGGACCATTCGGTATTTATGACGGCAAACCAAATCACCCTGGCTCTAACGGTGGCATTGACAATGATAACTTAATTTACAATACGTCAACAGACGGGGAACACAGCCACCATTTCACGACCGGCGAATCCGGTGGCGGCAATCCAATGAGAGTCATGCCACTCGCCACCGTCGTCGATGCCTGGTACCGCACAGCATAGCATAGGAGGTGACACGATATGTCCAATTTTTCGAGCGGCTACGCGCTGACGACTGCCGGCGCAAAGCTTATGGCAGACGTTGAGGCCGGTAAGCTCACACTCAAGCTGACAAAGATGCAGCTTGGAAGTGGACAGGCAAACACGGTCGATGACTACGCGACACGATCGGCGCTCTTTGCACCACAGAACACGATGGTCATCACGAGCATCACGACGGAGGATGTCGGCAATGTGCGCACGTGCCTACTCACTGCATCCCTGACAAGTGAGGCAGTAGAATCTGGGTACGAAGCGACAGAACTCGGGGTTTTTGCGCAAGACAGCGCAGGAAATGAAATACTTTACGGGGTTTGCCTCGATAGCACGCCTGGCTACATAGCATGCAAGACAGACGGCAATAATGTGCAGATGGTTTTCCGCGTGCGCATCGTCACGACCAGCAAAGCGACCGTCGAGCTGGTACTACCAAAGACCGCCGAGGAACTTGTCGCACTGGCACAGGAAAATTCCGCAAAAGCGATCGACTCGGCTACCGACGCAGCCAAAAGTGCAGCTGATGCATCTACAAAAAATAGCTACGCGCAGGCCGCGATGAGCAGTGCAGCTGACTATGCCAGCAAAGCAAAAAGCAGCGCTACAGACGCCGCATCGAGCGCCACTGTTGCATCTCCCCAGGCAGCTGCGGCCGCCGCATCGCAGTCCGAGATTGCCGCTGTACAAGTCAACGTAGAAAGAATGTATCGCGCGATGCGCTACGACATCGTAGGACCACCTCCGGAGTTCATGACGGTAGCTAATTTTATCGTCGGAGCAGGACCGGCGGCCATGGCATCGAGCTAAAGGAGGTGAAGGACCATGGCAGATACAACAGAAGGCACTGGCGGATACTCCCGTATCCAGCACTCCATCGCGACAGCGGCGGAATGGGAGAAATACAACCCGGCCATCCGCCCTGGCGAATTGCTCTTTGTCAAAAAGCCGGACGGGAAGACAAGCGTCAAAGTAAACACCGGGGACAGCGCCGCCCGATATGAGGATATCGCTACTGTGTGGGACCAGGGCGTAGCAGAACAGCTACAAACTAATCTTGCAGACACAAAAGCAGCATCCAATGCAGCTGTAGACGCGAAAAATGCGGCCCAGACATACGCCCAGCAAGCCGAAGCGACGGCGAACGCAATCAAGGAAAAAGAAATCTTGGCTATCACAGACAGCGTACAGCTGGCGATTAATACCGAAGACGGCGGCCTGGACCTCGTCATTACGACACAGTAAGGAGGAAGGAAAATGGCAACAGATATTGTAAATTTTCCGCGGCGCGAGGACTACACGCGCATCGCTGCGGCCATCGAGTCGCAAAACGATATTTTTAGGAATCATTTTAAAGCATCCGGAGAATCGGCAGTAAGATCCTGGGAGGGATTCCGCAATCTTTGTCGTGCTGGCGGTATCCGCACGTACTACGGCGTCGGTGACCAGCTGCAGTGCAAGAAAGGGGACACAACGCTGACATGGGATATCGTGCACATCGGCAATGTCGAGGAGACTGGCGGCAACTATGTCATTTTGCAGACGCATGACTGTTTGCCGATGAACACAATGGAGTTCGACAGCCGTGAAGCGATTTTCCGTGCCAAGTCGGACCTTCCTGCCGGGACTTACCACTTTACTGCATCAACGTCGGGTATCACAGATACAAGATGGACGGACCCCAAAAAATCCGGGTGGTTGAAAAGCTGGCAGTTTACAACGACTAAAACCGTGCCTGCTGGCGGTCAGATTTGCTTCGCAAAACTTATGGACTGGAGCACAGACCTGTCTACATGTAACATTGTAACCTACTCTAAACCGACAGACACGGCAGCACTTGAGACGGTTACCCTTACGGAAGGCACGGGGGGAACAGACCTTGCGACACTCGGGACGATTAACCATGCACAACGTATCCAGAGTGGCTACGGCCGTTGGAGCCAGTCTGGGCTCAGGCAGTGGCTCAACAGCAAAGCGGGCGCAGGTGCGTGGTGGAGCCCACGCAATGACTTTGACCGCCCGGAGCACTACGCAACGTGGGCAGGCTTTATGAATGACCTTGATTCCGATTTCCTTGCCGTCGTAGCAAAGTCCAACATTGTGACTGGCATTAATAATATTAGTGACGCAGGGGGACATGAGACGACGCAGGACTACTTCTTCCTGCCGGCAATGGTCAACCTTAACGGCGGTGACAACTTTTACGATATGCCCGGCTCTGCTGTGCAGGATATTGAAGATACCGTTGTGTGGGATTACTATGTGAAGTTCCGCCGCGACGGAGGAACGGGCATAAATACCGAAGACGATAATAACCGCCGCAAATATAAGCAGGGCTCGTCGACTGAATTGAACTGGTTGGAACGGTCGCCGTACTGCTGTCACGCGGGCGAAGTGCGTGGCGTCATCGCTGGGCGCACGTGGTGGCACAGCGCCGCTTATGGTTGGAACGGAATCGCCCCGGCTTGCAGAATTGAATAATCGTATCATAGAAGTCTATGGAGGGATACCAATGTTTAAATCTATTACCCTACAGGAACGCCTGCAGAAGGCGGAAGCCGAAAATAGCGCCCTGCGTGCGCAGCTCGCCCAGACAGCGGCGCAGACCGCTTATATCGCAATGATGGGCGACGTAGAGCTACCAGTCACCACGGATTCTGCACAGCAGCCGTCTTTGGAAAAAGGGAGTGATGATGATGAGTAAATGGTTTAAGAAAATCAAAGAGTGGTACGAAGCTGGCTACTGGACAACCGAAATGGTTAGAAATGCGGTCGTTAAGGGTAAAATCACGGCTGATGAGTTTAGGGAAATCACGGGTGCTGACTATGAATCTAACTGAACTTATTGACGTGCAGTGTGAAATTATTAAGATGCAAGCGAATTGGTTAAAAAGATGTGCGACGAAATCGGACAGCAGAATGCCTTCGCAGAAGAAATAAAGCGAATCGAAACGCTAAAGAGAAAAGTTGGGGCGCAATAGGAGGAAAATGATCCATGGATTGGGTATCAATCTTTTTGCCTAGTCTATCTTCTCTTTTGAGCGGCGTGCTGCTTTGGAAATTCAAAACGGTGCAGGACGAAGGGAAGGCTGAACGGGCCGTAAGAGCAAAAAAGCATGAAGCATTGGTTGATGGGGTAGTAGCTATGCTCCGGGATCGATTGATTGATGTAATGGACTACTATCTTGTAATGGGATGGGTGCCTCATCATAAAGCCGAGGCAGTCAATAAGATGTATCTTGCCTATCATGGCTTAGGCGGGAATGACATCGTCACTCAAACATATCGGCAGTTCACTGTTCTTCCACACGCTGCGCAAAAGGGGGATGACGCCAATGTTTGAATTTGAAAGAATTGACATGGAAAATATCCTGGTAATCATAGCCTTATCAGCTAGCCTGGTAATGGCTATTTTTTACGGCCTGGACAATCTCGCCATGAGCATTGTGACCGGCCTCCTGGGCTACATTGGTGGGACCATTAAAACGGGGAAAGGGGGTGAAAACAATGGCAAAGGTAATTGATGTATCGTATTGGCAAAAAGATATCGACTATGGCCTGGTGAAACAGGCCGGTGTCCGTGGCGTGATCGTAAAGATTACCGAAGGCAAGGAGATCGAAGAAACATGGTGGGGCCATGTGGCAGATGCTGAAAAACATGGTCTGAAGTGGGGCGTCTACTGCTACAGCCATGCAGGCAGGCCGGAAGAAGCGGTCGCAGAAGCCAATGAGGTGCTTTACCTCTTAGGTTATCGGATCCCTCCCATGGGTGTGTGGTTTGATTTCGAATCTCCGACATGCCTGGAGTCCAATGATCCAACGGCCGTCTGCAGCGCCTTCCTCAATGCGATTAATTCTAAAGGCATCCCTTGCGGCATCTATGCTAGCCTTTCCACCCTGGAAGACGTCATCGATGTGGCTGCCCTGGCCGACTATGTGCCGTACTGGGTAGCGCAATACAGCAAGCAATGCGAATTCAAGGACGACTACCCTAATAACGTGCTGGCCGGCTGGCAGTATAGCGACAGCCAGAACATCGGCGGAACAAACGTTGATATGAATGAATGGTATCTTGAGTTAGACTAGGAGGAATAATTATGAGCAAGTGGACTGATTTCCGCGACAACATGGTGGATGCGATGAACTTGGACAGTGTGGTCAACGACCTGAAAGATCAGCTGGTATCCAGTCTGACTTCTGACGGTTTCCCCGTTATCGAGGAGCTGGCGGCCACCTTCGTCGGCAAAATCCAGGACCAGGCTGCGACTGAAGCCGGATGGAATAAAATCCGTGACAGCGTTGTCCTTCCCCTGGTTATTCGGGTAGGCCTTTACATCATGATGAAGGCAGTCCTGGCCGGCAGTACTACCACTACTGCGGAAGAACCCAAAGCTGAATAAAGAGAAAACCCGTAGAGCTAGGAAAAAACTGGCTTTACGGGCTATTTTTCATATGAAATAAAGCAAATTCACTTGACAATAAAGCGAAAACACTATATAATATAATCATCAAGAGGAAGGGGGGTGAAAGACATGAACAATGATAAAAAAGTAAGCCTTGCAACAGCAGTAATCCAGCTGGTAACCGCGATTATCCTGTTTCTGCAAAGCTTACAAAAGGACTAAGGTAGGCCCCTTTAAGGGGCCACCCTTTCCAATATCATTGTAGCATGTCATTATTATGAAATCAACGAAATTGATTACTGGATTGGCATTTGTGATTTCTATCATTGCTTTATTGAAAATCCTGGGGGTGCTGTAATGAATCCAATTGATGAAGTTATGAGCGTAACGGAAGCAGCTGAACTATGGGGGCTCAAACCGGTGACTGTCCGGCTGGCCTGTACAGGGTACAGCCGGGCAAAACCCCGGTTCCGCGCTGATGAAGCCCGAAAATCCGGCAGCACCTGGCTAATTACTCGGGCTGGTATGGAACGAGTGTACGGACCGGCAGACGGCAAAAAAACGGCAAAAAAACTATAGAAAATATGGTATTTTATCCAAAAATATTTCTCTTTCTGAAAATGGCCACCGTGATGTATACACGCTCTGCCAATTCATGCAAAATTTCCCTTCATTAAATGTATAACGCAAAGTAAGACA
>ULVN01038245.1_pt1 | contig 12911 bp, 9 predicted proteins | sample 1959491 | NCBI WGS metagenome assembly ULVN01 (sample SAMEA4835787, study PRJEB28245) | human gut metagenome | biome: gut microbiome; material: fecal sample | place: Denmark | collected 2008 | reverse complement strand
CCCGCCGCTGCTCAACCCGGCCAGAAATATCAGACACACGGGCGAGATTACGCAGAGGAATGTCGCAAGCGCCAGCTTCGGCGCGGTCTCGCGGCTCAGCGCGAGATACCGTGATGCCTCCTCCATGCTCACGCGGCGCAGCGCCGGCGTGCTGTCCGCCGCCGCGGGCTCCTCCGCGGGAAGCTCTATCTCATCCTTGAGCAGGTAATCCGTGCTCACGCCGAAAATGCGGCTCATCTGCAATATCTTATCAATATCGGGTATGGACTGCGCACCCTCCCATTTTGAGACCGACTGCCGCGAAACGCCAAGCTGCTGCGCCAGCTCCTCCTGCGACCATCCCGCTTTCTTGCGCAGGTCTATTATCTTGTCTGCCAGAATCATATTGCTACCTCCATCGGGGGACGCTCCCCTGTTTTTTACGAGCCGAGTATAATAAATTTCGCTGTTGCGGACAAGAAAGCGCACCGTCAAATCTGTCAACCGGCGGTTGCGCGGGCACTTTTTCAAACGTTTTTTCTATTATAATATAGCCACAGCTCAATTACGAGCGTATTTCCGAAAAAATATTTTCTGATTTTACAATTTTGAAACAACTTTCTGCTTATCTACGAAACATCTTTCCTGTATCTTAATACTCGCAAGAAACTTTTTCATTTTGTCCTCTTTCACCTATACAAAAAAGCTCAGGGTTCTCCCCCTGAGCTTTTTGTATTTTAGAGGCAGTATGGTATAATTGAATGGGAAGAGAGATTCTTAAAAAGTTTTAAGATATTATTAGACTGTAAAGTATCGCCGCACCTCTTCCATTTTCCGTGAATTTGTCGTATACTATATCTACCCTTAACAGACAGGAGGTCTGACCATTTGAAGAAGCCTGTAAAAATAGCGCTTATTGTTCTCTGCGTTATATTCCTCTCGATATTCGTGTACAGCGGATATAAACTGATATCAACGCTGCATGAATACAAGGTTGCAGAGGATACATATAACAAGATAAGCAGCGATTACGTTTCGCCGAAAAGCGACAAGAATAAAGACAAGGACAACAGCGACGGCAATCAGATAACCGAAAGCTCGCCCGTTGACGTCGATTTTGACGCACTGCTCAACCAGTGTCAGGATGTTGTCGGCTGGCTGTATTCGGAGAACACCGTTATTAACTACCCCGTTGTGCAGGCGGAGGACAACTTCTATTATCTGCACCGGTTCATCGACGGGCAGTATAACGCCTCCGGCTCGCTCTTCCTCGACTGCACCTGCTACGGCGACTTTTCCGGCAAGAACACCGTTCTCTACGGGCACAACATGAACGACGGCTCGATGCTCGCCTCGATACGCAATTATAAGGATCAGGAATATTACAACGAGCACCCCGTCATGTACCTCAACACTCCGACCCAGAACTACAAGATCGAGATATTCAGCGCCTACACCACCGACGCCGAATCCGACACCTACAAGATGTTCTTCGAATCCGAGGCGGATTTCGCCCGCAATCTTGACGACTGGCGCGTGCAGTCTCTCGTCTCGACGAACGTTGACGTCTCGGTAGACGACCGCGTTATCACCCTTTCGACCTGCACCTACGAATTCTACAACGCGCGCTTTGTAATTCAGGGCAAGCTCACTCCCGTAAATTGACAAAGTTATACAGTGAAGTTACAAAATGTAAATTTCACATTTTAATTCTTAAAAAACATAAGAAGTCCGTTCCTTAAGAAATATTATGTAAATACCCCTTGCAATTCTAATATAATTTAGATATAATGCAATCGTAGTAAGTTACAGTATGGTTAAAAATAGTTACATCATTTTGTAACCTTTCAGTGTTCTTCAAAGCGATGTAGCAAAGTTGTAACAGTTTCAATTCAGCAAAAACTTTTTGAGGTGATTTTTTATGAAGAAGACAGTTAAAGTACTGTTCAGTCTGGTTCTGGTCTGCCTGTTCGCAGTTCAGTTTGCAGGCGCGATGCCCGCCAGCGCAAGCGCTGACCGTGTTACCTCCAAGTGGGACAATATACAGCTGGATACCAGCGTATATGTCTACGGCGACGACGGCGCTGTAAAGCAGGACGGCGATTTCGGCGTCAAGGCCGGCTTCTCCGGGGAGGATGCCTCCGGCAAATCCACTCTCGGCGAGTTCCTTAACGGCGACTACACGATAACTCCTCCGGATGGCTACTACGTCTCCGCGCTGTATGTCCGCGCCGCTTCCAAGGAAGACGCTGAATCCGCCAACCTCGTCGGATACGCCACCGCGAGCAAGGATTCCGCAAAGCTCACCATCGCCCGCGGCACTCTCGCCAACAGTGACAACGAGCTGAACACCAGTCTGTTCGTCACCGACGATGAGAGCAGCAGCTACATTGCCCAGATTTACCTCAAGGCAATAGCTCCTGAGACTGAGCCTAAGGTCGAGTATAACGACGGCTGGCTCAACGGCAAGGTCGGCGGCACCGTGGACGGCGCTGTCGATTTCCATGACGATGTCTACACTCACACCGTTGTCAACGACTACGCTGCATACAATGGCGTTGAGACCTACGTCGGCATGACTCTCAAGTACGCAAACGGCGCCACCATGGCAGTCGAAGCGGGCGACACCATCACCCTCTACGCCGACGCCACCATTACCGCGAAGTATGTTGTCAAGGCCTCCGTTACCGCAGATGACAAGAGCATGACTTACGGTGAAGAAGTCCCCAAACTCACCTACACTCCCGATGTTCCTGACGGCTATACTCTCACCACTCCTACCCTGTCCCTTGGCGACTACAACGCTGAGACCGGTACAAGAGCAATTATCCTGAGCAACGCATGGGTCGCGGACGGCAATGGTACCGCTCTCGATGCAGCCCAGCTTGAGCTGACCGTCAACAACGGCACTCTGACCGTTGCAAAGCGCAACATCACCATCTCCGCGAAGCCCGTCACCAGCGAGTACACCGGTTCCGCCGTCAATGCAACCGAAAACGAGATTACCTCCGGTTCTCTTGCGACAGGTGACTCCATCAAGTCCGTTGAGTACACCGGTGGCCCCGTGAACGTCGGCACCGGCACCAGCACTCCGAGCGCCGCAGTTATCGTTGACGCAAACGGCAACGATGTCACCGCAAACTACAACATCACCTACTCCGGCGCAGAAGTCACCGTCAGCAAGTACTCCGGTGAGGTTGTCATCACCGCGAAGGACGCCACCAAGCCCTACGACGGCTCCGCTCTTACCGCTTCCAACGACGTGACCGTCTCTGGTCTGCTCGGCACTGATACCGTCGAGGCCAAGGTTTCCGGCGAGGCAACCGTGCCCGGCAAGGACGGCACCGCGAAGGTCGACAGCTACGTCATCAAAAATGCCGCCGGCGAAGATGTAAGCGGCAACTACGGAAACGTCAAGCTCACGGACGGCAAGCTGACCGTCACCAAGCGCGACATCACCGTCACCACCGGCTCCGCCAGCAAGGCTTACGATAAGACCGCACTTACCACCAAGGCCGATGATTACAGCATCACCTCCGGTTCTCTGGTCTCCGGCCAGAAGCTCACCCTCGCCCTCTCCGGCACCCAGACCGAGCCGGGTTCCTCCAAGAACACCGTCAAGGAAGGCAGCCTGAAGATCTCCGATGAGCAGGGCAGAGATTACACCGCATACTACAATGTCACCATCAAGGAAGGCACTCTTGAAGTCACCGGCGTGAAGGTCATTGAAATTTCCATCAAGGCCACCTCCGCAAAGAAGGTCTACGACGGCACCGAGCTTACCGCGAACTCCTACGACGTTATCTCTGGCGAGCTTGAGAGCGGCGATACTCTCGTAGTAGAGTACTCCGGCAGCATCACCAACGCCGGCACCACGGCGAACAAGATCGTCAAGGTCACTGCGAAGGACGCAAACGGCAAGGACGTCACCGCAAAGTACAAGATCTCCACTCAGGACGGCACCCTTGAGATAACTAAGGCTCCCCTCACTGTCACCGCGAAGAGCGCCGAGAAGGTCTACGACGGCAAGGCTCTTACCGCCAACACCTGCGAGGTCAAGGGTTCCCTTGCGAAGGGTCACAAGATCTCCGCTACCGTTACCGGCAGCCAGACTCAGATAGGCTCCTCCAAGAACAAGGCCTCCAACGTCAAGATCGTTGACGCAAACGGCAACGACGTCACCAGCAACTACGAGATCACCTATGTTGAAGGCACTCTCACCGTCAAGGCCGCGAACGCGAAGCCCAAGACCGGAGACGATGCAAACATGGGTCTGTGGATCGGCCTGATGGCAGTTTCCGCAGTCATCATCGCAGGCGGCGTGGTGTTCTTCGTCAAGAAGAATAAGAAAAAGAACGAGCAGTAAGTTCGATTCTGAAACACAGTAATTAAACAAATATCCGGCCTGTCAAACAGGCCGGATATTTTTATGCCTTAACTGCTATCCTCTTCCGTATAAATTAATAGCCGCCCGCCTGCGGTCGATGCAGGCGGGCGGCTCTATAATATCCCTGATACAAATGTTTCCTGTGCGGCGGCATATACCTGCCATCGCGTAACCAGATATCGGCAAGCGCGGAGCGCTCGCTCATACCGCGCTCACGGCAGTCAGTCTATGCCTTCATCATTCCAGTGGTTCAGCACATGTCCATATTCAACAGCCGCCTCCGGTATCATTGTCATCCAGTTCTTCTGGATGTTCTCTCCTGATAGCCTAAAAAGGCGTATCACGGCTACGGAAAGTCCCATGATTTCTCCCCCCTTTTCTCATATGCGTGCGCCGCAGGGCGCAAAAACGGTCACAGCTGCTCTCTCAGCTGTGACCGTTATCTTTTTCGTTCTTCCGGCTATGCGCCGGTGATATGTGATTTTACGCCTTGCAGCTTACCGGAACATAGAGTATCGTACCGGCATATATCATGTCAAAGCTGTCCTTGCCGTTCACAAGCTTCATCATGTTCAAGACCTTACCATACTCAAGGCCGTAGCTCTCAGTAACTTTCTGCGCCGTCTCACCGGAAACAAGCTTATGTGCAACAACCTTATAATAGCTGCCGCTTTCCGGAGCCTTGGGGCTGGGGATCAGAAGCACCTTGCCGTTACTTATGCTGCGGTAATCCTTGATGGAGTTCAGCTTCATTATGAGGTCGGAATTCTTCTCGAAGTCCACGCCCATGCTCAGGCAGATGTTATATACAGTGTCACCGGGCTGGAAGGTATAGGGGATTATGTAGTATGCGATGCTCTCGCCCGTCTGCGAGCTGCTGCCGGTGGAGGTGCCGCCGGTGCTGCCGCTGCCCGAAGGCTTAGTGGACGCGGCGGATGCGCTCATAATAAGCTTTGCGTCATTTTCGCTTGCGGGCAGCTTTATAACCTGTCCCGTGCGCAGGATATCCATCTGGCGCTCACTGGTGAAAGCGTTGAGCTTCATTATGGCATACTTCACGGTGTAGAAGTTCATCCCATAGCTGCCGCAGACCTTGACCAGCGTGTCCCACTCGCCTACCGTGTGGCTTATCGTCTTATAATCTGTGGACGGAGCAGGTGTACTCGGAGTGGTCTCGCCGCCGGTGCTCGGAGTGGAGGGCTTATCGGGCGTAGAAGGCTTGTCGGGAGTTTCGGGAGTGCTCGGCGCGGAGCTGCTGCCGGGGAGCTTCACAGTCTGGCCGACACGCAGGGAATCGAGCTGGCTTGCGCTCTTGAAGCCGTTGAGCTTCATAAGCTGGCTCTTTATGGCGAAGAAGTTCAGCCCGTGCGCCTCGCAGATCGTAATGAAAGTGTCCCCCGCCTTGACAACGTAGCTGATGCCGCTGCCGGAATCGGTGCTGCCGCCGGACGTTGAACCGCCGGTGGACGTGCCGCCGGAGGCGGAGCCGCTCGAGGTGACGTTCTTCGCGTCAGCCTCGCTGGCCGGAAGCTTTATGATCTGGCCGGGTCTCAGCGAATCAAGCTGCTTCTCGCTGGTGAAGCCGTTGAGCTTCATAATGGCGGACTTGACATTATAGAAGTTCATCCCGTAGCTGCCGCAGACCTTGACCAGCGTGTCCCACTCGCCGACGGTGTGCTTGATGATGTTCGCCTCGCCGGAGCCGCTGTCCGCGGGCTTATCCTCCGCCGGCGCGGGAGTCTCCGCGGGCTTCGCCTCGGGAACGGTGCCGTCGGGATTAAGCTCACCGCTCATTATCTTCGCGGACACTTCGACGCTGGCCGGCAGCTTAATGGTCTGCCCCGGATAGATCATCCCGAGCTGGCTCTCGCTGTAGAAGCCGTTGATCTTCATTATGCACCAGCGGCACGAGTAATAGTCAAGGCCGGCGTCCTCGCAGATCGTCAGCATCGTGTCGCCGCTTTTTACCGTGTAGCTGACGATATTTCCTTCGGCAAAAGCCGCCGGCATCAGTCCGACTAGCAATGTTACCATAAGGAGCAAACATAAGAGTCTTTTCTTCATCTTTATCATCCCCTGCTGTCCATGTATTTCCGGAAAAGTATTACATTACATTTACAATTGTACAACAACTCTGCACAAAACGCAATAACATATTGTCTGAAATTTTCTTAATTTTTGGCATTAATGCCAAGCAGCGGCACAATTTTGCAAGTCTTTCGCCTTGACTATTGCCCCGAAAGCACATATAATCATGTTACCGGAACGAAGGCGCCGTTATGCGGCTTTTTGTTATAACTATTTGGAGGTTTACCATGAAAGTCATCATTGCCAGAGATTATTCCGAGCAGTGCTCTGCCGCCGCAGATATTATAGAAGGCATCGTCCGCGCCAAGCCCGACTGCTGCCTTGGTCTGGCCACAGGCTCCAGCCCCGTCGGGATGTACAAGGAGCTGGCACGCCGCTGTGCCGAGGAGGGGCTGGACTTCTCCCGCGTACACAGCGTGAATCTTGACGAGTACATCGGCCTTGCCCCTGAACACGACCAGAGCTACCGTTATTTCATGAACAGCAATCTCTTTGACCATATTAACATCGACAAGGCGAACACCTATGTCGCGGGCGGCATCGGTGATGTGGACGCGGGCATCGCTGAGTTTAACGCCGTCATCGAGCGCAGCGACGTTGACGTACAGGTGCTCGGCGTCGGCCCCGACGGCCATCTCGGCTTCAACGAGCCGGGCTCCGTCCTCCACGCGGACGCGCACCGCGAGAAGCTCGACGAGAGCACGATTGACGCAAACGCCCGCTTCTTCGCGAGCCGCGACGATGTGCCCCGCTACGCCGTCACGATGGGCATGGGCGGGATAATGAAGGCCCGCAAGCTGCTGCTCATAATCAGTGGCAGCAAGGACGACGCGGCGAAGAAACTGCTCCTCTCCGACGAGATCACGACGGAGTGCCCCGTCACCTTCATGAAGCTGCACCGCGACGCCGTCGTTATCATCGAGCAGGCGCTGGCGGATCGCATAGGCTACAAAGGCTGAACTTTTTAAGCATAAAAAAGGCTTTGACGTGTTTGTCAAAGCCCTTTTTGTTATTATTTTGTGTCAGTTATAAATATCGTTCGTGTCCATCAGCACGACATCGACCTCGAAGGTCTCACCGTCGCGCCAGATCTTGAAGTGGATGCTGTCGCCCACGCTCAGGCCGCTCTTTATCTCGGCGACGTCGTCCGTCGTCTTGACCTCGACCCCGTTGCACTCAAGCAGGATATCGCCGACCTTAATGCCCTTGGCCTCGGCGTCCGAGCCCTTGGTGACATCGGAGATATAGAGTCCGCTTGGGATATCGTAATGCGACGACGCGTTGTCGGGTATCGCGCCGACGGTTATTCCGATCGACGGGCGGCCTCTGACCTCGCCGTCCTTGACAAGCGCGTTCACTATATCGCGCATCGTAGTACTCGGAATCGCAAAGCCGATGCCCTCGATGCTTGAATAGGACGACATCATCTTCATATTCGTGATGCCGATCACCTGACCGTACATGTTGTACAGCGGGCCGCCGGAGTTGCCCTCGTTGATTGCGGCGTTGGTCTGCATCAGGGTCATACTGCGGCCGTTATAGCTTACGCCGCGGTTTATCGCGGAGATAACGCCGTTTGTCAGCGTCATGCGGAACTGCTCGCCCAGCGGGTTGCCTATCGCGGCGACAGCGTCGCCAACGGCAAGCTCTGAGCTGTCGCCGATCACGGCGGGGGTGAGCCCGATGCCCTTGACCTTCAGCAGCGCAATGTCGCTTATCGAGTCGGCGCCGACCAAGGTTGCGTTGAGGACGGTGTCGTCATACAGGGTGACAGTCGCGCTGTCCGCGCCGTTTATGACGTGCGTATTCGTCACGATCAGGCCGTCCGCCGTGAGCACGAAGCCGGTGCCCCAGTTATAGCCGCTCTGGCCGTCCGTGTATGCCGAGATGCCGACGACAGACTTATAGTTCTCTTCGTACAGCTCGCCCAGAGTCAGTTCACTGCCGGACGGCTTTTCCTCAATCTTCAGTTCATAATCTATCGGCAGCTTCGCGCGCGGGATGTTTATCTCCGCGACGTCGGTAGTCGTCTTGGTGTAATACTGGTCGAAAAAGTCCTGCCAGTTCTCCGGCATGTCGCCGCTCTCGCCGTCGGAGGGAATAACACTGGAGCCGAAGCCGCTCTGGCCGCCGCTGCGCTCCGCGAAGATAAGCGACGTGGCCACCAGTAGCACGAGCAGCAGGCATATCCCGCCGATTATCCGCACCTTTTTATTTTTCTTTTTCTCCTTCGGCGTCACCGCGTTCACGGTCGGCACGCTCTGCAGCGGGGAATACCAGTCGTCCTTGCTGTACCAATTGTTTGCCATAAAAATGACCTCTTTTTATACTTAAAACAGATTTGTTTTCTTTTCGCCGACTTCGTTTTTCGCAAGAGCCAGAGTGAACACGAACTCCGTCATGCCGTCGCGGCTCGTGACGGCGATATCCTCATCATGGCTGTTGATGATGGATTTTACCAGATACAGCCCTAGTCCGACGCCGTCCTTATCCAGACTGCGCGAGCGATCCGACTTGTGGAAACGGTCGAAGATGAACGGGAGATCGTCCGGCGGAATCGTCTCGCCGTAGTCGCGCACGGAGACATAGGCCTTGCCGTTGTCCTTGTATATGCGCACGGTGATGCAGCTTCCGGGCGAGGCAAACTTCACGGCGTTATCCAACAGGTTATATATTACCTGGGTTATGGCGTCTTTATCCGCGTGCACCATGATATGATTATCCGGCAGCTGAGGGTCGACGTCAAGATTTTTCTTCGTTGCGCGGCTTTCAAAGCTCAGAAGCGTCTGGAGTGTAAGCTCCGTCAGGTCAAAATCGATCCTCTTTGTCGGGTCGGCAGCGCGATTTCTGAGCTGTGACACGTCGAGCATGTCACGCACCAGACGCGAGAGGCGCTTCGTCTCGTCGCTTATCGCGCGGAGATATTTTTTCTCGTCCTCCGGCGGGATCGTACCGTCGAGCAGCCCCTCCGCGAAGCCGGATATCGTGGTCATCGGCGTCCGCAGCTCGTGCGAGATATTGGCTATGAACTCGCTGCGGCGCTCCTCGGCGTTTTCCAGCGAATCGGCCATCTTATTGAACGAATCTATCAGCGCGCCCATCTCATCCGTGGGATCCTCACGCTGGCGCACGCGCACCGAGAAGTCCCCGCGCGCGAACCGGCGCGACGCCGCCGCCATCTCGTCCAGCGGCTTTGCCATGTGCTTGGAGTACATGAGGGAGACTATCATCGCCGCGGCGAAAACGCCGATGGTCACGATCGCGGTTATTCCGGTCAGGGACGACCAGGTTTTCAGTATGTTGTCAACAACGTTCGTGATGAACACATAGCCGATGATATCTTTCCCGTCGCCAGACGTTTTTATCGGCCGCGCCACAGCGTAGCGGTTCTTTTCGTACAGGCCGCCGAGCGTGCTCATCTGGTCGTACTCCCCCGTCGTCTCGAGGGTCTGCATGACGTCGGCAGGTATCTGGTGGCCGAGATGCTCGCACATCGGCGCGCGGTCGGAGCAGGAGACGATCTTGCCGGTCTCGTCGGTTATAAAGACCTGATTGCCGGTGGTGCGCGAGATGGAGGAAAGCGTCATGCTCAGGCTCCAGCTCGTGAGCGAATCCCCGTCGGCGATGGCGGATGCAGTCCTCGCGACCTCGGAGGCGTTATTGTCCATGCGCTCGCGGTAGTCGTTTATGATGTAGCCGCGGCCGATGCCGACGAAGCTCACCGCGACGAGTAGGAAGCACATGAACACCAGCGTCGCCGTGGCCACAAAGTTGCGCAGGTATACGTTTTTCATTACTCTGTCACTTCAAACTTGTAGCCTACGCCCCAGACGGTCTTGAGGCACCATTTGTCGCTGACGCCTTCAAGCTTTTCGCGCAGGCGCTTTATGTGTACGTCAACGGTACGGGAGTCGCCGAAATAGTCAAAGCCCCACACTTCGTCGAGGAGCTGGTTGCGGGTGAAAACGCGGTTGGGGGACGCCGCGAGGTGGTACAGCAGCTCCATCTCTTTCGGCGGCGTATCGACCTTGACGCCGTTCACCACCAGCTCGTAGGAATCGAGATTTATTATCAGCTTGTCGAAGGTCAGCTTCTTCTCCGCGGGGCCGTCGTTGTCGCTGCGGCGCATGACGGCGTGGACGCGGGCGATAAGCTCCTTGACGTCAAAGGGTTTGGTCACGTAATCGTCGGCACCCATGTCAAGACCGGTTATCTTATCCGTGGTCTCTCCCTTAGCGGTGAGCATGATGATCGGCACGGCGGACTTTGCCCGTATATCACGGCAGACCTGCCAGCCGTCCTTGACCGGAAGCATGATGTCCAGCAGGACAACGTCTGGCGTGAACAGGTCAAACATTGATTCGGCCTTGCCGCCGTCAGGAGCGATCATCACCTCAAACCCATCCTTGCCGAGATAAAGCCGCAGCAGTTCTGCGATGTTGCTGTCGTCCTCTACGATAAGCGCGCGTTTAGCCATAATTCTGCCTCCTGAACTTGTATCTATGATTATGATTATACACCGATTATACAACACATTAAATATGAAAAGTTAAAAATGTGTAAAAGGTAGACGGGCAAATCGCGCCGATTGCCCATGGTATAAAACAGGCAGGAGATAAATATCTCCCGCCTGTAAAAATCGCTATGCAAAGGATCAGAAATCCAGCTTCTCCAGCTCGATCAGCGCGAGGATATAGACCTTCAGCGCCTCCATGAGGAAGTCTATGCTTGCGGCCTCGTCAACGCCGTGGATAGGCCCTGCGAATTCGGGCTGCGGGCGCTCCGGATGCTCCGGCCCGAAGGACACCGCATTCGGGAAGTCGCGCGCGTAAGTGCCGCCGCCGATGGTATAAGGCTTGGCGTTCTCGCCCGTCACGTCGTTGTAGGCGTTGATGCACACCTGCACCGACGGATTATCCAGAGCCATGTAGAACGGCTCCGCGTCGCGCTCTATCGTTATCTCCGCCGCGTCTCCCGCCGTGCGCTGGATGGCGCGGGCGATCTTCGACCCGCTCATATTGGTCGGGTAGCGGCTGTCTATTGTCTGGAACACATGGCCGTCCTCGATGCCTATAACGCCGCCCACGATGGTCAGCGGCTCGAAAAGGCCGTCATCCGCCGCAACGTTCAGCGCGGCGCCCGTCCAGTCGTTATTCAGCAGGCTCACCAGCTCGTAGAAGCGCTTCTCCTCGGCGGCTGCAATGCCGTTATCCAGAATGTAGTCCACGAGCACTCCGATCGCGTTGACGGTTCCCTCCGGCAGAGATGCATGGCCGCCGACACCGGTGGCCGTGAGGTGCCAAAGCTCGCCCTCTTTCACAGCCTCAACGCGCCCGGCGGATTCAAGCGCTTCGGCCTTGACCCACGCCTCGGCCTTGTCGGGCACGGCGTTCGCCGCGAAGCCGCCCTTGATGTCTACAACGTTCACCATCGGCAGCTTGGAGATCATGCGGCCGTGGTAAATGCCCTTTTCGCCGTTGCACAGCGGGAAGTTCGCGTCCGGACTGAAGCAGAACAGCGGAGCGGGGTAATTTGCCAGATAATACTCGACGTCCTTCATGCCGGTCTCTTCGTTTGCGCCGAGCAGCGCGCGGACAGGATAGCGCAGGGCTATTCCCTTGTCCTTGAGATACTTCAGCGCGTAGAGGCAGAGGACGCTCGGCCCCTTGTCGTCCATGACGCCGCGGCCGATTATGTACCCCTCGCGCTCGCGCATGGTGAACGGATCCTGAGTCCAGCCTTCGCCGACGGGCACCACATCGAGGTGAGTTATCGTAGCGAGGTAGCGATCGCTGTCTCCGCCGAGGCAGGCATAGCCGATTTTGCCCTCGCAGTCTACCGCGTCGAGCCCCAGCTCGCGGGCGATCTCAAGTCCCTTGTCAAGTGCCTCGCGCGGGCCGCGGCCGAAGGGGGCGTTGGGCTCCGCCTCGCCCTCGACACTGTTTATCGCCACAAGGCGTGCTATATCGCGCAGTATCGCACCGCGGTTTGATTCCACATATTTGTCTATATCATGCCGAAGCTCGTTATCCATAGGTTCAATTCCTTTCACAAAAGCTTAATTCCCTCTGTTTTTATACGGGAACACTTCCGGCTTTCGCCGAGAATCTGTTTTACTATATCACCATTTTCTGTTCTTTTCAACACTCTTCTTTGCGTTTCGTCCCCGGCCGCTTTGCGGGCTTGAAATCCGGCTCCGTGCCGTTTATGAGCCGCACGATGTTATCGCGATGCCGCGCGATGACAATCAGCATTCCGGTCGCCGCCAGTATCAGCCGCGGAGTCGATACACCGAGCGCCGCCGCGCTTATGAATATCGTCAGCGCCCCGCATATGCTGCCGAACGAGACCTTTTTCGTAAGGAACGCCCCGATCAGAAATGCGGCAACAACGCACAGGAATACGCGCCAGTCTATCATCAGCGCGACCATTGCGCCCGACGATACGCCCTTGCCGC
>ULVN01115384.1_pt1 | contig 12972 bp, 12 predicted proteins | sample 1959491 | NCBI WGS metagenome assembly ULVN01 (sample SAMEA4835787, study PRJEB28245) | human gut metagenome | biome: gut microbiome; material: fecal sample | place: Denmark | collected 2008 | reverse complement strand
GTCGATCATAATGGATGCCGGCTGTGCACCGTCCGTCTGTGTGTTCGATTGGAACACAGTGCTGTCCTGCGGCTGCTCTGCGGTCTGCTCGCCGTTCACTGCCGCACGCAGCAAGGGAACGATTTGCTCATAAGTGGAAAAATGGCTGAGGTAGTCGATCATGCCGCCGTAGCCGTTACCGATGTCCTGACGCTCGGTGTACGCTCTGCCGTCCGGCAACAGTAGCGTAAACTTGGTTTTGTCGTAGCCTGCGTACAGTGCGGCTTTCGCGTCCTTCGCCTGAAAGACCTTATCCCACGAGCCGTATTTTTCAAGCGTTCTGGCGCGTCCGGCGAGATATGCCTCGTCCGCCTCTTTCATCAGGCGGTCAAACTCTGCAAGCGGATAGACCTTGCCGTCCTCAAATACATCGCTTTCGCTCCACTCGCAGCGGACGAGGATTTCGTTGTCCTGCTGTGTGTTCGACTGGAACACATCAGCCTGCGGTGCCGCCGGTTCGGTCTGCGTGTTCGATTGGAACACATCAGCAGTTTCCTCTGCCGGGTGGCGTTCGTGGAAATGCTGCTCTGCATCCGCGATCATTGCATCAAAAGACAGGTTCGTCAGATACTCGTTCAGCTCATGCAGACTGCCGCACTGAACGCTGTAAACGATCTCGCTGTCAACGGCACAGTTAATAGAAAAAGCTGTCAGATCGACCGCGACCTGAATGCTGTGTTCGCCGTCCTCGGTGCTGCTGTATCCCACACTGACATTCGCAGGATCGGAAAAGTCCGCCTCGGTATCAAAGGTTTCCATGCAGAAATCGTTTATCAGCTCTTTGGCGGTCGCAAGCTCCTTGTCCTCAGCGGTATGCTCCTCTGCGCTCTGCACGCTTTCGCTCATGGTGTTCCCATCGAACACATCGCGTATCGGGTCAGACATGGCAAGCTCGGCGCGCTCCATCGGAGAGTTGCCCTCAAAGACATCTCGCTCCGGCGTGACCATACGGCGTGCGTACTCGTCAAGCTGCTGCGCGGTCAGCCATTCCGGTTTGTCAGGCAGTTTGTCATACAGTTCACGCATTTTGGCAATCTGCTCGTCTGCGCTGTCTGCCCACAGGTGCTTGTCGCTGCGTCCGCCGGCACCAAGATAGTAGTCGCAGTCTGCCTTCAGGCGACTGAGGAGCTGATAATCTGCGCTGAGGTCTGCCGGCGTGTTCGATTGGAACACATCCGCTTTTGTCGCAGGCGGCTCGTCCGGCGTGTTCGATTGGAACACATTCTCCGGAACCGGCTCGACCAGAAACTCCGGCACATCGCCAAAACCAATGCTGTCCACATAATGCGCGGTGTCCTTGCCGTCGCGGTGCAGTACAACAACATCGGATACCGACAGGCTGTGACCGGTGAAATCGGCTGGGCGCTCGATGTTGAACCGCGTATAAATATCCTCCAGCGTAGTTTCGGGCGCAAGCGGCGCGGTGTATTTCAGGTCGTAGTTGCGGCGGTCTACCGCATGACCGTCTTTGTGGATGTTCGCCAGTGAGGTAAAACGGAGATAGGCGTTGTCCGGCTGATCGTTCAGCTGATAAATGGAAAACCGATCTGCGTCCTGCGTGTTCGATTGGAACACATCGGCTTGCGGCGTTTGTCCCACATCTGCCATGACGCGCTGAATGAACGGGTCGCGGTTCAGCTTTTCCGGGTCAACCACTTCGCCGTTGATAATGCCGCGTTCAGCAAGCGCCTCGCGTATCGCTGCCGGGTCAATATCCGAAAAATCGTCCGGCTCGGCAGCAGGCTGTGTGTTCGACTGGAACACATCGGGTTCCGGCGCAGGCGGCTCGCTCGGTGTGTTCGATTGGAACACATTCTGCTCCGGTGCCGTCGGTTCGCTTACAAGCGTGACAGTATCCGTCCGGCTGCTTTCCAGTGCCGCGACTTCCTCCGCAGACAGGTAGCGGTTCTGCCGGATCAGCGTGCCGATCTGGTGATCGACCTGACTCCACGACAGCATGACCTTATCGTACCTGCCGTTTGCGTCGGATCGCGCAAAGGCAATGCCTTTGCCATCGTGGCTTTCATCATAACCGATACGACCGTTGCCGCCGATCCCATATTCGTTTTTCAGAAATTCAATGCGCTCTTTCTGCGTATGACTCTCGTTGTAAAAGTTGTAAATGCGCTGTTTGCCTCGCTCTATATTGCTGCCACCGGACAATAATTTATCTATTTCATCCTGTGTGATAAAAGCGGCGCGGGCAGGTTCAAACCCGTCTGCGGCAGCATAAAGCGTAGTCATGTGCTCGGTACGCTGCAAGCGTTCTGCGGTCTCAATAGCGCGAGACACGCTATATCGGAAACGATACAGTTCGCTGTCATGTTGCGCAGCATCGGCATACACCGCCATTTCGCGAGTAAGCATAGCTCGCTGGGCAGGATCGTTCAGCGCAGTTGTCAGCCGTTCGATCGCCGATGGGAAAGTATTATCGGCAAGTGCTTTCGTCTGCTCGAAAAATCCCTGCTCGTGCGCGGCTTCACTGGCATCGTGATAGGTATACCATATATCCGCCGCCAGTTCGCGGTACTCGTTCGGCTTGGCATTTGCAAGCTCCTCAGCCGAGGCATACCGTCCGGTTTGCAGCAGCTTGGCAATGCGGTTTGCCGCATCCTCATAGGTCAGCACAGCGGCACGCGGCGTGCGGGTATCATGTCCGCGTGCGATACGGATACCGTCCGCATCAAACCACAGGGCGTGGTCGATATTGTGGATACGGATACCCTTGCCGCCAACGCCGTATTCGCGGCGTAGAAAAGCGGCAGCGTCCGCAGGTTGGACATTTGGCTGCATGAAAAAAGCCGCGATACGCTCGCGGCTGTGGTTGGTGTTGCTGCCTGCGGTCAGCATTCGGTCGATCACATCATCGGAAACATCGGGCGTGTTCCAGTCGAACACATCGGGTTCGGCGGCAAACTGCGTGTTCGACTGGAACACATCGGGAGTGTCCGTCAAGGACATCTGCTCAAAAGAAACAGCAGCAGGCTTTTCCGGCTCTGCTGCTGCCTCAGTATTCAGATGTCGATATACATTTCTCGGATCACCTTGTCCGCCTCGTGACGGTAATTGTTCATCAGACCGACCCACTTCATCGGGTCGCTGTCCTTCATGTTCTCGGTCAGACCGTCCTTCTTCGCCATGCTCGACACGATGCGCTCCATCGTGTCGAACGCTCTCTCCTCGATGTCGTTCAGGTAAGCGTTCAGCTTGCCGGCTACTACCAGCTCCTGATACTGTTCCGGTGCTTTCTGCCGGAGCTGTTTCAGATGCTCCGCGCCCACTCGTCCGTACTCCTCCGGCGTCGTGTCCGGGTACTGCTTGCCGTCCGTTCCGGTGTGATAGATCAGTTCTTCCATGTTCGTTTTCTCCTTCCTTTATTGTATCTCTATTATACATGACGGAAGACTGTTCCGCAAGACGATTTCGCGTTGTAAAGCGTGAAATTTTTAGGCCGTCACGATTACGGATTTCGCTCTCTACCTGCGATAACACATCTTTAACGGCAGTCTGCATGACAGAACCGATCCGTTCGATGTCGGCATACGAGAGCGTATCCATGTCGATCGGCGTGGTCTTTACGCGGCTCGGCTCAATACCGCAGCGCCGCAGGACGCAGTAAGCCGCCGAGGACGCTGCCGCACGCTGAAATGCGATGCTGTCCGAGTATTTTTCGGCGTGGCGCAGGGCAATGCTCTGGGCGGCAAGATACAGGTTGCCTGCAAAATCGTTCAGCACATTCATATCTTGACCGAGCATATCGGACAGGCGGCTGATGACAGCCTCCTGCGCCTCCTCGCGCATCTGCCAGATGTACGGCGGCTTGGCGTTTTCGCTGCGCGACCAGGTGTCTGCTATATCGAACAGATAGCGCACGCTTTCGCGTCCGTCCGGCGCTCTCTGTACCACGCCGATGCCTTGTGTGCCGCGATTGATACGCCGGTTCTGCCGCTCATTCCAGAAAGGCAGATCGGCGCAGGCTGTTGCATTCGGGCGCTGATTGTAGATCAGCACCTGCGACTCGAAGTCGTACTTATACATTCGTGCAGAAGTGTCCAGAAAGCGCTGCCAGCTTTCCGGGTCACTGCGGAAATTCCGCAGCGTCTGCTGATATTGGGCGTGCAGACTGGACGGTGTGAACCGCCGTCCGCCTGCCGCTGTCTGGGTCGTATTGGGCATAAAAGCTCTCCTTTTCTCTTAAATGAAAAAATGTGTTCCATTGGAACACATCAGATATAACGGCGCAGTTCACGACTTATGCGATGGATACTTTCGGATATTGTCTGCCTTCGTGTTTTCTCCATCCTTGCGATTTCCGCGATCGACCTGCCTTGCAGAAAGTACGCGATAAAGCGCCGCCGCTGCGCTATTGTCAGCCGTCCGGCTTGCAGCAGACGCGCTGCTGCGTTCCATGCGACGCTGCGCTGTTCCGCGCGGATGAGCCGGTCACACAGCTCAATGTCGCCGGACGCGATAAAAGCTGCTGCGAAGTCGAAATCCTCCTCTATACGGCAGCGGTTATGCTTGCGGTCATTGGCGTCGTGCATCCTTTGCAGCGAGTCGGATACTGCCTTGATCTGGGCGAAGTCCTGCTCGGTGTGCTCCGGGTGCGCCGAGAGATAATCCTGCATGGTGATGCTTTGTATCGTTCCGTCTGCAAAGCAGTACACGATCGGTTCACTGTGTCGGCTTGCGTTCGGCTCGTTCCTGTCCAGCCTGCTTGACATAAAAAATTTGATACCTCCTACACATGGCACAAATAAAAAAGAGCAGCGGCTTTTCCGTTGCTCTTGATGTATGGGGCGTCTCCTTCGGGCAATGCCCGTTGGCTTTCGCCCATTATAATGGTATCATTTGCGGACCGAACATAACGAACGACTTTTTCTTTTTCTCTACTTTCTCCGAACAGGTCAGTTTGATACAGAAGAGTGTGATTAAACAGAGTATAAATGAAGAAAGTCTAATTATTTGCACCGAAACTGCATAAATGCCGAATGCCATCGTACCTACACAGCATACGCCCTCAGCAGACCCTACCCCTCGAAAACAGGCGTATGGTGGGGGAAAAGCGCTCCCGACCGCGAAAACGGACGGAAATACGCGAAAAAATGCCTGTCCGCAACGCCGGAGCAGGTTAAAATAAAAAAACAGGCGCGGCAATGAGCCGCACCTCCGAAAGATGGAGTTACGGCTGATTATACCTCCTCGCCGCGCGCTATTGCGGCACGACGGCGCTCGCGGCGATCTTTTACCTGCGCAAGCCATGCCAGCTCCCAGTCCGCCAGCGGCGGCTCAGAGGGTTCTGCTGCACCTGCGATGAGGTCTTGCTTTGGCTTGTCCCACTTGGCGTGCCATGCAGCGATCTGCTTCTCGCTTTCCGTCTGCTGGGTAAGGGCGGTGTACAGCACACTGCGCAGATACGCTGCCGGGTTCTTCGCGCGGGAAAGATCGAGTCCCTGCGAGAGAATTGCAGCAACAGCGGCGTGTGTCACACGCTCTACGACAGCCTGACGCTCCTCCTGCGGAACAGCTGCACCGCCGACCTTGACGGTCTGTGCGCCTGCGAGAGAGGTCAGTGCCTTGACGACCAGATTGGCAGCCTGCGGACCGAAACGCTCGGAAAGCCGGTCTGCGTCGATCTGGCGGCGCATCTCATCGGCACGCTTGTCCGTATGTACGACCGGTGCAGGAGGTGCGTCTGCCTTGCGGACGATGTTCTTCCGGCGGTCCTTTTCCTGCTTGGCACCGGAAAGCCATGCTTTGAGGCGCGAAGCCGCACCGGAGATGTAGTCCGCGATCGTGCGCGAGGACGATACCGAACCGTCTGCGTGGTGGTTGACGAGGTACGGTGCGTCCGTATCCGGCGTGTCCAGCAGCTCGTACTCATACGAGAAATGGCACTCCATGCCGGCAGGGCGGCGGTGCTGCTTGAGCAGACCAAAGAGCTTGAGCGCACGCCAGAGCGTTGCGAAGTGCTTTGCCTTCTCCTTGCAGAACGAACGGATACCGTCCGGGTTCAGACTGAAATTCGGGATACCTGCCAGATGTGCGACCACGCTGAACAGACCCTTGACCGCAAGCGGCAGGGTCTGAGAGCGCAGCAGCGCATTGGGAACGCGCACGAAGTCGCGCTTCTTCTCCGAGGAAAGCACCATGCGCAGATCGCCGTTTTCGCGATCCATGCCTGCGACATGGGTCATGCGTGCCGGCGTGCCGGACGGCTCCTGCATCAGCTCATAGCTGTGCACGAACGCACCTCGGCTGTCGATCATGCAGTAGTGCTTGAGGTAGCCGCGATCCAACAGCTCACGCCACGCCTTTTCGAGCGCATAGCGGCTTTCGCAGTACGGCTCAAGAGCGGCTTTGGTCAGCGCCCAGTCGGGCATACCGATAAAGCTCGACAACACGAGATACAGACCCTTGCCGGAAAGCGAAAGGGTCGCGTCACGCAGCGCGTGTGCATATCCGAGTGTAAAGCTGTTGTTCGTCATGACCAAAACCTCCCTTCATATATAGCGCGTTCTGTGGGGTAAATTGACCTCGGATGGTCAATCAGTCGAGTAATTGACCGGGATTTCTTGCGAGATAGCGATTGAGCAGCATCCGCACGCTGTCCGGTGTGTTGCCGCCGCCGAGCTGCTGTGCAATGTCGCGCCAGCTCAGATTATCCAGATAGCGAAGCGTGATGATTTCACGCACGACCGGGTCTGTAACTGTCTGCGCGAAAGCGCTGATTTCTACATATAATGCAACGCTTTCGCATACCCGTTCGACGATTTGCTCACGCAGCTCGTCGATGAGCGAAACATACAGACCCGTTCGGTCTTGCAGCGCGCTGATATGCGGCAGTCCGCTAATGGACGAGGTGCTGCCGCACAGCGCAGACTGCAACTCTTCCAGACGCTCAATATCCCTTTCAAGGGATAGATTGATCCCGCGCAGCTGCTCCAGTTCCTTTTTCGTCATGCAGTACCTCCAATGCAGTCGTTAGTCCTCGTACTCGCTCGGCTCAACATAAGTAAAGCGTGGACGAGCTTTGATGGTCGTGATCTCGTATTCTTCGTTTCTGTACATAATCATGGTCTTTAAAAAAACTCGTCCGAACCGGCGTCGATACAGTCAGTCTGCTGCTCGCCGCCGTATGCAGGGTGCTGTTCATACACCGGTGCGGCGTTGTGCGGGAAATTGATGCTGTGGTTCACACCCGGCTCCAGGCGTACACTGACCGATCGAACCACCGGACGAAACGAGTCCGGCGTCGTGACTTCGGTGATGATGTATTCGCCGGGAGTCAGTCCAACAACGGACGCAATACCATCTGCGCCGGTCGTGATCTTCTGCTGCACCGGATCGCCGTCCGGCGTGTAGATGTCATAAACCGCGTTTTCCAGCACTGTGCCTGTCACGCTGTCTAGCGCCACGATTTGCAAACCGCTCCGAGAGTCCGGCTCTGTCTGCGCGGGTGCTGCGCTGGTAGGCTGCGACGCGCTGCGTTCCGGCTGGCTGTCTGCTGCCGGTTCGTCCAGCTCTCGCGCGACACGCTGCTTTTTCGTTTCTCCGAACTGGATATTATCGCACTGCACTTCGTAGGAAGTGCGCGTATTGCCGTCCTTGTCCTGCCATACACGCGCGGTGAGCTGACCGATCACGATGGCAAGCGTGCCTTTCTGGAACCACTGCTGTACAAACTCACCTAAGCCGCCAAAAGCGACGCAAGGAATGAAGTCGGTGACTTCGGCATTGTTGCGGCGTGTCACCGCCAGTCGGAAGCTGGTCACTGCGTTGTTGTTCTTGCTGCGCCGCAGTTCCGGATCAGCCGTCAGTCTGCCCATCAGGACAAGGTTGTTAATGGAAACGCTGCTCATTTTGTAGTCCTCCGTTATGAGTATTTTGATAGGTTTTTAAGGTAAAGTATGTTATGATTACAATACGCTGCACATCGCTTATACATAGTATAGCGCTGCCGGATCATCGGTCCATTTAACAAAGGTCACATCGTTAAGGTCGATCCATTTGCTCTTGACCAGAAACAACTCTGCGTCTTGCGGCAAGCAGTCCTTCGTAAACTGCGCATGGATCACGCCATGCCTGCAAACTGCATATTCAATACAGAAAAGAATGCGATCGAAAACTGCTGTATTTGCCAGCGTAATAAGATCGTCGTACCCCATACAAGGCGAGGTACAGGCAGTGTGAATGATATGATCGAGGTGCATACGCTCGGAAACCAGCCGGATCATCGTCGGCGGCAGCGTATTATCATAGTAAACAGTTGTTTTATTTTTCATAGGAGAGTTATCAATGACATTCAAGTTTAATCGTTTGTATAGGCTTTATAAGTCAATGAGGAGTATCGGAACGGATATGGAACAATTTCGTGTTTCGGTCAATCAAGTAACATTTGATTGCATCTTCAAGATTGATTGCCAGCCGTATGAGTTAATGATCGGTGTCCATGAGCACAACTTTGCATGCTTGCTACATATCAGTAGTCAGTATCAAGTCAATCCATCAGAAATTGATTATGCTAAATTGTGCAAGATATTGCAGTTAACATATAAGAAGGATCACTTTTCAACCTATAAGTTTTTAAACTATATAGATACCCAACTTCCGGCGAGCGCCACTCGCAATTTTGCAAATCCACAAGTGGTTGCTCGGTTCAAAGAAAATAAGTTATCAAAGACTGATCGAGAAGAAGGCTACATCTTTTGCGGCTGGCTGAGGCATAAAGGTATGAATAACGGTCATGCTCGGAACATCGAGAAGACGCGTCAGCTGTTGGGTGAAAGAGCAGCTATCTTCTGTGAACAAAATGACATCAGCAGTAAGTGGACAACGGATAGTTCAAAACTTATACCCATAACATTTCCGACAGTGTAAAACGTATTTACTTAATAGCCGTTATGTCGTCCTGAAAAATGAAATCGGCTAAGTCAATCCAACGGTCGGTTACATAGACGATCTCCTTGCCGAACGGCTGCCAGTTTGGACCGTATCGAATGTACATGGACTCGCAATTCGGACTCTGGCTGTCGGCATACACTAAGATTTTGTCGAACAAATGGGATTGTTCTAGTTGGCAAATGTCTGCATATGTCAGAGCTGTTCTCGTTGCAGCGGTACAAACGATATGATCGAGGTGCATACGCTCGGACACCAACCGGACATATGTCGGCGGTATTGCGTTATTGTAGTAGACGGTTTCTTTGGGTTCAATCATGCTTTACCTACCTTTTTGTTCATATGGCAGAGAAGAATATCTAATGCTATCAGAGCCATCATCACGATTGCAGCACTTGTAAAATCGAAAACATGAGACAGATAAGCTATACTTGCAATCGCCAGAGCAAAGAAAGCTCCGGTGGTGTCGCGGTCTTCTACAAGGGTTTCCTCTCTGAATGCGTTCTTTGCAGAGAAAGTTTGAGTGTTAAGGTTATTCGTTAACCTCCTTGCATCGAACTCCTTTTTGATAGCTAACATCTGTTCAGCGGTTATTATACAGGTGTATGTGTAGTAATAGACAGCAGTCTTCTTGATATGAACCGCCGGGAGTTTGGATAGCAATCTCAGAAATGAAGACACAAAGCATAAAATGAGAGCTCCCCAATAAAAATCCTTAAATTCAATAGCCAAACGATGATGTGAAACTATCGCGAGAGTATTTGCCAGTGCAATACAAACAGTAACGCCTTCAGCGAATGTTAGAAGTTCTGAAATACGATCCAACCCCTGCGCGAGATACTTCCAAATGCCTTTTTTCGGAGCGACTTCCTTGTCATATTTTACGGTATCTGCATCGGTCACAAGTGCGCCCAACTCCTGCAATCTTGCGATATCCCGTTGTTGTTCAGGCGTGTAGTTCATAGAATTCATACCGTCACCTCCGAGCTTGCCAGAAGAACCGTAAACGCCGGATCATATTCTGCAATACAGTGCAGAGCGAAACTCATATCGCGCTCCTGTCCATGCTGGAACCGCAGAGTAACAATATCGCCGTTGCGCTCCTTGTAGGTGATAACGGCGATTTCGCCGTTATTCAAGTAATTATGCATTATGCACCTCTGAAAGATTTTTTTGACTGAGTAAGATTGTCAATCAGCTCCGACCGCCGCGCTAAAAGGATATTCTGCCGGATATGGTGCGGCGTTCCGCTGCTCAGTTTCTCGTCCTCGCGTAACCGCTGCTCCGCAGCCTCCGCCTCAATGCTTTTTCCCATGTGATCACTCCTTGCCGTTACGGATAGACTGGTAGCAGAACAGCGTTGCCTGCGCATCGTGCAGGGCATTGTGTGCGTCACCGGACCACTTAAAACCAAAATGATCTGCGCAGGCGGTCAGCTTGTGGCGACGAGGTTTTGTCTGCTGGTTCGTTTCGGCGTAGTAACTGCTGAATTCAAGCATAACATCTATAATATTAAGATGATCGGTAGAAACGCCTGCACGATTGATGTAAGCGAGATCAAATTTGACATTATAGCCGATGCAGACTTTTGCTTTTGCAAAGATGGCGCAAAGTTCCGGCAATATCTCATGCAGATAAGGCGCTTTTTCTACATCTTCCGGCGAGATCCCGTTGATGCGCTGTGCCTCAACCCATGAGGAATGGAAGTACGGTCTTACCAGCGTATCCATTAAGACAGTGCCGTTGTAGTCGATAATGCTGATTTGCAGCAGCTCGTCCGTATCCGACAAACCGGTGGTTTCGGTGTCAAAGATGATAGCTTTGTTTTGCAGCATCTTCTCAGTGACAGAACGGCTTTTGCTGCTGCTCGGCGCAGTCGGCAATTTACCTGCAATCAAAGATAAGATTTTCTCTGTAGCACGCGCTTCTCCAAACAGCTTAGCCTGTTCTTCAATTTCTTTTTCGCGTGCGATCCGACGCTGAGAATAGCGCTGATTATATTCTTTACGCTTTTCGCGCGCCGGGGCAAAAACCATTGCAATTTCCGCTGCGGTGGCGGGGTGAACCTCAGCCTCCGTAAAGTAGATTGCTGTGCGCTGATGGTAATGGTTACACCACATTTCGGTGCCTTGCGCATCTGCATTGACCGCCATCATCTTTTTCGCCCACTGATACTGCGTAAGATACATGCCGGGCGGGAATGTTGTTCGTTCTAACATCATAAATACCTCCTTCGTTTTTTATAATATAGACTGCGCATGGTCACACACCGGAATGAATGAGGAGCAAAGTGTGCAGTGGGAAAAACTAAGCTGCACGCTTCGTTTCCGGTGCATGACCACGAGCAGTCGCTCGTGGATCGGATTTAATGCCGCGCAGCAAGTGCCTTGATGTCGCAGGCGAGCTGTTCCGGCTCATAGCGCAGCAGCTCGGCAAGCTGCTGAAGGACGGCGTGGTCGCTGCTGCACAGGCGGCAGATCGTCTGTACCAGATGGTCTGCGCTGCCGGCAGGCGAGGTCTGTGTGTTCGATTGGAACACATCGTCTGGCTCCGGCTGTGCGGTCTGCCTACGCGGCTTTGGCGATTTCACCGGCTTGTCCTCATGCAGACCTGTGTAGGCGGTGAGTTGTTCTTCTTCCGGCAGACGGCTCAGTTCGTAAGCCGTCGAAATCGGCAACTTATCTGCCTTGATCTCCTCCATCAAAGCAGGCGTCAGGTTGTTCAGTATGCTGTCATACTTTGCGACACGCGCCGAGCTGATGTGCAAACTTTGCGCTACACGATCTCGGACACGCCCGCCGGCACCGGTCTGCGCCTTTGCCTGCCGCTGCAAATCGCGCATACGCCGGACTTCTTCGAGCTTGTCCCACGCGGTTTTCTCACGCTGGGAGTTCGCCGCGATCAGGAGCACCTGCTCCCGCAGCGAACGCTCCTCGTCTGTGATCTGCTCAACGGCGCAGGGCAGAAACTCGTATTCCTCCTTGCCCTCATCGAGCAGAAGTCCAACCGCGCGATGCCGACGATGACCGGACAGGATTTTATATCTGCCGTCCGGCAGCGGTGTCACGACCAGATTATCAAGGACGCGACCTGCAAGCTCAATGGCGCTTTTTAGCTCGTCAAGCTCACGCATGGAGTAGAAGTTATCCTCGGAGGGAACCAGATCGTAGTAGCTGATGCGTTCGATCTCGTGCGTCTGCCTGGGCGCGGAAGATATGGAGGAAGGCATCAGAACATCGGTAATCGAGAAGCCAGCCATTTTCAGACCTCCTGTGTGCCGAGATATTCGTCTACAAAGCTGATGTAGTCGCGGGACGCGCCGCAGGTCTTACTGTATTCCACAATCGGCTTGCCCTCAAAGCTGCTGCCGACCACCTTGCCGCTGTATCGGATATGCGTCTTATAAACCGGACAGCCGAGGTTTTCACGCAGCCACTTTTCGCCTTCTTCCTCACCGGCATCACGCTGAAAGCAGGTGATAAGACATCCGGCAAGGCGGAGCGTCGGATTTAGTTCCTCACGGGTGATCTCGATCTGCGACTTGAGTTCGTTCAGTCCATCAAAGGCGTAACGGTCGATCTTGACCGGGATGATCGCCTCGTTGGACGCGACCAGCGCGTTGATCGTAGAGATATTGATGTCCGGCGCATTGTCGATCAGGCAGTAATCGTACTGCGCTGCGACCTTGCGCAACGCCGCACGCAGACGGGTCTGCTGAGGGCGGCTGCTGTCCATCATCACGCGCAGGTTGGCAGTGAGCAGGTTCATGTTCGCTGCGATAACATCAATGCGCGGGTAGATCGTATGCTGAATGACCTCTGCCATGTCCGCGTTGCGGTCGATCATGAGATCGGCAATGCTCTTGCGCTCGTAGCTGTGTACGCCGAACAGCTTCGAGGTATTGCCTTGCTTGTCATTGTCCACGACCAGCACGCGCTTGCCATGCTTTTCAGCCAGGATGTGAGCCATGCTGATGGTGCTGAGCGTCTTGGCAACGCCGCCTTTGAGGTTGATGATAGATACGGTTTTCAT
>ULVN01008045.1_pt1 | contig 12983 bp, 11 predicted proteins | sample 1959491 | NCBI WGS metagenome assembly ULVN01 (sample SAMEA4835787, study PRJEB28245) | human gut metagenome | biome: gut microbiome; material: fecal sample | place: Denmark | collected 2008 | reverse complement strand
GAGCCAGTGTAGACGCTGGAGTGACCTATGGCGGTGACGGTCGGCACATAGTTGATCAGCGTGTTCTCGTAGCTGTAGCCCTCGTCGACGAGGCGGCGCAGACCGTCAGTGCCGAACTGTGGGTAATAATAATAGAGGTAGTCCCAACGCATCTGATCTACCATCAGACCGACAACGAGTTTTGGTCGCTGGACGTTGCTGCCTGCCAGCATGGGTGCTGCCAACAGGATGGCAGCCAAGAGCGTGAAAATCTTTTTCATCTTTAACTTATAGGGTTTTATGGAATTCATAGGATCTATAGCCTCTATAGTCTCTATAGGATCTATAGCCTTTATAGCCTCTATAGCCTTTATAGGATCTATAGCCTCTATAGAGAAGCTATTGGTGCCGTCTACCACAGTCCCAGGTCGGCTTCTTTCTCTACCTTGTCCTGCACCTTTTTGTTCAGTCCGTGGAAGAAGTCATAGCCGGTGATGCGCTCCACCTCGTCGATGCTGTTGACATAGTCGCCTTTGGGTCGGTTGCCGTCGGTGTTGCGATAGATGAAGCCGATGGCCTTGGGCGTTCCTTTCAGGCAGAGCACCACCTTGAAGAAGGCTTCCGGCACGGTGACGCGGTGCTCCTGCCCGATGGTAGCATGCTTGCCGCGGTAGAGGATGGGGCCGGCGACGATATACACCTCGCCGTATTCCTTGGCCCAGCGGCGGCACTGCATCTCCATCTCGTTCCAGTCGCCGGCGTTGAGGCCGTGGTTCTGTGGACACATATTGGTCATCAAGAAGCACTCGTCCATGGCCCGGCGGTCCCAACGGTTATCAGCGGCGGGGCACATGTGGCCACGGTCGTAGCCCGACTGCATGTAGTCGTAGGTGGTCACGCGGTAAGGCTCCGGCACGTCGTCGTCGGGATGGAATTTCACGCCCTTGCGCTGGATGTCGCCGTCGGTATGTGCCGCGGTGAGCTTCCATGCTACCCAGTTGGGCATGAGTGTGGTGCGGTTGAACGAGCTGACGTAAGCCTTCCGCCTGAGCAGTTGCTCCGGCACTCCTTTCTTGGTGAGAGGCAGGAGTGAGTCGGGTACGGTGTAGGAGGCGTCGCCTGCTGCCGGGCCCTCGTCAGCGAGATTGTTGCCGGCGTTGTCGTCATCGCCGTTGTTGTCCGTTGCGTTGTTGGTGCTTTCCTCAGCGGATTCGGTTGGACTGCTGGCGGCTACAAGCGCACTCCGCTGCCGTGGCGAGAGACCGCAGGAGAGCAGTGTCAGCGCCACGGCGAGAAGCGCAATATGTTGTTTGTTTCTGTTCATGATGTCAGCTTTTCGTTTCTTCTTTGTAGAAGAGGACAGAAAAGAGAACTATAGTCAGGCTTCCTCCAGACACTTGTCGAGCTCGGCCTCGATGGCCTTGCGGTCGAGGTTCTGGCCGATGAAGACGATCTTCTCCATGCGGTCGCCGAACTTCTCGTCCCAGTCTTTCTTCACGCCGGGGTTCTGCTCCATGAACTCCTTGAGCTGGTCTTCGGGCATCGTGGCGTACCATTGTCCCGCATTGGTGATGTTGAATTGCTTGCCGCTTTGCTCGAAGAGGTAGCAGGTCTCCGGTTCGTCGCGGAACCAGCAGATGCCTTTGGCTCTGACCACGCCCTTGGGCCACTTCGTAGAAACAAACTCGTCGAAGCTGCCAAGGTTGAAGGGCAGACGGCGACGGTAGACAAAGGTCTGGATGCCATACTCCAGCGCTTCGCCGCTCTCCTCGTTTTCCAGACTCTCGTCATCGTCGTCCTCCATGGCCTCAATCCACCGGGCCGACGTGGCTACCTTGTCGAAGTCGAAGAGATGGGTGTTGAGGATCTTGTCGAGGTCGATGTCACCATAGTCGCAGGGCATGATGAGAGCCTGCGGCTGTATCTCCTTGATGACTGCCGTGAGGTGTGCGAGGTCGTCGGGCGAGATCTCCGATGCCTTGTTGAGCAGGATGATGTTGCAGAACTCGATTTGCTGGATCACGAGGCTGGCGAGATCTTCCTCACCATGCTCCTGCTGGAGGTGGTCGCCGAGTCCGAACTCATCTCTCATGCGCAGTGCGTCGACGACGGTGACGATGGCGTCGAGGCGTGCGGCACCGTTTTTCATCGCTGAGGGAGCCACGAGCTGAGGATAGGTGCTGATGGTCTGTGCGATCGGCGCGGGCTCGCAGATGCCACTCGCCTCAATGACGATATAGTCGAAGCGCTTGGTGTTGATGATGTCGTTGAGCTGTTTGACGAGGTCCATCTTCAGCGTGCAGCAGATGCAGCCGTTTTGCAGTGCCACGAGGCTGTCGTCGCCCTGGCCTACCACGCCGCCCTGCTGGATGAGGCTGGCGTCGATGTTCACCTCGCCGATGTCGTTGACGATGACGGCGAAGCGGATGCCTTTCTCGTTTTTCAGAATACGGTTCAGAAGAGTGGTCTTGCCGCTTCCTAAGTAGCCCGTAAGCAGCAGAACGGGTGTTGTCTTTATTTCTTTGTCCATTGTCTTTGATAGTGCTGAATATACTACAAACTGATTTTTGTTGGGCAAAGATACAAAAAAGTGTTTAAACATTGTAGAAGCGCAACGTTTTTTAAGGCTTGACATCAAAATGAGATATTGGGGAGCCTCACCCATACTTCCCTCAACACTCTCCGGGCTCACCCCCAAACCCCTCTCCAAGGGGAGAGGGGAGTGATATGCTGCAAGGGACGATAAACTACCGTAAAGCCGCAATGGGCGCAAAGAAGGTGGTGATAAGCGCTCGCAAAGGCACAAATGGAGTAAAGAATGTGGTGATAAAATCCTTGCAAAGCTTTGGTGAAGTCGCGGAATAGTGCTATATTTGCAAATGGTAATGGCCATTACCGTAATGGCGGTTACCGTTTAAGCAAGAAACAGAGGCAGACCATGAAGTTCTACGATCGTAAAGAAGAGATAGCGTTGTTGGAGCGCATCGTGAAGCAAAGTCGTGAGCAGTCGCGCATGACGGTGCTTGTAGGGCGCCGGCGTATTGGCAAGACCGAACTGGCCAAGCGCTGCGGCGACTCGCTCGTCCTTTATTTCTTTGTTGCCAGGAAGGCTGAGAGCCTGTTGTGCGACGACTTTGTGCGGGAAGCAGAGGCGAAACTCGGCATTCCCATCGGTCATTTCACCTCGGTGGCAACGCTTTTCGGCTATTTGCTGCAGCTGTCGGCGCAGCGCCCTTTTACGCTCATCATGGACGAGTTCCAGGATTTCTATCGTGTCAATCCGGCTGTGTTCAGTGAAATTCAGAACCAATGGGACAGGTATAAAGACCAAGGTCATCTCAATCTCATCATCAGCGGCAGCATCTTCACGATGATGAAGCATATCTTTGAGGATTCCAAGGAACCGCTTTTCTCGCGTGCTCAGAAGAAGATCACCGTTCTGCCTTTCAAGACCGTGGTCCTTAAGACGATTCTCAAAGATTACAATCCTCACTACACGCCCGACGATCTCCTGACGCTCTATGCCATCACCGGCGGTGTGGCATGGTATGTCACGCTGCTCATGGACGACGGCTATTGCGACCGTGAATCGATGCTCGCCGCACTCACAGCGCGCGACTCGCTGTTCATCAATGAGGGGCAGAATATGTTGGTCGAAGAGTTCGGTAAGGAATATACCACCTATTTCTCGATTCTGAGTTGCATTGCCGATGGGCTTTATAGTCGGGGGGAGATAGAGAATCGGCTGAACATGACAAATCTTGGCAGCTATCTGAAGCGGTTGGAGAGCGACTTCCTGCTGATCAAACGTCACGTGCCTGTCTTCGAGAGCGCCAGCTCCAAGAAGACGCGCTATGAGCTGAACGACAACTTCCTGATCCTATGGTTTCGCTTCTTCTATAAATACCAGGCGATGGTGGAGAACGATGCGCTCGGGCAACTGGCTCGTATCGTCGTTCGTGACTTTGACCAGTTCTCGGGGCTGTGCCTTGAACGTTATTTCCGTCAGAAGCTGCGTGAGTCCGGGCGCTATACGCGCATTGGTGGCTACTGGAACCGAAGTGGTGAGAACGAGATCGACATTGTCGCTGTCAATGAGATCGACGGCGTTGCTGACATCTTCGAGGTAAAGCGCCATAGGAGTCGCTACGACGAAAAGTTGTTGCAAGACAAAGTCGCCGAAATGCTGAAGACCTGCAAGCCGTTGCAAGGAATGAAGATCACGCTTGGTTGCCTCTCGTTGGAAGATATGTAGGAGCAAATGGAGTATGCCTCTGTTTTTTCTTTAACTTAAAAAACGTTGGGCAGGATGCTGTCTTTGTCTCTATTTGTGTAATTTTGCAGGCGATAAAAAACAATATCAGAAAAAAGACACAAAATGATGAAGACAAAGATGATGATTGCCGCAGTGGCTGCTGCTACGTTTGTCAGCGGCGCCGCGCTGGCTGCCGGTAAGGGAGATAACGTGATGTCCAAACTCAAGGACGGTACCTACGTGGTCAACACCACGACGCTCGCATCGAATGTGCGTGGCTATCATGGCGCTACACCACTGGAGGTGTATATCAAGAAGAACAAGGTGGTGAAGGTGGTGGCCTTGCCCAACAAGGAGACACCGAATGTCTTCGCCAGGGTGAAGTCGGGCATGCTGCCCAAGTATGCTGGCAAGAAGACCTCTGCCGTGAGCGGCGTTGACGGTGTGACGGGTGCCACCTATTCCTCCAAGGCCGTCAAGGCCAACGTAGAGGCAGCCGTGAAATACTACAAAGCAAATAAATAATCTCCATACTTATAGGTAAGGCTTTGCCCACCAGTTAGATAAAGGCTTATCTATCAGTGTGCATATGGAAGGCCTATGACAAGTGCTCTCTGGCGCTTGGGGGGCATCGACAGAAGAAAGGACGGAAAGAGAATTCCCGTCCTTTCTTCGTTTCTGTTGTCTTTTCAGTCTTTTTACCCGTAAGTGGCAAAAAAAGCATAAATTCCTTTGTCGTTACGTCCATTTCGCTTAACTTTGCAAGGGATAAGTGACGTTTTTATCGAGTTATTTGTTAAGATTTAGGCTATGGAAGAAGAGAAGTTCGCGTTTACACCGGAAGAATTGAAGGAAACAAAGATACTCCATGACGACCTTAAGGGCAAGCTCGCCGACAGCTTGATGCCTGGCGATGAGGAGCATCTGACCGCTTTCATAGAGCACACGATGGAGCAGGGCGGTGTCCACCGCGATGTCTTCGGACTGAACCCTATCCTCACCTCCTTGCAGACAGCACGCATCACCGTCGACGAGATAGGATTGCGCCGCGACGGTGTCATCGCCACGATGCTCTATGGCTGTCTCGGCGATCACCTTGAGGCAGTGGAAGAGATACGCAAGGCTTTCGGTGACAACGTGGCGCGTATCGTCCACGGACTTATCCGCATCCAAAAGCTCTATGAGAAAAACCCCGTCATCGAAAGCGAGAACTTCCGCAATCTGCTCCTGAGCTTTGCCGAGGATATGCGCGTGATCCTCATCATGATCGCCGACCGTGTGAACATCATGCGACAGATCCGTGACACGCCTAACAAGGAGGCACAGCACGAGGTGTCGGAAGAAGCCAGCTATCTCTATGCGCCACTGGCCCATAAGCTTGGACTCTATACGCTCAAGAGCGAGCTCGAGGACCTCTCGCTCAAATATCTCGAGCACGACGCCTACTATATGATCAAGGAGAAACTCAACGCCACCAAACAGGCGCGCGACGCCTACATCGACCGATTCATCGGACCTGTCAAGGCGCGGCTCGAGGAAGCTGGGCTGAAGTTCCACATCAAAGGGCGCACCAAGAGCATCCACTCTATCTGGCAGAAGATGAAGAAGCAGCAGTGCGGCTTCGAGGGCATCTACGACCTCTTTGCCATACGTATCATCCTCGACTCTCCATTGGAAAAGGAGAAACAACAGTGCTGGCAGGTCTACTCCATCATCACCGATATGTATCAGCCCAACCCCAAACGACTGCGTGACTGGCTCAGCGTGCCAAAGAGCAATGGCTACGAGAGCCTGCACATCACTGTGCTCGGACCGGAAAACAAATGGGTGGAAGTGCAGATACGCACCGAGCGCATGGACGATATTGCTGAGCACGGACTTGCGGCTCACTGGCGCTACAAAGGCATCAAGAGTGGCGGACAGATGGACGAATGGCTTGCCAACATCCGCTCGGCCCTCGAAGCCGGTGACGGCTTGCAAGTCATGGACCAGTTCCGCATGGACCTGACACCCGACGAGATCTATGCCTTCACGCCCAAGGGCGACCTCTTTAAGTTCCCCGCTGGCGCTACGGTGCTGGACTTTGCCTATCGCATCCATTCCAAGATCGGCAACAGCTGTGTGGGCGGACGCGTCAACGGCAAGGTGGTCTCCATGCGGCAGGAACTCCACTCGGGCGACAGCGTGGAGATCATCACACAAAGCAACCAAAGTCCAAAGCGCGACTGGCTGAACATCGTGAAGACCTCCAAGGCTAAATCCAAGATCCGCCTTGCCTTGAAAGAGACGCAGGCCAAAGAGGGACTCTATGCCAAGGAACTGCTTGAGCGGCGATTTAAGAATAAAAAGGTGGAGATGGAAGAGAGCGTCATGGGCCATCTCATCAAGAAGATGGGCTTCAAGGAGACCTCTGACTTCTATCGGCAGATCGCTGATGGAAAACTCGACTCCAACGAGGTCATCGACCAATACGTGGCTGTGCGCGACCATCTGCAAAACGCTGCCAAGGAGCACGAGATTGTCTCGGCAGAGAACTTCGCTTTTGAGAGTCCCGATGAGGAACTCACCCACAGCGACGACGACGTGCTCACCATCGATCAAAACCTCAAGGGCATCGACTATCAACTTGCGCCCTGCTGCCATCCTATCTACGGTGATCCTATCTTTGGCTTCGTCACGGCCGGTGGCGGCATCAAGATCCACCGCACCGACTGTCCCAACGCTGCCGAGATGCGACGCCGCTTTGGCTATCGCATCGTCAAGGCACGCTGGAGCGGCAAGGGACAATCGAAATACGCCATTACCTTGCGTGTCATCGGCAACGATGATATCGGTGTGGTGAGCAACCTGACCAATGTCATCTCCAAAGACGAGAAGATCGTCATGCGCTCGATCAACATCGACAGCCACGACGGACTCTTCTCCGGCAACCTTGTCGTGCAGCTCGAGGACACCACACGACTGCAGAGCCTTATCAAGAAGCTCAAAGCCGTCAAGGGTGTCAGAGATGTAAGCAGAATATAAGCCGGGCTTGTCCCTTCCTGTATAATTTTAAGTCTACCTTCAGTTTTGAACGCATCATATCGCATCATATCCCATCTCCGTCTGTTGGCTGTTGCCGTAGTGTGGCTTGTCTGTGCGACACAGCTCTGTGCTTTTCAACCGAAGCGCTACCATCTTGATGTGCTTGCCATGAGCAATGGCTTGCCCAGCAACTTCGTTGACGACATCTATCAGGACAGCTACGGCTTCATCTGGGTATGTACACGCGCCGGTGGACTGATACGCTACGATGGTTACACCTTCGACTATTTCGACAGTAAGGAGTGGGGTGGGGCACTGCTGCGCAGTCATTCCTGCAAGAATGTAGTAGAGGATAATTACCGTCGCCTGTGGATTGCTTTCGACGACTACACGGGTGTGCTGAGCCTCGACAATATGAAGGAGCAGATGCCAAAGTGTGCCACGCCGGATCTGACGAAACGGCTGCAAAGCGCGTTGCGCGAAGGCGGCATCAGAACCTACAAGGACGGACGGGGTAACATCTGGGTGGCAACCACAGGTCATCTCTATTGCCTCTCCTTCGACACGAAGGGCACTGTGGTGGCACTGGCCGTGCTGCCCTACCGGCTCAATGCTCCCGACGTAGCGCTGTATGACGTTGACGGAAAGGGCAACGTATGGTTGGGCTGCAACACCAGCATTGCGCAGCTCACCGTGCAGGGCAACCATGTCATCGCCCATAACCGCAATGCTCTCTTTGCCCCTATCATCGGTAGCATCTTTGCCATCATACCTTATCATAACCAACTGTGGCTGGGTACTTTCTCCGGCATTTATATCAACGACAATGCCAAGACCCATCTCGTGCGGGGAAACTCGCCCATGAGCCTGACCCATAACCTCGTGACCAGCTTTGCCCTCGGTGCTGACCACGAATTGCTGATTGGCACGTTGGGCGGCATGGATGTCTACGACCCGCGCACCCACCGGATTACACCTTATAATATGAGTAGCGCTGACCTGCCGCTCACCAGCAACTTTATCAACTGCCTCCTCGTCTCCCAGGGCCAGATATGGATCGGTACCGAGTCGGGCGGCATCAACAAGCTTTCGCCACGTCTGCTCAGTCTGGTCAACTACGTCCACTCTCCGAGTGACGCGGGCTCAATCTCACCCAACTGTGTCAACGCTATGTATGCCCAGCACGACGGTACACTGTGGGTAGGCACTGTCGAGGGAGGTCTCAACCGCAAGGCGGCAGGCTCCAACACCTTTGTCCACTATACCACCGCTAACTCCGCACTGACCCACAACAGCGTCTCGACGCTCACCGCCGACCGCGCCGATCACACGCTGTGGATCGGCACATGGGGCGGCGGCGTCTGTTCGCTCGACATGCAGCACCCGTCGGTGATCCGCCCTTTGGCACTCCAGCCGCCCATGCAGCGCATGCTCGACTTCACCGGCGCTCTGGCTGTCGACGAGCGCAACCAAGGACTGTGGGTCGGCAGCAACGTGGGACTGTTCTTCTATGATTTTCGTCGTGGCGTGCTCACCGATCCCTTCCCCGGCAACCGCATGGTCACCGGATGCATTGGCAGCGTCATCACCCACGACCATCAGCTTTTCATCGGCTGTCAGCAGGGTATGATACAGGTGGACCTTACCTCGCGACGAGGCACGAGGTTTACGCGCTACCGCCACTATACCTATAAGCTCGACGATCCGAAGAGCGGCATTCTGGAGAAGATACAGTCGTTTTGCGAAGGCCGCGACGGCACGCTGTGGATCGGCAGCAACGGCTATGGTCTCTACCGCGCCGTACGCCACGGGCGCGACTATCGCTTCCGGGCGTACACCACTGCCGACGGACTGCCGAGCAACGCCGTGAAGGGTATCGCCGAGGACCGCAAGGGACGCCTGTGGATCACCACCGACCATGGTTTGTCAATGTTGAATGTTAAGGCAGAAAGCTTCGACAACTTCTATGAGGACGATGGATTGGTCAGCTCACAGTTCTATTTCAACTCTGCCCTTCTCTCGCCCCAAGGCATTGTCTACCTTGGCTCGTGTAATGGTCTGACGGCACTGATGGGACTGAACAGTCAGAACGCTACGGCCACGCACCTGTGCTTTACTCGTCTCTTTGTCGACAACGAGGAGATCAGAGCGGGCTCATCGATTCTGAAGGAAAACATTGCACGGGCGCGCACGATCCGTCTCCATGAGAGCAACAAGTCGTTTGCCATCGAATTTTCTACGCTTGACTATGGCCGTGGCCACGACGATGTCTACAGCTATCGCATGAAAGGTTATGAGGACGACTGGATCCGTCTGCAACCGGGACAGCACAGCGTGCGCTACTCCACCCTGCCGCCGGGCCACTATCAGTTTGAGGTGGCGTATGGCAGTACCGTCGAAGGGCATCCGCTGCGCACGATAGCCATCGGCGTGGTGGTCACTCCTTATTTCTATAAGAGCTGGTGGTTTATACTCCTCATGCTTGTCGCCGTTGCGGTCAGCGTCATCGGACTCTATCGTCGTCGCCTGGCTATGATGCGCGACCGCGAGGTAGAGCGGCTCTACCGGCCTATTGAGATGGCACTCAAGGAGAGTGAGAACCCTACTGAACTGCAGACACGCGTGCAGACGATTCTCAGCAACCAAAAACGATACACGCAGAGTGTGACGAAGACACAACAGGCCGACAAGCAACAAATAGAAAGGTCGTCACACTCATTCATGGATCGTGTGATGTCAACGATGGAGTTGAACTATAGCGATCCGGAATTTGGCGTGGAGCAGCTCTGCCATCAGCTGGGCATGAGCCGCTCCACGGTGAGTCGAAAACTCAACGACGAGACGGGGGAGTCCACGACACAGTTTATCCGTAACTATCGCCTCGACTTGGCGCGCCGGATGTTGATGGAAAACGTGGGCAACCGCAACATTTCAGAGATTGCTTTCCGTGTAGGCTTCAACGACCCGAAGTATTTCACGCGCTGCTTTACTAAGAGATACGGGCAGTCGCCCAGCATGTATCAAGGATAGTTGGTGGTGAGGCTTTTATACGCTTCCACCACCGTCTCGTGTTTCAGCAGTCCTTGTGTCATCACGTCTTTGCCGCACTCCTCCTCGGCCATTGCCTCCACGAGGAGCGGCCAGAAGGCCGACTCCGGGTCCATGGGCGGCAGTGGTTTTGTTGGCGCCCATCCGGTGCGCTGACAGATATAGAGAAGATAGGTCGAGGGATTGTTCTCCGGCGGTGGAGCCCACCGGCAGATCACCTTCTCCAGCGTGTTGAGATGGTGACGCGTCACATAGGAGCGCAGCACCATGAAGGCGGCACGCAGGCCGAAGCGCATCTCCGTGAACTGACAAAAGGCGGGATCGGTCTGTCGTGGCGACAGACCCTTCCATCGTGACCGCCCAAGTCTGATGTTCAGGGGATTGTTGTTTCTAATTCCCCTTGGGTTAGTCTTTTTCTTGGTTTTCATCGGTGTCGTTCTCGCTTTTGAGGTTCTTGGCATAGTTGATAACAGCGGAGAGAATACTGGCCAACAGGCTCAGAAGTTTAATCCAATTTTTGATATTCATGTTTTTCATAGTTTTAGTGAGGTGAACTATCGTGGAAAAGGCGTGCCACGCCCCTCTCCTTGTGAGAGAGGGACTGTGGCAGAGTTGTTAGGGCGTTAAGACAGCGTTTCCGCTATGCGTTAGTGGGCTTGTTGCCGCTGCCCTCAGTGGGCGTGTCGCTTCCGCTCTGTTCGCTGTCGTCGGTGGCGGTGGTGTCCTCGATGACGTCTCCGAACTGGCTGGCATGCTTGGCCGTGATGCCCTCCAAGAGATAGTAGTTGTTGACACGCTTGGCCACGTACTTACCGTCGACGTAGCTGCCACTGGCCTTCATCACGCTATGCTCGGGCGTGAAAACCACGCGGTAGCCGGTGATGTTGTTTCCCTTGAACTCGCTGGGGTCGGTGACGCCTGCCGACTTGATGTTGATCTTGAAGATACCCAAGCCGTTGATGCGCACCTTGTTGGAGCTCTGCATCTTGTCGCGCATGACCTCTACGAGCTCGGTGAGGCAGGCTTTCACGTCGGAGCGCTTCAGCGTACAGTTGCGCTCGATGATGTCGCTGATGTCGTCGAGGTCCACCATGTCGGTGTGGACGGCACGGGCGAAGTACTTGCCGCAGGCCTTGTTGTTCTTCATCTTGTTTTGATACAAACGATAATAAATAGACATAAAACTGAAAAAATTAAGATTAAAACAGGTTCCTCTTGCCTCGGTCTCTTATTAGGAGGGTAGGTGAGGTCTTTTGTTTACGTTTGCAAAGTTACGGCATGGGATGTTCTTGGGTGCACGTTTTCGACGGTTATAGCACGTTTTTGCTTGTTATTGACGATTAATAATAGGTATTTAGGTGGAAAGCTGTTTTTTTGAGGCCATAAAAAACCGCAGCAGCCCATGGCTTCATCGGGCGGTTGCGGTAAGAAAGCGGTGGAAAGTCACCGTGGGAAGCGGGCTTTTACTTGTTGACCGCGTGTTTGCGGGAATAGTAGCCCATGTTGTCAGAGGGTTTGAAGACGAGTTTGTCGTGAGCTTCCACGGTCATCTTCTCACCGGTGGACGGGTTGACATATTGTCTTGCCGCCACGTTTTTGACAAAGAAGCGGCCGAAGTCAGGGATGGCCACCTCTTGATCTCCTTCTGTGAGATTGTCGGCGATGGCTCCCAACACGGCGTTGATGCAGTTGCCGGCCTGGTTTTTTGACACTTGCAGGGAAGCGGCTACTGCGTCGATGAGTTGTGTTCTGTTCATGTTGATAGGTATTTATTATTGCAAAGGTAATCATTATTTCTCAATCAACGCTCAAAAAACTTGTTGTTTTGTCGTTTCTTTGTCAAGCCCCCAGTTCTTTTCTTGCAAGTGAATGAGCGCCTCGCGCGCGCGTAATATATAATAAGGAGTGACCAGAGGCTTTCGCCCCTGGTCACTCCTTTAAAAGTGTGTCAGTTTATTCTTTACTCCTGATCATCGCCCCATACCGAGGAGCTGAAAGAGTTGTTTGACTTGGCACCGATCTCGCCGGTGTTCACGTCTTGGGATTTGCTCCACGTTGTGTCGCTGACGGTTACTGACGTAGCTTCCAGGACGGGCTCGTTAGTAAAGGATACCACCTTGATTTGTGGTTTGAGATATTTACTTTTCATAGGGTTGTCGTTTATTATTTCATGATAACTTTCTTGTTGTTGTGGACAAACACGCCGTGTTGCGGGGTGCTGATTTCCCTGCCGTTGAGGTCATACCATTTGCCGTCGTTGATGCGGTTTGTGGAGATGTCATCAATGGCCGTCGTCGTGTTGTCGTTGCCAAATACCAGTTGCAGTGTAGCCTTCGCGTTGGTCGATGTCGGCAATTTCAGGTAGGCTTTGTGTGTCGGGAAGTTGTCGATCGGTGTGGTCACCTTGACGAGTTTGTCTGTTGTTTTCTGCATGATATAGACGGGTGCGGCCTCTGAGGCGTCGACCGTGGTGTTCTCTTTCATCACAGGTGTCAGCAGGTTGCTGCTAATGGTGTAATCCGCCGGGGTGGTGTTGCTGGCATCCGCCGGGGTGGTGTTGCTGGAATCCACCGGGGTGGTGTTGCTGGCATCCACCGTAGGGGCGGGGTTTATCCCCGCCCTAACCCCGCAAGAGATATTAAAAACATGTGGAACGCGGCATGGGTTGATTACCATC
>ULVN01022134.1_pt1 | contig 13001 bp, 26 predicted proteins | sample 1959491 | NCBI WGS metagenome assembly ULVN01 (sample SAMEA4835787, study PRJEB28245) | human gut metagenome | biome: gut microbiome; material: fecal sample | place: Denmark | collected 2008 | reverse complement strand
GACGAGAATTCTTTCTGAATCTTCATGCGAATATCAATCGGAGTCAGCTTATTGTCTCCGTCAATTGCTGAGATCATGTAACAAATTCTTGCAAATTCTCTGTTTATCCTGCCAGAAGGCGTCTGGAACTGCTTATCTTTATATGCGTTAAGTATCTGTTGAATTGTAGGAAGTTTGATCTCAACAGAGCCTCTAAAATCTAAGAATTCGTCTCGGTTTATCACTATCTTGTTGACGAACCCTTCAGGCAGCGGCTTGCAATCGATTGCTCTGAGGTCAACTTTATACTCTCCATATGACTGACCACATTTGTCGCAGAGAATTGCACCTGTAGTAAAATACGGTCCAAAGTTCAATAGACGAAGACCTCTGCATACCCACTGATAATCAATTTCTAGCAGCTTTCTAAAGTCTATCTTTTCTTCAACTGCGCTAGGAAGGATTTTGTTGAGCATTACCTCGTCAAAATCCTCTGCTCCGACGTAATCAAGTTCTGATGCAGTTGGAATATTCTTCAGCGTCAGCTGGTCAGGTATGTCATCATATAGGCCTTTGCCCAGCAGCTCTATCTTTTCAGAAATTGCCATTTAGCGTACCTCCAACGGTTTTAGAGTTATTTTTCTTCAAAAATATACAAGGTTCATATTGTGGATTGTATGAATTCATCCCAGTTTTGATCATAACAATATTACTCATACGTGCTTGACAGCTTCTTTATCAAACTCCCTCGGACAGAAACGAGTGCACCAACTAACTGGATTAGCACATGTTGAATTACAGTATTCGCATGCAAAATCGTAATATGTAGCTGTACCGTCAGGTCGTGTGTCTCGTCTGCATATCTGCTTAATGACATAACGCAGCCTTAACGCAATGTCGTTTGCAGATACTATCTGAGAAACAGCTTGTTTAACTATTATGTTGCTTGCTTCGACAGGTATGCCTCCAAGTTTACGTATCAGCCAAAATCGAATTTTCTTGATAAGTTTCTTCAATTCTATATCCCCATTCTTCAAGTGTATCACGCAGGTCAACATACGCTGCGTTGTTAAGTACAATAACGATTCAAACACAGATAATAGATTCAGGTGCAGCAGTTACTGCACCTGATCTGTCTGCTAAATTATTAAGCTATCTTAACTCGAGTCAAGCAAGTCTGATTGACACCTTTGTACTCCTCATGCTTCTTGACTGTACCTTTGAATGTTTTACCTGCTACACATGTGCTTTCATCAACTGCGGATGATGTCCACCAGGTGTAAACATTGCCGTCAATGTCAACGAGTTCATACAGATGAGAGTATCCATACATACTGTCTACCGATGTGACATATCGAAAAGATGCAAGCTTGCGTTCGATTCTTTCGCCTGCCTCGCCTACAAACTTAGATTTCTCCTTCTTCAGTTCATGCTCTTTCTTGCGAAGATCTTCCGCCTTGACTGCATCAATGTGCCTCTTGTAGAAGATGCCGAGCGAAGCTACATAACCGAAGTATTTTGATGTTGTGTACTCTTCGGACAAGATAGTTTTCAACGAAGTGACATAATCGCCATCGTCCTCTAAGCTCATCAGATATGCAATAGCATCTTCAGCTTCCTGTACTACCGAGCTTCGAGTAGCATCAAATCCTGCGGATTTCATCTCCTGACGATTGAGCTTGTCCGGATGAATCATGTAATTTGCTGCACGAACTTTGGTAGGATATTCGGATGATGAATTGAACCACCCGAACTTGTTTATGCATTCGATTGCGTAGCAAAGATAATCCTTCACAGGGTGATACGGAGTACTCCAACCACCTACGAAAGCTCCGTCGTAACTTTCAAGATCCTCAAGATACTCGAAATATCGAGCCGCCCATTCGGCGTCATAACCACGAGTAAAATCTTTGACGCAAGAAGCACCAACCTGCTTCCATTCATCGGTCAGCTTATTGCGGAGGACGTAGACCACCTTCCTTGCCCTATGCGAATTGCAATGTTCGCAGAAGTTGTAATCACTGCGTTTATACTTATCGGGTATCTCAGCAGTTTGGTCAACCTTACGAATGATTACTCCGTTGTTGATGTGATCAATTGCTGCTACCAGCTCCCAATCATTGATGATAGCCTTCCCTTCGACTTCGAACTTGATGAACCTGTTGGTGTTACCGTCATCATCAGTCTTGAAGACGCTTTCCATCTCGTTTACAACTATCGGACAATTGAGCCGCTTGAACTTGCGCTCAAGCTTTGCAACCTTCTGCTTGAAAGCTTCGTAGTTGCCTTCGTGAATAAGATAAATTGACATTTGATGTGTCCTCCTATCATGAGCAGGTAGTTTTGTTGGTACACATACATTATATGATGAATCATATAAAAAGTCAATACCTCAGAGGATCTATTAATACTTTATTAATAATTTGAAGCATTAATAAATCGGTCAAACACAGATTAAATTGCATACCAACGTCTGTCAAATTCGTCTACTCTGCAAAATTCAATCATATGGTTTGCTTTCAACAGTTCAAATGCTTCATGTCCGAGCTCATTACGAATTGCAAGCTCAGTTACAAACTCCGCTCTCCCTGCCATTTTCTTAAGCTTTGAATAAATCTCTTCTACATTTTGATTTTTCATAAATAATACTGCTCCCGGTTAATATAAATCTTCGGAATTCAATTCTATTTCATCAGTTGATAGGAACTATGGATCAATAATAACTGACTTAGTTGGCAGCGGTGTAATTCCAACCCAAGTCTTGTATTTCCATCCTGTCTGCTCGGGTTCGCTTAGCCAGTGTTCCAATATTCTTTGTGCTTTAAATTTATCATCGGCTAATACTTGAAACTGAACGCAATAATATTGTGATTCGTGCTTATCTTTGTATTCGTCTAAGTATTCTAGCTTAACATCAAAGTTATATGTTGTACATTCTCTCATATATATACCTCATAAAATCGAGATTTTAATCCCACTTTCTATCTTTCTTCCATCGTCTGCACCAATGCTCAAAGCATTCTATATAGCCAATGTAGTGTCCATCAATATCGCATTCACAATGCGTTACAAACCCTTTGTCATCCTTAATGCGATTATTGTTTCCGCAGTTACAACACACACGCTTACGCTCAATACTCATCGTTGTTCACCTTGCCTAATTCAAAATATTCTTTGATATATTCTGAAATGTCTTCAATCTCATAGCTCGTTTCTTTTACAGCCCACACGCAATTTGATTCTTTGACCGCAAAGGTAAACATTCCATTATAGGCATATTCAAAATTCTTTGTGTTAATGTTGTTCATATTAGGAATTTGAACACGAACGGTCTGACCATATCCTTCTAATTCTATACCCCAATAATAGCTTTCGTAACCACCACTCATAATTTCAGTAATTTTAAAACTATTATTATTGTTAAAAAAGTCGTGTCGGATAAATTCTTCAAGAACGGAAAGCTGCTCTCTCTCCCTCTTTTTCTTTTTACCAACCTGACTCTGTGCTTCTTTGATCACATCTTCGATAAAATCATATCTTGACTGATGTCTTTTAACTTTTCCTACATAATCGGCAAACAAGAGGCCCTTTATGTATTCTTCTTGCTTAACCTTGTTAGACTGAGCTTCATATAAGCCCTTTACATATTCAATGTCTCTAATAAAATTATTGTTTTCATCATCGTACCAATTATACATAAACTACCTCTTAAAACTCTACTTTCATTCGCCAACAACAATGAAAAGAAATTTCTTGCCCCACTTAAGATTGATACAATCCAGTTTATCAAGATTGATACAAAACTCTGGTTTATTCCGTTTAACTTCACCAGTTGAACTTACAATACCTGCTTCTTTCATAATTGCAGGAAGCCATCTTGTTTCTGTGAAAAGTGTATTTTTCTTTTCGTTTTCTTCCCAATCTGTTTTGTCAAGCGCAATCAAACTGTCTACATTTACAATTGGCCTACCAACTACAACATTATGAAACACGCTCTTCACCTCATTTCTTATCGCTTATTATAACGATGTGTTTTACTTCAAATTTTTTCAGCTGTATAACATTACCTGTTAAATATTAGTTTTAAATTGTTACAGAGATTTCGCTATTGAAATTACAAGGATATGTCTTGTAGGCGCCGCACTTTTTACATCTATAAGTAGTTCCTGTCGTAGATACTCCAGTACATTCCCATTCGTGGTCTGATTCAGATTCACACGTCTTATTAGTTACTACTTTTATAGACTCACCTATATCATCTATGATATCATCTACTGGATTACACTTTGCTCTCTGTCCTCGTTCTGGAATTTTATTATCACATTTCTTGTCCCACTTAGAACACCAACCACAAGGAGTTTCATAAACACAATTAATTGTTCCCATCATAATTATTCACCTATTAAAACTTTATTTTAAGTTATATATATTGATAATCGACATAGCCACACTTATCGCACTGATATTCATATTGTACAGGATTAGAAGTTAATACAACCATTTCATTTCTACACATTCCACCACCACATTTGGGACATTGATATTTTGGCTCAGACCATTGAGATGTAGATTGAAGGGCAGATTTTTTCGCTGTTTCTCTATATTCTTTAGCAGTCGGAAGATTAGTTATGACGCCATTGTACTTTTTCATTTTTATATTTGTATTATCTGCAGTCACAAAATTATCAGTGCCATATATTCTTGGGCAACTATTACACGGGCTTACTACACTCCAATAAGGCTTGTTGTAATATTCGCATCCTCTACAAGGATTGTATTCGTTCATATCATTTACCTCCTAACTTTTTACAAATGTATCTTCTTTGTAGTCGAAATGCCATTCGCCACATTCAGTAATATCTCCATAGCAGCAATATCCAGTATATCTTGCAAGCTCTTGTAATTCTTTTGCAGCATTTTCGTTCGGCACTACAATTCTTTCCGCATTGTTGTATGTAGCTTCTGAATAAGCATCATACAATTTATTGCCATCTTTGTCATAGAAACAAATCTCATTTAAATGCGTATGATTCAACTCCCATTCATAGTTTTCGCAATCATACTTATTATCAAATTCCTTGCCATCGTTTGCAATATAAATTACTTTCATACCAACCACCACTTAGAACTTCATTTTTATTGCTCTGCATTTATTTTCATTTTAAAAATATATTTTTATGCTACCATAAAGAACCATTCCCACAACTTAGGATGTCTCTTGATTTTCTCTGCCAATCTTAAAGCCACTTCTGCATTTGCATTTTTATAATTACCTGTATTAATTACATATCCATTTTCTGACACAAGTAATCTATGCAATAAAACAGAGAAATCAAATCCAGATAACCATCCTTGTTCATATGCTTTATCTAAAATTTCTTTACTGTTTCTCATATTTGTCCTCACTTAAAACTTCATTTTTATTGCTTCAGCATTAACTCTGGAACAGGGATAACTTCATAAGCAATGCCACCGCCATATCCACATACTTCTCTTGAAAGTATTAAACATACTTCTTCGGTTTTGGTATTAACGCCAATAAAGTCATCTACCCAAGCATCTACTCTAAGTTGCTTGACCTTCCTAAATTCACCAAGATAATCACCAAGTCCATTATTGCCGTATTTGGGGCTATCATAAATCATTGAATAAATCTTTACTACTTCCATAACTACCTCTTAAAAGTTTGTTTTTAATCGTTCTTTATGGGCTCTCCCATACAATCAATCTCGATAATGCTATCAGTTATCATATCCGTATCAAGCAACATTGTTTCAAAAGCCTTCCATTCTCTCATAATATATTTAAACTTACTTTTAAAATCTTCGATAGCTTCTTCTTTTGTCGCTCCATAACCAACAACACAAAATGGATCATGCGAGTACAAGTTTGCTTCAGCATTATAAAAGTCATGCTCTCTTATAGAAATTTCATGAGACTGCTGCTTTCCTTTGCAGTCATTGTAATAAGTCATTTCAATCATAATTATATCACCTTTAAAATCCAAACTTTAATTGCTTATTTAACATGGTAGAACTTCTTGCAGCTAGGGCACTTACATTTCTTTTGTGAAATGTTTGCTTCTCTCTGCGTGTTACAGTATGGACACCTAACCAGCTTAAACCAAATACTCATAACCTTACCTCTTTAAAATCACTCTTTTATAGCCTTCTAACAGCTTTTCTAATATCTTTTTCCATATCTTCCATAAAGATTCTTTTACACTCATTGCAACCAATTTCATTACAATCAGTATCTCTTTTTGTTGTCGGCTGATAATAAGCATACGGACAATTACCCTGTGGGATATTTGCTCTTATCAAATCCAATCTTAAATCAATAATCATTTCCTTTAATTCACTTATCTTTGCCATATACTTTTACCACCTAATATCGTCATTTTATCGTTTAAAGCTTGTATATTTCTATAATTGTCAAAACAATCTGTTCTACATTCGGTTATGTAATGTCCGTCAAAGTCATAAACACTCCATAGGCCACCATAACTTCTTTCAAGAACATATTCTCTATTGGAAGCAAGACCAAATCTTTCTGCTATCCAATTTGCTTTTGCAATTTTCTTTCCGTTCATAGTCTCACCTCCCGTTAAAATCGTCATTTTAATTAACAATATTTTGACTATCAAAAATAATAGTCAAAGATATCGCAACCATTATCGTCTGCCCTATCCAAGATAGATGCAAATTTTTCAGCGGAAATAATGGTATAATAGCAACCATTATTTACATTTCGCTTAATGGCACATTGTCCAAGGTCAAGAACACAAAGTTCCAGGACCTTCTTGCCGCTCTTTTCAATAATGATGCTCATATCATTACCTCCCAATAAAATTGTCTTTTTATTCACCGAGAATGTTTGTCTTTGCATTGTCAATAGCTATTTCCATTGCAATAAAATTTTCATCAAAGCCAAACTTTCTTCTGTTCTGTTCATAGAGAACACCTTCTTTAAAAGCCTTCTCTACAACCATATCAAGATATGCTTTAAATTCTTCTATCGTCATAATCTAATCTCACTTCATTATGTGTTTACATCATATCGCAACCCTCGATATAGTCAAGTGTTACACGGTCATCTGTCCAATACTTTGCGCCATTGAATTTGAAATACAGTTTGATAAAGCTATCTTTATCTCTCAGTTTAATATAGCCTCGTTCATTTCCATAAGTTGTAACTCCTGCGATTCTCCAATCGGCAAAGTACTTATTCTTAAATTCATATAGCTTCATGTCCTATACCTTGTCAATCAATTCCAGTGCCTAGTTCCTTTATTTTATCAAAAATCTTTTGAATTTCATCGAAATCTAACATATCTCGATAGCTGTACTCCTCATTGACTGCTTTCCAAAACCTTTTGATAAAATCTTCAGTATGTTCTGTTCCTTTAAAATAGTTAATTGTATCTGTATCCGGCTGTGTCGTAACTGTTGTCTTGAACCTACCAGTGCCATAAATTCTTGGACAACTGGCACATGGACTTACTATACTCAAATAAGGTCTATTGTAATATTCACATCCCATACAAGGGTCGTATTCACGCATGATTCTTACCTCTTAAAACATTGTGTTTATGTGTTATTTGATGCAGTATAAAGAATAAATTCTTGCAATACTTCGCATAACTTATATGTAATAGCATCACTATGCTCCAGTTCGATATTCACAGAAGGAGAGACTTGCATGCTCTCCTTCTGAATTCTTATTGAAACACCGTGTATTATGACTTGTACGTCAAGTCTTGGTCACACCTGCCAGCTGAGCCAGCCTGAGGAATGTCGTATCGATGATTACGTTACCATTGAGCAGATTGCCCCAACGGTTTTCATCGCTATTCTTAGTTACACGCTTCGGAGTTGCATGTGTTGCGAAATCAGATGCTGCATTCACAACTCCCCAAGCAGTATTCTGGAACTTGCTAAGGTCAGGAGCATAGCAGCAGTAAAGGAGACCATCTCTCAGATCCTGCACGTTTCGCTCCATGCGATCGGTTGCGTCTTCAGGAACAGGGAACAACTCATTCACAAGCTCTTCCACCTGAGTCTGGGTCAGAGAGTAATTGGCAAGACGATCAGCAGTCTTAGCGAAATCGTCCATGTACGCGCCTGCGAGCTCTAGCGTGCGCTGGGCCTCATGAAGTCGGCCATTTATATCTCCGATGTGTCGGGTCGACCACGAACGGCTTGCTCGTGACAGAGCAAAATTCAATGTATTCTGGCACACTACTCGAACCGGAGTCATGCAAACTTTGATTGAACCGGTGCCGTCGTGAGTATTAGTGAAGCAGATGTACGGGTCAACATCGTCACCGAGGACTTTCTGACGAGGAGTCTTGCAGAGAAGCCAGATCTGCTTGCCGTCTCTAAGAGAGCCTGCAGTCTCGTATCTGTTACCGTCACCTATGAGATTGTCCGTGAACGCAAAAGCTTCGTCATTCTGGACTATCTTGTATCGATTAGAAACGATACCAAGCGTCTGGCCATCGCTATCGCGGACATTCCGCTTGAAGCCTTCGATGACAGATCCGGTCTCATCAAATATCTCTCGGGAATCAACATGCCAATTAAGGCCGGCAGCTTCGAGAGCTTCTTCAGAAGTGAGTGCCTCCTGAATGATCTTAGTTTTGTCCTTGGTCATCTCGTAATGCCAAGGAACCTCTCGTACGGAAAACATGGATTCAACAGCGTGACTCATTTTGTATACCTCCTAATTAATTATCGTCCTTCAACTTTGAGTCGCCAGATAATTGCCTCAAATTCGTCATCAGGCTTCTCGCCTGCGTCTACTACACGCTTCTCGTATGCGTCTACTGCTACGGGCTTGCAATGCATCTTCGAAACAATCCTTGCGTTATGTGCATCAACTACTGCGTTAAAGAAGTTAAGAGCTGATATAGCTACACACACAAGAAATAAGAAAAGCATAGGTATTATTACTGCCCAGGCGATGTTAATAGTGCTCATGTGAATATCCTCCATAGACGAATTATGACTTACCGTCTTCGACTATATTATAAGACGAATCTTATAAAAAGTCAATAGATATTAATCATTCATTAATATTTAGTTGACTTGGAAGAATGTTAGCTGAGCTTACAACGAAATATTTTGATTGTTGTTATAATCAATAACGATGGACAAAAAAAAGAGCTTGCGTGAAGCAAGCTCTAATTCAATACGATGAAATTTGTTTGATGAACTTCAGACATATTTACGAATACTCGTGTTATCTCGATGAATTTCATCTATTCTTCGCTGTAATTCGTCTAAATCAGGATGATGAATCTTGTGCTTACCTATGAACACGTAGTACTCACCATCAGAATCAACACGAATTGATTCACCTTCATGATCGACAAATCCATTATTAAAACATTTTATATACTTTTTCATGACGACCTCTTGCGTAGATGTATATCGAATCTATCAGCCTTGGAAGAGAATAGTTCTACCCTTTGCGATAGTTAGCAAAACAGCACCGTAAGATCCATCACCGACGAAATGCTCTTTCAAGTAAGATAAGCAGGACTGCAGCGAGAAACTAACTTCGTATCCGTCGAAATCGTAGAAAACTCCGTCTTCGTATTCCACAGGAGCACATCCAATATCTTCTACAATCACTTGGAGCAGTTCTTTTTCTGTATCGCAAAATATGAGCTCAATGTTCTCCTCTCGTCTGGTGTAAGGAATATACGCAATCAAATACCCCATACATTTACCTCCATAAATAGTCAGCAATCGTGTCAATGTTTTCTCTGTTAACACGACCAAGATCAATAACGATGCTCCTACCAGAATTCTTTACAAGTGGGTCTGTGCGTATAGATGCACAAACCCACCAACAGCTTTAACTATCGCTATTAACCATTAAGGTCTGATTTTGTCAGATAAATTGCTTTAGAAATAACAAATGTAGTTCTGACTTGTAAGAGCTGACCGCCTTCCTGATTAGACGAACCGTTTGATAAGCCCTTTATCCATGTACCAGGGCAACGAATTGCATCACGGACGTTACCTTGACCATCGTAACGGAGGAAATACACGTTTCGCATGTACTCGCTAGGTAGACCCATTCGTTCAGTAGCAGGATCATAAACTTGCTTGCGCCACTCTCTCAATGCTTCAAGAACGTTGGGTTCACAGTAGCAATTGAGGGTCCACTCGACGTCAGCATAATCAACCTTGCTCGGGAACTTAATGAGACCATTACCGTAGTGAACAACTATGCTATCCTGTTCTTCTGAAATCTCACCAATTTCAGCTGTTGACAGCGTTAGAAGATCGGAAAATTCTGTAGGCGAACTTCCATCCATATTGTAAATACGAACTTCAAAATTATTTGTAGTTAATGGCACATATGCATCAGTACCGAGCATATGGTTAGTACCAAGTTTAAGTGGTGTAAACATTGCAATCTCTCCTTTTTGCTTGTTTTTGCTTACATGTTTATGTAAGGTGATAGTATTGAATCGTTATATTATATGGACCTATATTAAATAATGTACAAATATAAATTGGAAGGTTTTGAGCATAGATGAAATATACAAAAATTTGTCAACATTGCGGTAAACAATTTGAAACGAATAGCCCACAGAAAATATACTGTAATGATCAGCATTATAGACCGTGTCCAGTATGCGGTAAACCTGTAGCAATGATTGACAACGATTTTACAAGGCCGCCTAAATGTTGCTCCTCTGAATGTTCTAAGATTTTAAGACAGCGAAATTTTCATAAACGAATATGTATAGAATGCGGACAAGAATTTACACCTAAATCAGGTGTGCAGTTGATATGTGATCGAGAGCACTATAGGACATGTGAAATATGTGGTAACTCATTCGCAGTATCCCGCCGTGATATTCATGATAACCTTACAGTATGCTCACCGGAATGCAGAATAGCACTGCAACGAAAACACAATATAGAAAAGTACGGTGTAAGCCATCCTATGATGCTGAAAGAGACTCGTGATAAACTTAAATCTACGATGAAAGCAAAATATGGAGTAGAACATGCATTGCAAAACTCAGATATATCAGCACGACAACAAATAACTGCATATCACACCAATATGGAACACAATGGAGTGCCTTATGCGTGTATGCTCCCACAGTGTATTGAAGCTCAAGGGAAAATAATATCTAATGCAAATAAACGAATAGCTGATAAATTACATGCATTAGGATTGCACTATTCATTTGAAAAACGCATAAGCAACATGTCCTTTGATATATGCATTGAATCTGATAAGACGTTGATTGAGATAGACCCAAGTTATACACACAGCACTGTTGAAACTCATTGGGGGAGTTCTAAAGATAAATATTATCATAGAGATAAATCAGCTATCGCTAAAGCAGCGGGATACCGATGCATTCATATATTTGATTGGGACGATGTTGATAGAATAGTAGATTCTATCAAACCTAAGAAAAGTATTTATGCTAGAAAATGTACAATATATAAATTGAAATTAGATGTAGCTAATGAGTTTCTTTCAAAGTACCATTTTCAAGGTACGTGCAGAGGTCAGTTATTATGTTTAGGGCTTGTTCAAGATGGAGAACTTTATCAAGTTATGACATTTGGTAAACCTAGATATGACAAACATCATAGTGTAGAGCTTCTTAGATTGTGTACAAAACCTGGATACACTGTGGCAGGTGGAGCGTCCAGACTATTTAAGTTTGCTACTGAAAACTACGGACTTAGCGACATTATATCATATTGTGACCTTTCTAAGTTTTCTGGACATATATACGAAACAATTGGAATGCAGCTTATAAGGACTACTCCTCCTCAAGAGATTTGGTCTAGAGGAAATCAAAAAATAACTGCTAATCTGCTGAGACAGCGTGGATATGATCAACTGTTTAAGACTAACTATGGTAAAGGTACATCTAATGAACAGCTTATGATTGAAAATGGCTGGCTTCCTGTATATGACTGCGGCCAGCTTGTATATGAGTTCAAATAACAAATAGAAAGAGCAGACAACTAATGTCTGCTCTTTTTGTTTCTTAATTTGGTTTACAGTGTAGGAGTATCTCCCTCTCTATAGCTTGAAAGCATGTTTTTTACATATTCAATTACCGATTTTTTGAAATCTGACTTAGACTTTGATTCGTAATAGATATCCTCTAAATCATCTCCGATTTCATGGTAATCGCCTTCATAAACTACATCATCTGTTGACTTTTTCCTTATAGTCTCTAGTCCGTAGTTTCCCTGAACGGATGGTTCAGACCAAAGACCTAATTTATCCAATACGTCTACATAGACATCTTCTATCTGTTTACCCCAAGGATAATCTTCCTTATTTAACGGTTTAGGCCAATTTTTGCTCCATCCTTCTCCGGCAACTGAAAATGAAGAATAATTAAAAGCAGTTTCGTCAAAAGTTACATTGTCATCTCCATACACTTGTTTCAATGATTTACAATAATTGAAACAAAACTCCCCTACATGAGCAGAAGAATTAGAAAAATCAACAGCTTGTAACGCCTTACAATGTGAAAATGCAGCATATTCGATCTCCTCGGTGGACTTAGGGATAACAATAGACTGCAAGCTGTGACAATTTCTAAAAGCTGTTTTTTCTATTAACTTTAGATTAAAGGGCAATTTAATAGATGTAAGCTTTTTTGATTCCTCAAATGCACCTTCACCTATAACTGTTGTAGAGGCAGGGACTCTATATTCTCCTGATCTTCCTCTAGGAAACTTTATCAATGTAGATTTATCAGAAGAAAACAGAACTCCATCTATTGAACAGTAATTACTATTTTTATCATCAACTTTTATTTCTTGCAGATTAGCAAGTAGGTCTAAACGTGACGTATGAAATTGTGATAGTTCACTTGGAATAGTTACTGATTTAACTCTTTGTACATCCGATTTAGTTAACGGTACGGACGGATCTGTTATCAATTTAGACGAACTATTATTTCTGCCTTGAGTATCGCTTCTTATGTATCTTTTCATTATATTTCACCTCTAAAT
>ULVN01006620.1_pt1 | contig 13082 bp, 9 predicted proteins | sample 1959491 | NCBI WGS metagenome assembly ULVN01 (sample SAMEA4835787, study PRJEB28245) | human gut metagenome | biome: gut microbiome; material: fecal sample | place: Denmark | collected 2008 | reverse complement strand
CCGGCAGCTGCTGGACCGGCTGGGCATCCGATTGGCGCAGGACGATGTGCTGTCCCTGCCTGCCTATACGGTTTTGCAGCGGGGCATGGAGCTGCGGATCGACCGGGTGGAGAGCCGGGAGGAGGTGTTCACCCGGGAGATCCCACGGCAGACCAGAACCCTCTGGGCCCCCGAGCTGCCCCAGGGGGTTGAGGAGGTATTGAATCCGGGGCAGGACGGAGCCCTGGAATGCAGAGCTTGGGTCACCTACGTCAACGGCCAGGAGACCCAGCGGGAGGTTCTGGAGCAGCGGCAGACGGTTCCGGCGGTGGACTGCCTCATTGCCCGGGGCTCCGGCCCGGCTGTGGAGAAAACGCAGCAGACCCTGCAGATCGGCGATGGGATCATCACCCTGCCCACCGGGGAAAAGCTCACCTATACCCGGGTGGATCACGTCCGGGCCACGGCCTACACCCATACGGACGAGGGCTGCACCACCACAACGGCCACGGGTACCACCGTCAGCCCCGGCACCGTGGCGGTGGACCCCCGCTATATCCCCTACGGAACAAGGATGTTCATCGTGGCCAGTGACGGAAGCTATGTCTACGGCATCGCCCGGGCCGAGGACTGCGGCGGCGACATCAAGGGAGACCGGATGGACCTGTATATGCCTACCTACGAGGCCTGCATGGCCTTCGGCAGAAGAAGATGCACCGTATACTTTTTGGGCTGACCGGGATAAGACATAGGCAGCGGCATCATGAGAAAAAGGGGCGGTATTGGATTTTCGGTACATGGAACAGGAAATAGGGGTTGACTTTTCTTTCTATTTATATATTACCGATAGAGAGCAAAGGATGGTTTATTATGGAAAAACAATCTCTTCCCGTTACCAACCCCCAGGAGCTGACCGAGGCTATGGCCCGGTGTCAGGCGGCCCAGAGGAAGTTTGCCGAATACACCCAGGAGCAGGTGGACAGGATTTTCCTGGCTGCTGCCACCGCCGCCAACCAGATGCGGATTCCCTTGGCAAAATTGGCCGTGGAGGAGACCGGCATGGGCGTAGTGGAGGACAAGGTCATCAAGAACCACTTTGCTTCGGAATATATCTACAATGCCTATAAGGACGCCAAGACCTGCGGCGTCATTGAGGAGGACACCGCCTTTGGCACCCAGCGCATTGCGGAGCCCATCGGTGTGATCGCTGCGGTAATTCCCACAACCAATCCCACCTCTACGGCCATTTTTAAGACACTGATTTGTCTGAAGACCCGGAACGGCATCATCATCAGTCCCCATCCCAGAGCCAAGGGCTGCACCATTGCCGCGGCCCGGGTGGTGCTGGAGGCTGCTGTGGCGGCCGGCGCGCCGGAGGACATCATCGGCTGGATCGACCAGCCCAGCCTGGAGATGACGAACCAGCTGATGCGGGAATCCGACCTGATCCTGGCTACCGGCGGCCCCGGCATGGTGAAGGCCGCTTATTCCTCCGGAAAGCCCGCCCTGGGCGTGGGCCCCGGCAATACCCCCGCCGTCATTGACGACACCGCGGATATCCTGCTGGCGGTTTCCTCGGTGATCCACTCCAAGACCTTTGACAACGGTATGATCTGTGCCTCCGAGCAAAGCGTTGTGGTGCTGGACGGGGTGTACGAGGAAGTCAAGGCAGAGTTCGTCCACCGGGGCTGCCATATTCTGACGGAAGAGGAAGCCCGGAAGGTCCGGGAGACCATTTTGGTGAACGGTACCCTGAACGCCAAGATCGTGGGCCAGCCTGCGGCCCGGATCGCCGCCATGGCCGGGGTAGAGGTGCCGGAAAGCACCAAGATCCTGATCGGCGAAGTGGAGTCTACAGACCTCAGCGAGGCCTTTGCCCACGAAAAGCTGTCTCCGGTGCTGGCCATGTATCGGGCGGCGGACTTTGAAGACGCACTGAACAAGGCGGATACCCTGGTGCGGGACGGCGGATTTGGACACACCGCCTCCATCTACTTAGACGAGGTGAATCACAGAGAAAAGCTGGATGCCTTTGCTCACACCATGAAGGCCTGCCGGATCCTGGTCAATACCCCCTCTTCCCAGGGCGGCATTGGCGACCTGTACAATTTCAAGCTGGCCCCCTCCCTGACCCTGGGCTGCGGAAGCTGGGGCGGCAACTCCGTTTCGGAGAATGTGGGCATTAAGCATCTGCTGAATATCAAAACCGTTGCCATTCGGAGGGAGAATATGCTTTGGTTCCGTGCACCTGAAAAGGTTTATTTCAAAAAGGGCTGCCTGCCGGTGGCTTTGGCTGAGCTGAAGGCGCACAAGAAGGCCTTCATCGTTACGGACTCCTTCCTGTACAACAACGGCTACACCAGGCCCATCGAGCAGAAGCTGGACGAAATGGGCATCAGCCATACCACCTTCTACAATGTGGCCCCCGACCCCACCCTGGCCTGCGCCCGGGAAGGTGCTGCCCAGATGGCGGCCTTCCAGCCGGACCTGATTCTTGCCATCGGCGGCGGCTCCGCCATGGATGCCGGTAAGATCATGTGGGTGCTGTATGAGCACCCGGAGGCGGACTTCCAGGATATGGCCATGCGCTTCTGCGATATCCGCAAGCGTGTATATACCTTCCCCAAGATGGGCGTCAAGGCCTATTTCGTCGCCATCCCCACCTCCGCCGGTACCGGCTCCGAGGTGACCCCCTTTGCGGTGATCACCGACGAGCGCAGCGGGGTCAAGTACCCCCTGGCGGACTATGAGCTGCTGCCCAAGATGGCCATTGTGGATGCGGACATGATGATGAACGCCCCCCGGGGCCTGACGGCGGCCTCCGGCATCGATGCCGTGACCCACGCCCTGGAGGCCTACGCCTCCGTTATGGCCACGGACTATACCGACGGCCTGGCTCTGCGCAGCCTGAAGCTGATTTTCGAAAACCTGCCCAAGGCCTATGACAACGGCCCCAAGGAGCCCCGGGCCAGAGAAAATATGGCCCACGCGGCCTGCATGGCCGGTATGGCCTTCGCCAATGCATTTTTGGGCGTGTGCCATTCCATGGCCCACAAGCTGGGTGCCTTCCACCATCTGCCCCATGGCATTGCCAATGCCCTGATGATCGATGAGGTCCTGCGCTTCAACGCCGCCGAGGTCCCCACAAAGATGGGCACCTTCCCCCAGTATGACCATCCCCATACCCTGGCCCGCTACGCCGAGGTGGCGGACTATCTGAAGCTGGGCGGCAATACCGACGAAGAAAAGCTGGAAAATCTGATCCGGGCCATTGACAAACTGAAAGAGCGGGTGGGCATCAAGAAGACCATCCGGGACTATGGCATTGAGGAGCAGGACTTCCTGAACCGGCTGGATGCCATGGTGGAGCAGGCCTTCGACGACCAGTGCACCGGCGCAAATCCCCGGTATCCGCTGATGCGGGAAATCAAGCAGATGTACCTGAACGCCTATTACGGAACATCGGAGAACGTGTAAAACAAGCGTGGGGCTGTCTCGTTGAGGCAGCCCCACTTTTGTAGGCGATATAGTTCCCGCATCCAATCTAACGGCTGCCGATGCGGCCGCTCACACCATCTCTTCCGGATGAAAAACCTGGTCAAAGCGTTCCGCGGTCAGGAAGCCCAGCTTGACGCAGGCTTCTTTCAGGGAGATGTTTTCGGCGAAGGCAGTCTTGGCGGTCTTGGCTGCATTTTCGTAGCCGATGTAGGGATTCAGGGCAGTGACCAGCATGAGAGAGTTGTGGAGATTGTGGCGCATTTTCTCCCGGTCGGCAGTGATGCCCACGGCACAGTGGTCGTTGAAGGAGCGAATGGAGTCGCTGAGCAGCCGGACGGACTGCAGGAAATTATAGGCCAGCACCGGCATGAACACGTTCAGCTCAAAGTTGCCCTGGCTGGCGGCGAAGCCTACCGCCGCATCGTTGCCAAAGACCTGCACGGCCACCATGGTCACCTGCTCGCACTGGGTAGGGTTCACCTTACCGGGCATGATGGAGGAGCCGGGCTCGTTTTCGGGGATGCGGATCTCCCCCAGGCCGTCCCGGGGGCCGGAGGCCAGCCATCGCACATCGTTGGCAATCTTCATCATGTCCGCCGCCAGGGCCTTCAGCGCCCCGTGGGCAAATACCAGCTCATCCTTGGAGGTCAGGGCGTGGAACTTGTTGGGGGCGGTGACGAAGTCCTTCCCGGTCAGCTCCGAAACGGCTTTGGCCACGGCGCTGTCGAAGCCCCTGGGGGCGTTCAGTCCCGTGCCCACGGCGGTGCCCCCCAGGGCCAGCTCCTTGAGGTAAGGCAGAGCGGACACAAGCAGCTGCCGGTCCCGCTCCAGGCTGCTCCGCCAGCCGGAAATCTCCTGGGAGAATTTGATGGGGGTGGCATCCTGCAAATGGGTGCGGCCGGACTTGACGATGCCCTCGTTTTTCGCTTCCAAAACCCGGAAGGTCTCAATCAGGGTGTCCAGGGCGGGCAGGAGCTTGTCCTCCATAGCCAGCACCGCCGCAATGTGCATGGCGGTGGGGAAGGTGTCGTTGGAGGACTGGGACATATTGATGTCGTCATTGGGGTGCAGCAGGCGTTTCCCTGCCAGAGCGTTTCCGCGGCCTGCAATGACCTCGTTGGCGTTCATGTTGGATTGGGTGCCGGAGCCGGTCTGCCAGACCACCAGGGGGAAGTTATCCGCCAGGGCCCCGGAGATCACCTCATCCGCCGCCTGGGAGATGACGGTCAGCTTTTCCCCGGTCATTTTCTCCGGTTTCAGGGCGTGGTTTGCCATAGCCGCCGCCTTTTTCAGAATGCCGAAGGCATGGATGATCTCCCGGGGCATGGTCTCCAGCCCTACGCCAATGGGAAAATTGTTCCGGCTCCGCTCCGTCTGCGCCCCCCAGTATTTGTCCCCAGGCACCCGGACCTCGCCCATAGAGTCGTGTTCAATGCGATATTCCATATTTCTGCTCCTTTGCGGTTTTCTTTTAGAATACCACATCCGGGGGAAAAAGAAAAGCGGCAAAAGTGCAGCGTTATTTTGTTGTTTGCGCTATTTTGTCGTTTCACGCTGAATCATTCTTGGAAGTGCCGTATAGGTTTGAATGAGCATGGCCGGATCCTTGATTTTTCGGAGAAGCTGGGCAGCTGCATGGACACCAAGACTGAAAAGATCGATCTCAATTACCGTTGGCTTGGGGGAAAGCAGTGGGGTATAGGGATAATCATCAAATGCAATCAAGGACAACTCTTCAGGCATACGGATGCCTTTCTGAGCGATTGCCCGCATTGTCCCTACCGTCATCAGGCTGTTCGTACAAATGATTCCGTCCGGACGCTCTGGCAGCTCCAGCAGCCCAAGGGCAGAGCTGCAAATGGCATCAAGATCCGGCTCGTTGTAAATAATATACCCCTCCGGAATGTCCAAATTGTTTTTCTGCGCAGCTAGGTGAAATCCCCGCAGGCGGTCCAAAAAAATCTTGTCTTCCTTTTGACCGCCCATATAGGCAATCCTGCGGCAGCCACTTTCCAACAGCTTTTCCACGGCAATATTTGCTGAAAGCGCATTGTTCGTATCCATCCAGGAGATGATCGAATCAAAATCCGGCTGCCCGATACAGATTTGTGGGAAATCATGCTGCAGCAGCAGGCGTTCGATCGACGGTGTGATAAAAGAACCGTTGATGATCATTCCGTCTGCCGAACGGCTGACAATAGCATCCTCCAGAATTTGCTCAATTTCCTTTCCGTGATCACTGAGATTTAAAAGCGTCAGATGATACCCCCGTCGACTAAGCTCATGCTCCGCTCCGCAGATAATGTCAAACATATGGGGATTCTGAAAGGGAAGCCCCTTGTAGAAGCTGTCAGCGTACAGAATATTCTTTGTGGCACGCTTCGCAAGGCTGGCGGCAGAGACATTGGGGGAGTAATTCAGTTCTTTCACAATACGCAAAACCTTTTCCCGGGTGGCAGGGGAAACATACATTTTGTTATTCAATACTTTGCTGACGGTTGCAATAGAAACACCGGCTCTGTTTGCGACGTCCTGAATAGTGTATGCCATAAAATTCTCTCCTTTTTCGGAAAACGCTTTCTGAATTTAGTGGAAACGCCAACGGAAATTCCATTGACAATTGAAAAACACCATGCTACAATCCAGTTAGATTCTACAGCATACCAAGGAATATTGCAATATCTTTTGTATAATTTTCTCTTGCAATTCGTAAAACGTTTTCCGAACGCAAAACTGAAAGGAGACTTTTAAAATGAAGAAGACACTTGCTCTGCTATTAACACTTATCCTATGCTTCGGCATTTTTGCCGGATGTTCGCAAACGCCTGCTCCGACAGAGATCGAACCGCAAGCGCCACAGAATACGCAAGTCGCTGAAACAATGTCACAAGCAGAGAACGTAACCGTGACCATCTGGCACGACGGCAGCGAGGCTATCATGCAGACAATTGCAGACCAGGTCAATTCCACACTGACAGAGGATGGGATCACTGTTCAGTTCGAGAAAAAAACCGATATGCCCAGCCAGCTAAAGCTGTACGGCAGTGATGCAGCCAATGGTCCGGACATGTATTTCTACGCCCATGATGTCCTGGGAACCTTCGTAGCCATGGACATCCTTGCTCCGCTCTCTGACATCGTAGATACCGACGCGCTGCTGGCCGATGCATTTCCCATGACCGTCAAGGCAGGGCAGCTGAACGGGACTCAGTATTTGCTTCCCGTTTACTTCGAAACACTGGTCTTCCTGTACAACAAGGCCCTGTGGGAAGGTGAAATCCCGGATACAACGGAAGCGCTGTATGATTACATGGTAGCGCACACGGATGCAAATGCCGGTACCTATGCAGTGGTCAACCAGCATACCAACGCCTATAACGTTTCCCCATTCATTTACGGATTCGGCGGTTATGTGCTCAGCGAGGACGGCAAGCCCGGATTCACGGATTCCAAGACCATGGAAGCCGTGGAATACAACAAGAAATTTGGTCTTCTTCAGGCCGATGGTGACTACAACACCGTCACGACACTCTTTAATGAGGGTAAGGCCGCAGCCATCATTGGCGGTCCCTGGCTGACCTCCGGTATTGAAGCGGCCGGAATTGATTACGGTGTAGCCTCTCTTTCGGATATCAAGCTGCCCAATGGCAATGGCTTGGCGCCTTTCTCCGGTGTGCAGGGTGCAGGCGTGCTGAAAATTGCATTGGAAACCAAAAAGGACGCAATCGCAAAAGTTCTGACTGCGATGGCCTCTCCCGAGGTGGGGATCGCTCTGGCAAATGCTGCTGGATGCGCCCCCGCAAACAGCAAGGCCTATGACGATAAGACCGTCGCTGCAAATCCCATGATCACCGCAATCCAGAAAACGGCCTCTACCGCTCAGCCAATGCCGAACATTCCGGAAATGAGTGTGATGTGGGGGCCTGCAGAAAGCCTGCTGGTCAGCGTCAACAAGAATGGTGAGGATGTGGCCAAAGCTGCTGAGGAAGCCCAGGCCTCCGCAGAGCAGGCTATTGCTGATATGCAGTAAACCTTGTTCTCTGGCAACGGGAGCGGTAGCCTCTGCCGCTCCCATATTTTTGCAAGGAGGGAAGCTAGAATGTACCAAAGGTCCAGAATGAAGCCCTGGTTTTATTGTTTGTCGGCGCTGCTGCTTATCCTGATCGTTATTGTTTTTCCAATTCTTTATACCGGTTATATCTCTCTGACAAATATGAATCTCTACCACTGGTCAGATTATCGATTCATTGGTCTAAACAATTATGCCAGGGCGCTTTTCAAATTTGATTCCGGCTTTCTGAGCGCATTGGGAACAACGCTGCTGTGGACGGTCATCAATATGGTCCTGCAGATTGGCATTGGCTTCTTAATTGCTCTGGGGCTGAATGCTTCTGAGCTGCACCTTCGGCGGGTATACAAAACCGTGTTGATGCTGCCATGGGCAATGCCTGCCTACATTTCCATTTTGCTCTGGCGTGTGGGCATCTTCAATACCGAATTCGGAATTTTGAACAAGCTTCTCGGGCTTTTGGGATTTGAAAAAATCGATTTTCTCGGCAGCAATGCCATTGCGTTCTGCTCCTGCTTGGTGCTGAACCTTTGGATGGCTCTTCCGTTTATGATCTCCACGATCGACGGGGCACTGCAAAGCGTTGACCGAAATCTCTATGAAAGCGCCAAGCTGGACGGGGCCGGTTTTTGGACTACCGTTTGCAGCATTACCGTACCTTCCATTTGGCTCATTGTTGCACCTGCTGCTGTTATGACCACGTTTATAACGTTCAAGCAGTTTGACATCATCTATCTTTTGACGCAGCAGCGGGGGTATATGACCGGCGCAAATCTGAATACAGTCATCACCTATGCCCATCAGAATGCTTTCGTTTCCAATAATTACGGATTGTCCAGTGCAGTCAGTATGCTGCTTTTTGTCATTATTATCTTGTTTTCTTTGATGACAAACCGCAGTCTCCGGGAGGAATGAGCCATGATATCTGCTGCGTGTAAAAAAAGAGTCTGGAAAACAGTCTGCCTCAATGGAATATTTCTCCTGCTCTGCCTGCTGGCACTCATGCCGATTCTTTATGCACTGTCTGTATCCTTTAGCGGAAGGGGCACAGTTCTTTCCGGATCGCTTTCACTGTTTCCGCAAAATCCGACATTCGAAAATTATCGGGCGATTCTGTTTGATGAGCCGTTCCTGCTGTGGATGAAGAATTCTCTGCTTCTTAGTGCCGGAACCATACTCCTGGCAATGCTCTGCGCCATTCCTGCTGCCTATGCCGCATCTCGCTGGAGATTCCGGGGCCGAAAATCGCTGCTCCAGGCTTTGTTGGTCCTCAACGCTTTTCCTCAGGTCCTTTCTCTGTTTGCACTTTTTCGCGTGCTCAAGACCCTCGGTCTTCTGAACAGGCACGCAGGGTTGATCCTGATCTACGCCGGATCAATGTGTGTATTTGCCATATGGAATATGAAGGGATATTTCGATACGATCCCTGTAGAGATCGAAGAGGCATCTAAAATGGATGGAGCCACCGATCTTCAGATGATCCGAAAAATCGTGCTGCCGCTGGCTAAGCCTGCAATCATCGTCACCTGCATGATGGTTCTGATCACTGTGTGGAATGAATATCTGTTCTCTACAACGTTCTTGCTGGACAGCCGGACCTATTCCTTGGCGGGCGGACTTTATCAGCTGCAATCCAATGATTACAGCCGAAGCTGGCCGATGTTTACAGCGGCGTCAATTTTGACTTCCGTTCCGCTGCTCCTAATTTTCTTTAAAGTGCAAAAATATATGGTCTCCGGTCTGACTGCCGGAGGCGTCAAAGGCTAATGCAAAAAGGAGGCTTACCATGATTGAAAGACAAGCCATTACCCATATTCCGCTTTCCCAATACGCCTTTACAAACAGCGAAACCAGCATGACTATTCGCATCCGCACTGCAAAAGACAATTTGTTGGCTTGTACGCTTTGGTACGGTGATCGCGTATACCCGAAAGATCCGATCTTGTTTACTCCTCTCTCTATGGAAAAAGTAGCATCTGATCTCTATTTCGACTATTATGAGGTCACCTTTGAAAGCCCGTACACCCGAGTCTGCTACTATTTTGAATTGGAGGATCAAGAGGAATCTACTTATCTCTATGCAGATATTTTCTCGAAAAAGCTGCCAAAAGAGCGAAGTGAATTCTATCAATACCCATTTATGCGCCGGGAGGAGATCAGCACAGTTCCGGAATGGTTAAAACACGCAGTGGTGTATAATATCTTTCCGGATAGTTTTGCTTCCGGATATCGTACCATCTCCGCATCCGGCAATGAAACCACCTGGGAACGGGGGCTTTCATTACACAGCAGATTGGGCGGAACCATTCCCGGTATTACAGAAAACCTGGATTACATTGCACAGCTCGGCTTCAACTGTATCTACCTGAACCCGCTGTTCGTAGCCGGAGAATATCACAAATATGATATTCTGGACTACCATCACGTTTGTCCCAATATGGGTACAGACGCAGATTTTCATGCGCTTGTAGACAAGGCACACGAAATGGGACTGCGCGTGGTGATCGACGGGGTATTCAACCACTGCAGCTGGCAGTTCTTTGCCTTTGACGATGTTGTACATTACGGGGAATCATCCCGCTACAAGGACTGGTTTTATGACTTGCGATTCCCTGTCGTCCGGCCAGAGACATCCGACGCGGTCCCAAACTACAGCTGCTTTGCTTATGAGCGAAAAATGCCAAAGCTAAACAGCTCCAATCCAGAGGTTCAGGCCTATTTTTGTGAGGTAGGACGATACTGGATCGAACAATTCCACGTGGATGGCTGGCGGCTGGACGTCGCCAATGAGCTGGACCGAGACTTCTGGCGGGCATTTAAGAAGGCAACACGGCAGGCTGATCCGGAAAGTGTCATGATCGGTGAAATTTGGGAAAGCGCAGAAAGCTGGCTGCGTGGGGATATGTTTGACTCCGCAATGAATTATGATTTTCGAAAGAACTGTCGCGACTTCTTTGGCTTAGAGGCCATCAATGCCCTGGAATTTTCCGGCCGTATTACGGATATGATGTACCGCTATCCAACGGGTATCCTGCAGGGGCAACTGAATCTGCTGGACAGCCACGATGTAAATCGATTTATGTCCTATTGCCAGAATGATATCCGCCGCTTCCGTCTGGCGGAGGTGTTCCTGTTTACTTCTCCCGGCGCACCCAGCGTCTTTTACGGAGATGAATTGGGAATGGATGGGAACAGCGAGTTTACCCTTCGGGGACCTATGCCTTGGAAGGGTCCCAAGCATGACGAGCGAGATTTTTTCAGGCAGCTGATCACGCTGCGCAAGGAGAATGAAGCCTTGATGACCGGAACATTCCAAACAACGGCCGCAAGCGAAAGCGGGCTTCTGATCTATCGGCGTGAGCTTCCCGGGCAGAAAATCACAATTGCCCTGAACGGCCGGAACGGCACTGTATCCATCGGTAAATGCACACCAGACAGAGAAGCTGTGCTGAGCTATGAATTTTCAGGCGGAACGCTCGGTCCCTTTGGATATGCTATTTTTGTTGATCAATAGTGTAGACACAGCTTTCTCAGCGCAGGAAAGTAAATTACCACGGACTCTTATATAGCTATAGCAAAAGGCGGCATGGTCAAACCCATGCCGCCTTCTGCGACTATATCTCGTTACTCGATCGCGATGATCTTCTTCTCAGGCAGCTGCTTCTTCACGTTCTTGGGAACGCTCAGGCGCAAGACACCGCCTTCGTATTTGGCGCTGATGTCCTCAGGCTGGATGTTGGTGCCTACATAGAAGCTACGGCTGCAGGCGCCGGTGTAGCGCTCCTGGCGGATGTACTTACCGTTCTTATCGGTCTCGTCCTTATCCATGCCCTTGGCTGCGGAGATGGTCACATAGCCGTCCTTCAGCTCCACATTGATCTCGTCCTTCTTGAAGCCGGGCAGGTCAATATCCAGCTCATAGGTGTCCTCGGTTTCCCGCACATCGGTCTTCATCAGATTCCGTGCGTGCTTGCCGTACAGGGGATTCTCGGCTCTGGATGCAACCATACCGAAGGGATCGTTAAAGAAATCATCAAACAGGTTCTCACCAAAAATGCTAGGCAACATAAGTCATTCCTCCAATTCAAATGTTTCGCGGGCGCTGGAGATGCCAACGTTGGCGTTCTTTTGTTACCGGATCTGTATCTTCCGTTCCTCTTTCAGGAACAGCTATACTATACCACACTTTTTAGCACTGACAAGTGGAGAGTGCTAATTTTTCTTTGAAACTTTTGTGAACGGAGCATAGACTATTTGTGACTTTCGGGGAATCTTCCCTTATTCTTTGGAAAATAGCGGTATTTGAGCCGATAAAAATTCAATTATCAGGCGTTCATAGGCATCTTGGGGCCAAGCCTGTTATCCGAAGCAAAAGAACGGCAGGATTTTTATTGAACATTCCCTGTTTTATACGCAGCCGGATTTTCGCTTGCGGCTAACTTTCGGGGCCTGGCCGGACGAAATTCAGGAGGGTTAACGGTTGCCAAAAGGGGCGGATGTGTGGTATGATAATCCAAAAAGAAACACACAGCCTGACAAAACAGAGGAGACCATATGATAAACGTTTGCGACATTCAGGTCATGAAGCCGCTGCTTGCTGAGCACGGGTTCCATTTTTCCAAGGCCAAGGGGCAGAATTTTCTCATTGCCTCCTGGGTGCCTGCCTCCATTGCCCAGGAATCCGGGGTGGATGAACACACCGGCGTGCTGGAGATCGGCCCCGGCATCGGCCCGCTGACCCAGCAGCTGGGGCTCCGGGCGGCAAAGGTCTGCGCCGTGGAGGTGGACACCCGGCTTGCCCCCATTCTGGGCAAGACCGTGGGAGAATTTCCCAATGTGGAGATCCTATGGGGAGATGTACTCAAGCAGGACATCCGGGCCCTGGTGGCAGAGAAATTCCCCGGCCTTCGGCCCATGGCCTGCGCCAACCTGCCCTATTATATCACTACCCCCATCCTCTCCGCCCTCCTGGAGGCGGACTGCTTCGATGCCGTGACGGTCATGGTGCAGAAGGAGGTTGCCCAGCGCATCGCCGCCGCCCCGGGCACCGGGGACTATGGCGCATTCTCCGTGTTCTGCCAGTATTACACCGAGCCGGAGCTGCTCTTTGACGTGCCCCCCAGCTGTTTCCTGCCCCAGCCCAAGGTGACCTCTGCGGTGGTCACCCTGCGCCGCCGTGCGGAAAGGCCCTGGGATGTGGCGGATCAGGATATTTTCTTCCGGGTGGTCCGGTCCAGCTTCGCCATGCGGCGGAAGAAGCTCTCCAACGGCTTGGCCTCCGGCTTCCCGGAGCTGGGCAAGCAGGAGGCTGAGGATGTGCTGCGGGTGTGCGGCTTCCCTGAAAACGTCCGGGGCGAGACCCTGGGCATTCCGGAATTTGCGTTGATCGCCAATGAGATCGTCCGGCGGAGGGAAGCAAAATGACCGAAATTTTGTTTCTCGACCTGGATGATACCATCCTGGATTTTCACAAGGCAGAGCGTCTTGCCGTGGCAAAGACCTTCCGGGCCTTTGGCCTGGAGCCTACGGACGCGGT
>ULVN01035773.1_pt1 | contig 13085 bp, 11 predicted proteins | sample 1959491 | NCBI WGS metagenome assembly ULVN01 (sample SAMEA4835787, study PRJEB28245) | human gut metagenome | biome: gut microbiome; material: fecal sample | place: Denmark | collected 2008 | reverse complement strand
TTACCTGGATACTCCCCCTGATAGGCTTTTCTGTCTTTTTTTGTGTTTCCATTGACATATTCTGCAGGAGTTTTATTTTTCCATCTGCCATTGTATTGGCAAGTCCGATTTGATTAATTCCTTTTTCGGTGATAAAATGAAACAATCTTTTTAGCTTTCATCATGACCGCATAAAGGAGGAGCCTATGAGAATAGACCGTATTGATGTCATCCGTGTATTGAACCCATTCAAGCATCCTTTCCAGACCAGCTTTACCAAATTTGAGAACAGGGATGCTCTTCTGGTCAAGGTGTATTCGGAAGGTTTGATTGGCTGGGGTGAATGTAAGGCCTTTTACGGCCCCTTTTATAACCCCGAGGATAATGGAACCGTATTTCACATTCTGAAGGATTTCATCATTCCGGGCATCCTTCATCAGGAAGTAGAAAGCCCGGCTGCCTTTATGGAAAAGTTTGCATATATTAAAGGAAACAGGCTGGCTAAGGCGGCTGTGGAAAATGCACTCTGGGAGCTCATGGTTCAGCGAACCGGCAAGTCTTTGAAGACACTTCTGGGCGGGACCCAGAAGGAAATCAAGGTAGGCGTTTCTTTGGGGATTGAAGAGGATATTAATGTCCTTTTCAAAGAAATCGAACATTATCTGGAGCAGGGATATCATCGCACAAAGATTAAAATTCATCCCGGCCGTGATATTGAGGTGGTGAAGGCTATCAGGAAGGAGTTTGGTGACATTCCTCTCACCGTAGATGCCAATTCTGCCTATACCTTGAAGGATATCGATCTGTTCCGCGCCATGGATGAATACCACCTCCAGTATATTGAGCAGCCTTTAGGTGAGGAAGATATTGTGGACCATGCAGCGCTGCAGAAGGCTATTGAGACGCCGGTGTGTCTTGACGAAAGTATCGTATCCTATGAGGCGGCTGAGGCAGCTATCCGGCTGGGAAGCTGCAGGGTGATTAACATCAAGTCCAGTCGCTGCGGCGGGGTGTATGAAGGGAAACGGATTCATGATCTCTGCGTGGCTCATGGCATTCCCGTATGGTGCGGTGGTATGACGGAACTTGGCATCGGCCGGGCGCAGAATGTGTCCTTTGCCAGCCTCCCCGGTTTCACGGAACTGGCTCACGATGTGGCGGCAGCTGACCGGTATTTTGAAGAGGATATTACCAGTCCCATGGTGGATATTACAGATCGCTGCACCATTGTGGTGCCGGATGAGGAAAACGGTATCCGTTATGATGTGGATGAAAAGCAGATTGATAAGATGGAAGCGGGACACTGGATTTTCAAATAAAACAGAATAGTGAAAAATCCTGAAGACTAACCATAGGCGGCAGTCTTCAGGATTTTTTATTTTTTCATGTGCTGTTTAGGTTCAAAGAGGATTTCGATAATGCGGCTGGGCCGTCCTGTTTTGTCCTTGAACTGCCGACCCACGTCCTGGGCCAGGTGATGATCCATGAGTTTACAGAGGATGCGGTTCATCGTTCTGGGGGTGACACCGATAATGTCTGCCAGCTCGGAGGCGGTAAACCGCTGGCGTCCGGTATCCCGGCAGGCCTGATACAGATTGGAAATAATGCGTGCGCTTACTTTTGATTTTTTTGAAAGGTAAAGGAACTGCTCATCAATGGGCCGTTCTTTCTTTTCCTGAAGATCCTGGTCATTGGATGACATGGGAATCGGGGAGAAAAGGGCTTTGCCTATGAGGAATGCTCTGTTTCCTCCGGACCTGGAGGCATGCTCCAACGCGCGGAAGGCATGGTAGCAGGCTTCAGCCGGATTCAAACCATAGCCTATGCCGATTGACAGGGTAAAGGCGGTAGTCTCAGCAATATTTCTCAGCAGGGGCAGACGCTGGAAATGGTTGGTACTGTTTTCTATATCCTTGGCAGTTGTGAAAAGAAGATAATTGGCCGGCGGCTGCTCAATGCAGGCGGCATTGATATGATGGGCGGTTCGGTAAATTTCTTTTGTGACGGCCATTTTTTCCACGGAAAGACGGTAGGCATTATTATCCGGCAGGTTATCATCGGGACTGTCGATATGAACGGCAATGACAGCGGTTTGGCTGTTCTGGGTGAGATGGAGTTCATGGGACAGGACCAGCCTTTGGATTCCGTTGCGGATATCATCAAAGGAAGGCTGAAGGATATAAACGGGGATGCCTTTGGAATGAAGGATTTCTCTAATCTTGTAATACATGGTGATGCAGAAATTGATTTTTCCCTGTCGATAGAGCTTTTCCATCTGGTTGGCTGCCTGGATAAGAAGGCCTTCGCTGTAGGCGGGCAGGTGGATGATTTCCAGGGAAGTTTCTTCCGATGAAAAACCGATTTCATGGAAGGCCTGGAGAAAGAATTTTTCATTATTGAGGTCGGTGGCAATGTGCATGGGAAAACCGGCAACCTCTGCCCGGAAAAGAAGACGGAGAAGGGCGGAGGAGGAACGGGGGATGGTGAGCCATTCAGAGGCGTGGGGGATGGCCTTTTCCGCATACCGCCGGGCGGTGTCACCTAGAAAGAGAAAGCTGTCTACCCGATTCTGCTTGCCTGACAGGTTGTCGGGAATATCCATAATGGAGTCATAGGGGAAAGGAATGGCTTCCATTTCAGGAAATTCTTTCCTGAGAAAAGATATGATTTCGTTAACGATTTCTCTTGGAACAACGATACCGATTCGCATAAGGTCTCCTTTGGGACAGAATAAAGGTCTATTAAGGACAGCGCCTTTTCCTTATGATAAGCGTAAATGGGAGGAAAGTAAAGCCTTCATCTTTTAGGGGATTTTGAAGGCAGGTGGGATGCCGAATCAGTTTTCATGATTCATGCAGATAGAGTCAGGAAAGCTGTGATGGCACCTTCATTTCCGGGCCGAAGCTCGGGGCAGTTATGCCGGAAGACGGCCAGTGTTTAAGTTTTATGGGAGTAGAGCAGGAGGTATGTTATGGGCTGGCTCAAAAAGCTGCAAAGCGAGAACAAGTATGTGGTGTTTTTCTTTCTGTATATAGGGTTTTGTATATCCTATATCGACAGGTCTGCCATCGGGCTGTCGCTGCCGTCCATTTCCAAGGAGTTTAATCTGGCTCCTACGGAAATGGGTGTGGTTATCAGTGCCTTTTTTATCGGGTATTCCATTATGCAGATTCCCGGCGGCTGGCTCTCTGATCATTTCGGAAGTAAGACAGTCATTCTCATTGCCATGACTTTGTGGTCGATTTTTACTTTTACCACAGGCCATGCATCCACGCTGGCAGGCCTCCTTTTCCTGAGGTTCGTTTTCGGCCTCTGTGAAGGTCCCTATGCCGGTTCCTGCTATCGTGCCATTGCGGAATATTTTCCAAGGGAACTTCGCCCGGCCTTCACTACCGGCATTCTTTCTTCCAACTATATCGGCTCTGCCCTGGCACCGGTCATCATCGTTCCGCTGATCCTCTGGTTTGGCTGGAGAGGTATGTTCCAGATTTTAGGGGTTATCGGTTTGGCTTACGTTTTCTTCTATGCTATTTTCGTTAAACAGACAAAGCCAAAGGAAGAAAAAACAGCAGATAAAGGAAATAAGACGAAGTACTTCCTCCATTTGATGAGATATTCCATGATTTGGAAACTGGTTCTCTGTGCATTCTGCATTTCCTGCATTAATAAGGGCCTGGATGCCTGGATGCCTACGTACCTGATTGCAGAGAGAGGAATCAATCTGAAAGCGGTAGGGTATCTGACTCCGATTCCTTTCATGGCTTCCTTCCTTTCCACTGCGGTCTGCGGCTGGGTGATGAACAAATATTTTGATAAAAAAGAGCATTACATGATCGTTATCTGCGCTGCACTGACAGCTATTTTCCTCTATTTCATGTATAACGCAGAAACTATCATGTGGGTTGTCATTTTCCAGTGCGGTGTATATTTCTTCAAGGCCTGCATTCTGGGAACAGCAGTGGCTATCGTTTTGAAAATCGTTACAGGCAGTATTGCCGGTTCTGCTTCTACTCTGATTAATATGGGCGGCCAGATTGCCGGGTTTATTTCACCGGTCATCATGGGTTACCTGGTGTATGCATTCAACGGTTCTTTCAATGCTGTATTCTATTATCTTATGGGTGTGGCAGCACTCTGTGCAGTGAGCGCATTCCTCATTCCAAAGAGAACGGAAGATATGCTTGATGTAGGGGAAGATGAATAATGAGGGGACACAGGCGTTGCGGCCTGTGTCTTCTGTATATGCAGGTTCATACAGGAGGTACTAAATGAAAATTTCTAAAGTAGTTATCCGCAGAATGAGTCTTGATTTCAAAGTGCCGTTCCGTACCAGCTTTGGCCTGAATACGAGAAAGGATTTTTCCATTGTAGAGCTTCATGACAGCGATGGCAATGTGGGCTGCGGCGCCTGCTCCGCATTCTGGCGGCCCTGGTACAATGAGGAAACCACAGAAGGGGCGCTTTTTGTTATCAAAGAATTCCTGGTGCCGGCACTTTTTGATGCCGGTGATTTCAAGGATCCGGAGTGGTTCTTCGACTATACGTCCTGGATAAGGAGAAACCGCATGGCCCGAGCTTCTGTGGATTGCGCTCTTTGGGAGCTCTATTCCAAGGAACTGGGGATTCCGGAATATAAAGCATTAGGCGGTGTGCGGAATGAAATAGAAGCTGGCGTTTCTCTTGGTATTGAAGATACGCCGGATAAGCTGCTGAAAACTATTGAGAAGTATATGAATCAGGGGTATCGCCGTGTGAAATGTAAAATTAAACCGGGTTATGATATCCAATACATGCGGGCAGTCAGGAGAGAATTCGGAGATATCATGCTTATGGTAGATGCCAATTCGGCTTATACTTTGAATGACATTGACCTTTTTAAAGAGATGGATGAATTAGGTCTTCTCATGATTGAACAGCCTCTGGCTTCTGATGATATTGTGGATCACCGTCATCTGCAGGCTGCCATCAAAACGCCGATTTGTCTGGATGAAAGCATTGATAGCGTGGACGATGCCAGAAGGGCCATCGAACTGGGAAGCTGCAAAATCATTAATATCAAAGTAGCCAGAGTGGGCGGACTTACAGAAGCCAGAAGGATTCAGAAATTTGCCGGAGAAAGAGGGGTCTACTCCTGGTGCGGCGGCATGGTAGATGATGGCGTGGCCAGAGGTCACAATATGGCTGTGGCTACCCTTCCTTACTATCGCTACCCCAATGATATTCCCGGAAGCGACCGTTATTATGCTGATGATATCGTTACTCCTTCTACCTACATCGATTCCCATGCGAAAATCCAGCTTCCTGACCTTCAGGGCACAGGATTTGAACTGAACAGGGATGTAGTGGAAAAGCATACCATTGAAAAGTGGGAATTTACAAAATGATGGATAAAGAAACAGTTATCAATGCAATCAATGAAATGGAACCGGCCATGCTAGAGACCTGGCAGAAGCTGGTGGACAGGGACTGCGGCCCCGATAATAAGGCCGGTGTAGATGCGGTAGGAAGGGATGTGCAGCGCTTTCTGGAGCCTTTGGGATTTCATGTCCGTTTCCATACCTACGAAAAAGCAGGCAATATGCTGGTGGCGGAATATGGGGATATGACAAAACCCTTTATTATACTGACCGGTCATATGGATACTGTTTTTGCCAGGGGAACGGCAAAAGAACGGCCTTTCTGCATAAACGGGGACAAAGTAACCGGTCCCGGGGTTCTTGATATGAAGGGGGGCCTTACCATTCTTCTTCACGTGGTGAAATTCCTTGTGAAGCAGGGGTATGACCGGTATCCCATCAAAATTATCCTGGCAGGAGATGAAGAAACGGGCCATAAAAATTCGGGTGCCGGGATGGACTACCTGGAAGAGGCCAAAGGAGCTCTCATGGGCTTCAATCTGGAAACCGGATTTCCTGACAACGGTATTGTGATAGAAAGAAAAGGGGTGGCCCAGTACCGTTTCGATATAGACGGTATTGGCGCCCATGCGGGTAACAATCCGAAAGACGGCAGGAGTGCGGTTATGGAGTTATGCCATAAGGCACTGGATATGGAAAGTCTTACGGATTATGAAGAAGGCACTACAGTGAATGTAGGCGTGATTTCCGGCGGCACCGTGGCCAATGCCATACCGGAGCATGCATCCTGCAGGGTGGATGTGAGGTATTCCAGGGAAGAGGGAATCGAAAGGGTAGAGAAGGCGTTCAGAGAGATTGCAGCGAAAACCTATGTACAAGGGACAAAGACCCATGTAGAGTGCCTGGTGAAAGTATCTTCCATGGAAAGGCTTCCTGCTTCAGAAGATTTGTTCCACAGGGCGGAGGAAATTGCAAAGGAATGGAACCTGCCCCACATGAAAGCCATTGCCGTAGGGGGAGGCAGCGATTCCGCCTATCTGACCGGAGCCGGCATTCCCACCTTATGCGCCCTGGGGGTGAAGGGGGAATTTAATCATACCGTCCGTGAATGGGCAGATAAAAAATCTTTGACAGAGAGAGCCAAGCTGCTGGCCGCCCTGCTTTTACAGTTGTAACAGGAGGAATTGAATGGATACAAGAGATAAGGCATATCAGTGGATTGATGAACATAAGGATGAAATGGTCTCCCTGTGGAAGGAAATGGTAACCATTGATTCCGGCATCGGCGTCAGGGATGGCGGTATGGCTATGGGTAATCTCTGCGCCGGCATTCTTGAAGAGTTGGGATTTTCCATCCGCCGTGTATCCTATGAAAAATGCGGGGATACCATTATCGGAGAACGGGGGGATATGACAAAGCCCTTTACCATTCTCATGGGACATATGGATACCGTATTTTTCAAAGGGGAACCGGAGAAAAGGCCCTTTACAATTAAGGACGGAAAAGCCTATGGCCCCGGCGTGCTGGATATGAAGGGAGGAGTTACCATCCTTCTTTCCACCCTCAAGGCACTTCATGAAGCAGGATTTGAAGATTTTCCATGCAAAGTCATTTTGGATGCAGATGAAGAACCGGCCCACGTATTTTCCAATGCACCGGAAGTCATTCAAAAAGAAGCGGAAGGAGCCAAATGTGCCTTTAATTTTGAAACCGGCTTTACCGACCACAGCCTGGTGGTACAGCGTAAAGGATGCTGGCGTTTCTTCATTGAGACCTTCGGCCGCGGCTGTCATGTGGGCAATGATCCGGAAAACGGAAGAAGTGCGATTCTGGAAATGGCCCATAAAATTATTGAAATCGAAAAGCTCACAGACTACTCCAAGCAGTATAACGTGAATGTGGGAACCATCGAAGGCGGCACCGTAGCCAATGCGGCACCGGCTTACTGCAAAGTGGAATGTGATTTCCGCTATACCCATCCGGAGGATCTGCCGGTACTTCGCAGGAAAGTGGACGAAGTATGCAGCCGCCAGTATGTGCCGGATACGATCACAAAAGTGTCGGACAGCGTAGGCTTTGCCACTATGACAAGACTTCCGGGAAATCTGGAGCTTTTGAAAATTGCCCAGGAAGTGGCAGAAGAAAGCGGTTTCCCGAAACCGGAAGCAAGACTCTGCGGCGGCGGCTCTGATGCGGCTTATACCACTGCCATGGGAGTTCCTACCCTCTGCGCCGTAGGCGTGGAAGGAGCCAGAAACCACACGGTGGAAGAATGGGCAGATGTAGACAGCCTTTTCCGCCGCGCAAAGCAGATGGCAGGCATCCTGCTGAAGGTGAATGGAAGTAAATAATCGATGAAGTATGAAAATGGCGTTCTCAGGAATGCCATTTTTTTGATTCTCTCTGCTGCAAGTGGCTTCTTACCCAGAGTAAGAAGCCCTTGACATTTCCCACCTCCAGTGCTACAGTATTCGCAACAAAGCGATGAAGAAAAGAGTAGGCATTCTGATAACGGTCAAGCGAGTCCGGAGAGTGAGAGCGGACACGGATAAGGTGCTGAAGTGCATTTCTGAGTTAGGCAGGCTGAACGGTAGTAAGCTTTCCCGGGAACTCCCGATACAGAGTCAGGGTTTGTTAGAACCTTTCAAGGTATGTCCGGCGACGGGCATATGAAATTGGGTGGAAACACGAAGCGCAGCTCTCGTCCCTTAGGGGACGGGAGCTTTTTGATTTCAAGAAAGAAAGGATGAAAAGGAATGGGCAGACTGATTGCTAAGAAACTGAACGAACTGGAATGGGGTCTGGCAGGCTGCCTGCTGTTTCTGGGCATCTCTTCTCCGGCGTTTCACCGGTTTTATAGGAAGTAAGTTTACCGGCTGACAGGGATCGGAAAGACTTCGCCTTGGGAAAGGCAGAACGGGAACGGGTGCCCGATTCGCAGAAGTTTCATGACTCTGGGCAGAGGAATGGGAGCGGGACTTTACAGCCTGCATCCCTTATGCGCCGGGGCTTCGTCCCCGGCAGCATATTTTAAAAATTTCGTGATTGACAGGCGAGGATGAAGGCGAGTGCCTTTTCCAAAGGAAAGCGAGTCCGGATGGTGGGAGCGGACAGGGAAGAGGAAGTGCATTTCGGAGCTGATGGGCTGAAGTCAGCAGGCCATACCGGGAGACGCCCGTTACAGCGCAGGGGTATAGGAAATAGATTTCCGGGACGTACCTTGTAAAGAAGTGATGATTCAATCATTGTCTGCCTTTATCCTTATGCAGGCAGATACTAGAGAAGCACTGATTCATTCATAGAGTCTGCTTTTATAAGAATTTTTATGCACTGCTTCGTCATGGGACTCCTTAAATAGCTGGCTATTCGCGTCGTCCCATTCCTTGCATTGCATAAAAATCCAAGAATAAAAGCAGACAGTGATTGAATCAGCGCTTCCCTAGTCTGTAAGAAATAGAATTGAATCATTGATTTGCCCCCTGAAAATAAAAAAAGCGCACGGCATAGGCTGTGCGCTTTTTCATTTGGGGTCGGGATCATGATCGGGATCGGGGCCGGGGTCGGGACCGGGATCGGGGTGGTCTAGGGAAGCATTGATTCATTCATAGAGTCTGCTTTTATAAGAATTTTTATGCACTGCTTCGTCATGGGACTCCTTAAATGGCTCGCTATTCGCGTCGTCCCATTCCTTGCATTGCATAAAAATCCAAGAATAAAAGCAGACAGTGATTTAATCAGCGCTTCCCTAGTGGCTGGTTCCTAGCTAGTAGCTACTAGCTACTAGTACACTAGTACACTAGCTCACTAAAGGTTACCAATCGGTGGGGCAGATTACAGCGACGAAGCCAGGAAGGCCATGAGGAGGAGAAGGAGGAACATCTGCCTGTTGTTTTTGCCGCGCAGGGTGCGGTCCTTCACGTGAACACCCCAGTTCCATTTCGTATAGAGTGCCATGGCCAGCCAGAGGAGGAGGGATACCACGGTCAGGCGGAAGGTACTTTCCTGAGGGATATTTCCTGCCAGTCCGAAGTCTACGGTAATCATCATAAGAAGGGTGAGGCACACCAGTCCGCTGGTGAAATAAAGAAGCCACCGGGGCGCTTCTTTATAGAGAAATTTTTCTTCCTCCGTGGACGCCCTGCCAAGGAAATAGGATTTGATAAACCAGAGGATAATGAGGACGGCTACGCCGTCAAAAAGATAGTTATGTTCCATAGAGCAGTACTCCTTTTATTATTTCCTTTATTATGGACTATGAAAGGAAAAGGGGCAAGGGGAGGGGAAAGGTTTCCTACTGGCCGTGGGACGAATGCGAAGCAAATCGACAGGAAACTGTTTGCGAATGGTTTCCCACTCGGCATGGGATGAATGGGAATCACTTATAAACCTATACTTTACAAAAATCCGGAAAATGCAAAAAGTGTAAAGTAAACTTAACAAAAATCAGAAAATCGTGTAATATGTAAAGTAAAGAAAGAGGCGATATACATGATTATCCGAAGAAGATATATTTCAAGAGCAGAAAAGTTTATTGATACAGGTCTTGTAAAGGTATTTACCGGTATTCGTCGGTCTGGGAAAACAGTGATCCTGCAGCAGATGGCTGAAGTCCTGAAAAATAGAGGAGTAGGGGAAGAGCAGATTCTTATGATTAATCTGGAGTCTCTTCGTTATCGTAAAATGGCAGAGGAAGGGAAGTTATATTCTTTTATTCTCAAAAGGGCAGATGCCATCAAAAAAAGGCTCTATGTCATGCTGGATGAAGTACAGGTAGTGCCGGAGTGGCAGGTAATTGTTAATTCTCTTCGGGTAGATATGGATTGCGATTTGTACATTACCGGTTCCAATGCAGCTCTTTTTTCCAGCGAACTTGCCACCTATCTTTCAGGCAGGTATATTCGCATCGAGGTATACCCCTTTACTTTTTCGGAATCCAGGGAAATGATGAAATCCATGGGAAAAGAGGTTTCCGATGAGAGGTTATTTATGGACTATTTGAAATACGGTGGATTTCCCCAGCGGTTTTATCTACCTGATGAAGAGTCTGTAGAAACGTATCTGAGGGATATTTACGAGGCGATAGTCATGCGGGATGTAGTTTCTCGCCACAGCACGAAGAATCCGGTACTTTTGGGACGGGTGCTGTCCTATGTGCTGGACAATGTGGGAAATCCATTTTCTGCCAGGAAGGTGAGCGGTGCTCTCACATCGGCAGGCATGAAGGTTTCGGTCCCTTCAGTGCTGAATTATTTGGATTGGCTCAAGGAGGCGTTTATTATTCTTCCAGCCAGGAGATACGATCTTATAGGAAAAGAGATTCTGGGGACCATGGAAAAGTATTATGCTGCTGATTTAGGACTGAGGAATATTGCAAAAAACAGCGAAAAGGTGGACAGCAGTAAGCTGTATAAGAATATTGTTTTTCTTGAAATGAAATCAAGAGGCTATGAAGTGGAAGTAGGGAAATGGGAAAATCGTGAAATCGATTTCATCTGCCGAAAGGGAAAAGAAAAGCTGTATATCCAGGTAGCTTACCTGATTACGGAAACAGATGAGAAAAGGGAATTTGGGAATCTGGAAGAAATTAAAGATAACTATCCCAAATATGTAATCAGCGGCGACTTGATGGACCTTAGCCGCAATGGAATTATTCATAAGAATATTATCCGATTTCTTCTCGACGAGAAATGAATATGAGGAACCGAGTGGGAAACTGTACGCGAAAAATTTCCTATTCGGCGTGGGACAAATGTGAATCATAGCGGCAGGAAACTATTCGCGAAAGGTTTCCTGCCCGGCATGGGACGAATGGGAATCATAGCGAATCGCCGACTCAGGAAACTTCCACTCCTGTGCTACAATAGAAGGAGAAATTGACTTTCAGTTACTTTTCATGGTGAGGTGGTTTCCATGGTTTATAGAAAAATGATGGCTGCCCTGGCGGCGGGGCTTCTGTGTGTTTCTTTTTCTTCCTATGCCAATGAAGGGCTCCAGGCGCCGAAGGGGGATGTAGTTCCTTTTACGGCAGCAGTGAAGGAGAAGGGGAAATGGGGGGCCATTGACGGCAGCGGGAAGATGGTCATTCCCGTTTCCTATGATAAGATCGGCATCAGCCTGTCGGATCCCGATGTGAAGGATGATGATAGGGACAGTGAACCTGGCCGGGACAACCTGGTGGAGGTGGAGCAGGGGAAACTTCGGGGCTTCTATAACCGAAGCGGAAAAGTGGTGGTCCCCGTTTCCTATGAGACCCGTTCTGTCTGGAAGGAAGGCGCTCTGGCGTTGGAAGGGAAGGATAAGCGGATTTCCTTCTATAAGAAAGACGGCACGAAAATTTCCGATAAGACTTATGAGCAGGTGTCCGATTTCCAAAATGACATGGCCATTGTGAAGGCAGGCGGAAAATATGGTTATCTGTCCCTTGACGGAAAGGAAATCGCACCGGTGTACCAGGAAGCCCGTTATTTTGAGGACGGTCTGGCGCCGGTGAGAATCAAAGGCCGCTGGGGTGTCATTGACCGGGACGGGAAAGAAGTGGTGGCGCCTCATTACAAGGATGCAGGACCCTCCTACAGCGACGGCCTTCTGGCGGTGGAGGATAATCAGAACCACTGGGGCTTTATAGACGGGAAGGGGAAAGAGGTGGTGCCTCCTGTCTATAAATCGGTGGTGCCCGTATTCAGTGAGCATATGACTGCCGTGCAGGATGCAGGCAAGCTCTGGGGGTTCATGGACAGTGAAGGCCATGTGACCGCGGTGCCTCAGTTTAAAGCAGTGCTTACCCCCTTTTCTGAAGGCCTGGCAGGGGTGAAGACCACCGATGGCAATGGCTATGCCAAACCGGACGGCACTATAGCTTTTATGGCGGAATTTGACAAATTATATCCTTTTGAAAACGGTATGGCAGAAGTTCGTACCGGTGAGGTAGGGGAAACGGCGGTCATGCGCCGCTTCCCTGTCACCATCGGTATCGGCTGGGGCTGGGGACACTGGTATCATCACCATCATCACTACCATCACCCCTGGGGATGGGGGATTGGTTTCCCTGTGTGGGATCCCTGGTACTATGATTATGAAACGGTGCCCACCATCAAAGTAAAGAGGGGCTACATCAACAGCAGCGGCAAAGTGATTGCCAGTCCTGCCAATGACCGGGTGTTCAAGCTGGGAGAAAAGGGTATCCTTATCCGCAATGACGGAAAGTATGGCTGGGTGAACAGGGAAGGTATCTTCATTGCCCATACGATATACATGGGACTCCTGCCGGCAGAAGAGGACAATGTTCTCCTTGCCCAGAACGACAGCAAAAAGTGGGGCATCCTTTCCATGGATGACGGAAGCACGCTGGTGCCCTTCTCCTATGACTCCTTCTATGCCATGGGAAACGGACTTTATGGGTATAAACTCAAAGATCAGTGGGGCCTGATTTCAAAGGACGGCACCATCATCACGGAACTCCTCTTCCGCGCTGTGGCTAAAGAGGGAGACGGCCTCATTCCGGTAAAGACAAAGGACGGCTGGAAGTATGTGGATAGGGAAGGAAAAGACCGCATTACCTTCAAAGAAGAAGCTGCCGATGTGACTCCCTTCCACGAAGGCAGAGCCGGTGTGAAAATCAAAGGCAAGTGGGGACTCATCGATACCACCGGACACTTTGTGGCAGAACCGGTGTATGAGGATTTGGATATTTTGTAAAATGAATGATACGGCGCTCCTCCCAAGGGGCGCCGTTTTTATACGCCTTTTAT
>ULVN01124828.1_pt1 | contig 13122 bp, 10 predicted proteins | sample 1959491 | NCBI WGS metagenome assembly ULVN01 (sample SAMEA4835787, study PRJEB28245) | human gut metagenome | biome: gut microbiome; material: fecal sample | place: Denmark | collected 2008 | reverse complement strand
GGGGGAAGCTGGCAGGGCGAAGCCCTGACTGATGAGGGGCGATACGCAGAACCAACAAGAATCCAGCCCATGCAGTTACATATTTGCGTATCAGAACAGAATTGTAAAGGTTTCTCCTCATCGGTTCTGCGTCCCGCCCCTCATCCGACCCGCCTATCGGCGGCCCACCTTCCCCCAGGGGAAGGCAGTTGAATATAGTAAGGAGATAAAAATTATGCGTTATTTCGGCGGATGTGATTCCGGCAGTACCTATACAAAATGCGTCATCTTAGACGAGACCGGCAAGATGGTGGCGGATGTCACCCTGCGCAGCCGGATCAACTCGGTCCTCAGCTGTGAGGACGCTCTGAATCAGGCGGCAGCCCAGGTGAAGGAACTTGGCTCCTATCGGGACCTGAGCTACCTGGTGGGCACCGGCTATGGCCGGAACAAGGTGCCCGCAGCAGATGAGAACATTTCCGAGATCAGCTGTCACGCCATGGGCGTCCACGTGGTAGACCCCAGCGTTCGGGCCATTATCGATATCGGCGGCCAGGACGTGAAGGGCATCGCCGTGGACACCGACGGCACCGTGCTGAACTTTGCCATGAACGACAAGTGCGCCGCCGGTACGGGCCGGTTCTTTGAGGCCATGGCCAAGGCCTTCGAAATGGATTTGACCGAATTCTCCAACCTGTCCCTGCAGGCGAAGAACGTCATTCCCATTACCGCCCAGTGCACGGTTTTCGCCGAGTCCGAGGTCATCTCCCTGGTAGGCGAGGGCAAGCCCATGGACGAGATCGCGGCAGGCATTGAGCTGTCCGTGGCCAAGCGGTGCTTCGTCATGGCCAAAAAGGCCGGCGCCGTGGACAAGATCACCCTCACCGGCGGCTGTGCCAAAAATGAGGGCTTGAAGCAGGCCATCCAAAAGGTGCTGAAGCTGAAAGTCATCGACCTGCCCGTGGACCCCCAGCTGATCGGCGCCATCGGCGCTGCGGAATTCGCCCGCCAGAAGGGTCTGGCCCAGGGCTAAGGAGGAAATCATGATCATTCTGAAAATTCTGGGCATTGCCGCCATTGTGGTGGCCGCGCTGTTTGTGCTGACCTTTGTGGTCTATTTCTTCAACCTGGACATGAAGCTCACCGCCGCGCTGGAGCCCATCTTTTTGAAGCACTACGACAAGATCAAGCGGGACCGGCACCTGTAATATGAAGCTCTACGACGAAATCATAGACGGCTGGTCCGCCCTGCTGAAGGATTTCTCCCTTCGGTCCCTGCCCCTGTCGGGCCTCTGGCCGGACACAGGGGAGCGGAATATGATCCTGCGCTCGGATATGGCCTATGAGCTGGGCGGCGGTTCGCTCCCCGCTCTGGGGGCCACAGCCGTAACCGTGGGCGGTTTTGCCGAAGACCGGCTTTTGCTGTGCGGTCCGGACCTGCCGGAGATCCTATTAGACGGCCCCTATGCCCGGCTGACGGTGGCATCCGTCAAGGATGGGCTCCCGGACCAGGGCGGCGCACTGTACCAGGCCATCAAAAAAATTGACTTCGTGCGCTACCATGTGAACCCCGAGGGCTTCATGACCCGCATCTCCGCCATCCAGGGCCGGGAATCCGCCCGGGTCAGCCGGGAAGCCCTGAAAAAGGGACTCACCTTCGCCCAGGTGGGCGGAAGAATGCTGGCAAGCTACCATGAAAACCCCCAAATTCAGGCGGTGCGGCTGATCTATATTACGGACCCCGCCTTCCCCTATGGGGAATTGGAGGCCCTGGTCAAAAAGAGCCGGGAAATCACCCGGGCCATCGACCACGCCATGACCGCCGCCATGACGGACTGCAACGTATGCAGCCTGAAAAAGGTCTGCGACGAGGTAGAGGGCATCCGCCAGCTGCACTTCGGGCAGGAACAGCATTGAAATTGAATGGGCGCTGCCAGCGGCAGCGCCCACATATTTCATGTCGGTTTTTGAAAAATTAGACTTTTTGCAATTGTCTGCTCAGGCGGTCGAACAGTATTACAGATGTGCCTGTTGGAATGTGGAAACGCTCTTTTTTCAAAATCGTCCTCATACGTTGGTTTTCTCTAAAGTCTCGGCCCGTTTGTTCAAAAGCAGAGCAGCACACGAAGTCACACACCTCCGCCTCGCCACGGGAATCTGATTTGATAATAAAAATAAAATCAGCAGGCAATGAAGTGCTTGAAACCAGGTAATCCGCTTGGATACGCGTTGAAAAAGAGTAAAACTCAGGTCTGTAAGAATAAAACAGGAAAGTATCTTCAATTGTTTCCTGCAATCGGCTTATTGCCTGTAGGCGGGGTTTAACCGACTCCTCATAGTAGATACCCTTTTCAATCTGGTCTGCACAAATTTTCCCTGCAAGGATCATATCTAATATTTTAGATGGATTATATCTCGGTAATGCGATATCTTTCAGATACTGAAAGCCTGCAATATGCGGAAATCTTTCCGGAGGAAATAATAGTTGAATACTGTATAGCTTATTCTTGTATCCGTATGTAAAATGATAAGAAAATTCTGACATTTTCTTCCATACAGCGGCGGCATTACGCAAAAGATCAGATGATTCATTGGTCATTTTCTGTAGCTCTCCTCTGTATCCAAAAAACAAGAGCCTCGCAAAACGCAAGGCTCCTGTAAGCGTTTTTCTTCGATCCAAAGAATCTATTCGGCTTGTGGTTCCCGCATAACCCACGATCAGGCTCCGCACTCGGCTGCAACCGAACCAGTCAAATGCCTCGTCGCCACGATAGCTGATCAACGCCGCTATCCTCTGGCTATATTATAGCACAAATCTCTCAAAATGCAAACAGTTTTCATGGGTTTTGTGGATTTCTTTCTCCACAGAGAAATACGGCCTTGACCGTGTTGGATGACATTCATATAATCAAGTGGCAGCGCACCATCCGTTTGCGCTGTCAAACGTAAGGAGGGACTTATGCGTCTGAACATCTACCACACCAACGACATCCACGCCAATTTTGCCTTTCTGGGCCGGGTCTGCGCCTATCTTGAGGAACACCGGACAGAATCGGACCTCTATCTGGACAGCGGAGACTTTCTGGACCTGAAAAGCCTTGTGGTGCAGGCTGACCGGGGCGGAAGTGCTCTGGCACTGGCGAAATTTTGCCGTATGGACGCCATGGCCCTGGGCAACAACGAGATCGATCTGGGCAGTGAGGACCTTGAAAAGCTGACAGTTTTCCCTCTGCTCTGTGCCAACATCTGCCGCAACGACGGAAGCCCCGTCCCCGGCCTGAAAAGCCATCTGATTCTGGAGCGCTGCGGCAAGCGGTTTCTCATCATCGGCCTGGCTCCCTTCTATGGGCTTGGAATGCTCGCAGACAAATACAATGTATTCTTCGAAATGGGGAATCTGCACACCTTAGACCCGGTCCCGGTAATAACGCAGATTCTGTGCGAAAATCGCGGGAAATACGACTTTTCCATTCTCCTGTCCCACAGCGGCCATGCGGTGGACCGGGAACTGGCCAAGCGCCTGCCCCCGGTGGACCTGTGGCTGGAAGGGCACTCTCACAGCGTTGTCACGGAAAAGTGCTGCTCCCAGTCCGGCATGGGAGAATTCCTGGGCCGGGTGACGCTGGACGTACAGGAGCAGGCCATTGAAATTCTGGATTCCGTGCAAATCGAGCTTCCAGCTCAGGAAAGCGACGAATTTATGTACCGACTGGGGCAGGCTCAGGAAAGTGCCGAAGCCATTCTCTCTCAGGAGCTTCCCGTGCTGCGGGAGCTGGACTTTGACCCCTTCCGGGAAAGCGAGTTTACCAATTTCATCTGTGACTGCCTGAAAGCGGAATTTGGCTGTGACCTGGCACTGATGCACAGCGGCATTGCAGAAGGGCCTCTGCGGAGGCCGGTGTCCCGAAGGAGCCTGCTGGAGCTTCTGCCCTCCAAGCTGAACCCAACAATCTATTCCCTGCCCGGTGAAAAGCTGCTGGAGGCGGCAAAGCTCTCTCTGGATGAAACCCACATCCGGCAACCCGGGAAGGGCGCCGGCTTCCGGGGCACCGTGCTTGGCTGCCTGGGCTACAGCTGCAATGTGGAGGTACATCGAGCGCCCTTCACCATGCTTGTTGACGGGCAGCCGGTGGAGCCGGGAAGGGTCTACACCGTCGTCACCGATGACTACCTGCAGCGGGGCACAGGCTACCCCAGCCTGGCAGCGCCCGATCAGGACGCCAAATTCGACAAGCGGTTCATCCGGGATCTGGTGCAGGAATACCTGACGGTGGAACCGGTGTTCCGGTCTGCGGTGAAGCGCAGGGAAACATAACAGGAAAGCTTTTGGAGCGTCTCTTACCGGATTTCTCCGGTTTTGAACATTTTCATCATTTCCTCCTATCAAAAAACGCCGCAGGCTTTCGGGCCTGCGGCGCAAAACGTATGGTTTTTTAATTACAGCAGAGTGGAGAAGTGCTTGATGGTGCGGACCATCTGAGAAACGTAGGAGTTCTCGTTGTCGTACCAGGAAACAACCTGCACCTGGGTCTTGCCGCCCTCCAGGGGGCAAACCATGGTCTGAGTAGCGTCGAACAGGGAGCCGAAACGCATGCCGATGACATCGGAGGAAACGATCTCGTCCTCGTTGTAGCCGAAGGACTCAGTAGCAGCAGCCTTCATAGCGGCGTTGATCTCTTCCTTGGTGACGGACTTGTTCACAACGGCGTTCAGGATGGTGGTGGAGCCGGTGGGGGTGGGAACACGCTGTGCAGCGCCGATCAGCTTGCCGTTCAGCTCGGGAATAACCAGGCCGATGGCCTTAGCAGCACCGGTGGAGTTGGGAACGATGTTGCAAGCGCCGGCACGGGAACGACGCAGGTCGCCCTTTCTCTGGGGACCGTCCAGGATCATCTGGTCGCCGGTGTAGGCGTGGATGGTGCACATAATGCCGGACTCGATGCCAGCCAGGTCGTTCAGAGCCTTGGCCATGGGAGCCAGGCAGTTGGTGGTGCAGGAAGCAGCGGAGATGATGTTGTCTTCCTTGGTCAGGGTGTTGTGGTTGACGTTATATACGATGGTGGGCAGGTCGTTGCCGGCAGGAGCGGAGATAACGACCTTCTTGGCGCCGGCGTCGATATGAGCCTGAGCCTTGGCCTTGGAGGTGTAGAAACCGGTGCACTCCAGGACGACGTCAACACCCAGCTCGCCCCAGGGCAGCTCGGCAGCGTTGGCCTTGGCGTAGATGGTGATCTTCTTGCCGTCGACAACGATGTTGTCCTCACCGGCCTCAACAGTGTGGGTGCCGAAGGGCTTTGCATAAGCGCCCTGGGTGGAATCGTACTTCAGCAGATGAGCCAGCATCTTGGGAGAGGTCAGGTCGTTGATGGCGACAACCTCGAAGCCCTCAGCGCCGAACATCTGACGGAAAGCCAGACGGCCGATACGGCCAAAACCATTGATAGCAACTTTAACAGACATGGGAATTTCCTCCATTTCATATTACTGCTTCCGCAGTCTTATCATACTGTCAGCACGGACCTTTATCGATACGCCCGTACGGATTTTATTATACTATAACCCCCAGTTAATGTAAACTGGAAATTCTGTCAAAACCCGTAGAATTTTTCTGCAAATTTTTGTGCAAATTCCGTTTTACTGGTAGCTTACCGGGGAATCCACAGGAGCAATGGCCATATAGGTATTGCCCACACCCAGCTCCAGAGGCTCACCGTCCACAGTCTTGAACCAGAAGGGGCTCTCGGCATCATCTGCGCCCCAGGTAATGGGGATGATCTTGCCGCCGTTGGCATAGTAGCCCTGGCCGCCGGCCTCAAAGTTGGCGGTGTAGTAAATGCCGTCGGTGGTGATGTCGGCCAGCATGACGATCACGTTGGTAAAGGTTTCAGGATCCTGGGTGTCGCCCAGCACCATGGCCTGATCGTACTGGTTGTAGACGTACTTCCCCAGAGCCGCATCATAGACCATGGAGGTGTCCTTGCGGTTGTTGCGGTAGGTGAAGGTCACGGTGACGTTCTCGGCGCTCTCGCCATTCTCCGGAGTCCCGTCCTCCCGGAAGCGCAGATTGTATTCCTTGTCCTCCGGCTGGGTGGTGCGGAAGCCCTTCTCCTGGGCCAGAGCCTCCAGCTGATCGCCCCGGGCGAACAGGCAATGCTCCCAGCCGGATTCGTTCTTGAACAGATATGCTCTGTCCGTATTCCGGAAGGAATAGCCGCTGTCCTTCTGCGTATCGATGTTGAACCGGTCAACACCCAGCTTCTTGGCATGGCCCAGAGCCTGCTCGGAGCCACCGGCATCGAAAATGACGGCATCATAATGCTTGGCGATCTCATTGAACATCGGCCGCACGGACCGGACGGAGCCGATGGCCTCGGACTGGGTAGGATCCGTAAACAGTGCCAGATCCCGGATGATGGAGCCGTTGACCCACATCTCCATGAGAATATCGGCATTCATGGTGCCGTAGTGGGGCAGCGCACCCCGGATATTGCTGATGGACACGGCGTAGATGCGGCCGGTGAAGGGTGCGTCCAGAGTCTTGCCGTTCAGGGGGTTGGTGTAGACAGGCGCGGGCTCCGTGGTAGGCTCCTCCGTGGTGGGAGCTTCCGTGGGGGCTTCGGTGGTGGCCGGGGCCGTCGTGGCCGCTTCGGTGGTGGCCGATGCCCCTGCACCGGCGCAGCCGCACAGAACCAGAGTCATGGCCAGCAGCAGGCAAATCATTTTTTTCATTGTTTCGTACCTCTTGTCAATGGAATTATAGGTGTATTCAAAACCGAACGGCTCAGCCTTCGCTGCTCTCCTGGAGAATACCGTCCATGGTCTTGCCAATGGAATAATAGAACACATTGTCCCGGGCGGGCTGCAGATCCAGCAGCTGCCCACGCTTGGAATAGACATTGTAGCAACCGTAGAGGATGGGGATCACGCTGCCGTCCTCCGCCACCATCTGGCACAGGTTGTAGAAGGTGCCGGAATTGGACAGGGCCTCCTTGGTCATGCCCAGAAGGGTGTCGTTGTTCAGCACATTGTTGGTCAACGTGCCATAGCCCTTGAAGAACTCGGAAAGATCGGAGTTGGGGGGCAGCTTGGTCTGACCCAGGTAGAGGTCATAGGTTCCCGCCCGCAGAATCTGCTGGTAGGTGATGCCTCCGCCGGAGCCGCCATATTCCAGCACACCGCAGGGAATGCCCAGCTCCGTCAGGTGGGCGGCAATGTCCCGGGCCGTCCGCAGCCGGGCGGAATCGTCCGCATTGACCAGCAGCCGCAGCTTTTTGACCTCCCGGGTCTTTTCATCCCGGGGAAACTGGAAATTGCCCAGCTGGTCCAAAAACTTCATGGGATCGTAGACGTAGTTGGAGGCCAGAGTGGGGTAGTAGTAAGGAGAGCCCGGAGAGGTGATCAGCGTCGTGGGCTGGGCCATACCCCGATAGTTCTCCTCGTTTAGGGTCTCCCGGTCAATGGCATAGGTCAGGGCCTTGCGCAGCACATCGGAATCCTTGAACCAATCGCTGTAGAGCAGGTTGCAGCTGAGATACAGCAGCACACCGTTCTCTACCTCCCACAGCTCGTAGTCGCAGCGGTACTCGCCGAAGGAATCCAGCATGGGGTCCGCAATGGCCAAATTCAGCTCGCCAAACTCGAATTCATCCCGCAGCTGGGACTGGCTGGTGGCCTCCATCAGGGTAATGGTATTGGCCCGGACGGACAGCGTTGCATCGCACCACCAGGATTCCACCTTCCGCATCTCGGCCCCCTCATCGTTCTGGTAGAAGGCATAGGGCCCGGTCCCCACGGGGTGCTCGGCCCCTACCTCACTGGCTTTCAGAATGGGGATATCCAGCAGCAGCGGCAAATTCTGATAGGAGGTGTCCAGGTAGAACATGACGCCCTGGCCGTCGTCGTGGAGCTTGATCTCCGCAATGTGGGTGAAGCGGCCCTTGTAGAAGTCGCTCTGCTGCGCCGCCTGATAGGAGGCCAGAACGTCGTTGGGCGTTACCCGGGTCCCGTCGGAGAACCGGGCGTTGTCATCCACATAAAACGTATAGATCGTGTTGTTGGAATTGACCCGATACCTGGAGCAGAGAATGGGTGTGGTCTCATTACTGCTGTTGTAGGCGAAGAGGCCCTGATACATCAGGGAGAACAGCACCCGGTTGGAAAAGTTCATGCCGATGATGGGATTCATGGACCGGTTGGGATAATAGGCCAGGATCATGGTCTGATCCGCCAGGGTATCCTCCTCCGTGGGGTCCGGGTCATCCTCCATAAGGATGGCATCCCCCGTGGGCACATAGGTGCTGTCCTTTTCCGAGGCACAGCCGGAAATGAGTGCCGTCAGCGTGGCAAACACCAGCAAAAGGGCAAGCAGTCGCTTCATTTTGTTCCTCCTCTGCATACAATGACAGCTCCCTGGCTGCCCCGGTGACCCTGGGTCACCCGGTGGGACCAGAATCGGTCACTTTCGCAGACCGTGCAGGCCGTGCTGACCTCCACCTGGCGGACACCTGCCTGCCGAAGCACCCAGGCATTGACGGCCTTCAAATCCACCAGGTATTTCTCCCCCTGGGTGCGGATGAAGGGCTCCATGGCCTCGCCATAGGCTTCCCGCAGAGCCTGGGGAACATCGGCATGGGTTTCAAAATGGCAGAAGCCGATGTTGGGGCCTACGGCTGCCCGGATATCCTCCGGACGGCTGCCGTAGTATTTCGCCATGGCCTCCACCATCCGTGCACCAATACAGGAAACCGTCGCCCGCCACCCGGCGTGGGCCGCACCCACGGCACCTGTCACCGGGTCATAGGCCAGAATGGGCGTGCAGTCCGCAGAAAACACCACCAGGGCCAGCCCCGGCACATCCGTCACCAGCGCATCGCAGTCCGGAAGCCTGGGGGCAAAGAGCCCCGCCCCCCGGTCCTTTTCCTCGGCACGGTAGACGATGTCCGAGTGGACCTGCCGGGCAAGCACCGCATTTTTAGGGTCAAAGCCCAGGGCATCGCCCAGGATCTCGTAGTTTTTCACCACATTTTCCGGGTCATCCCCCCGTGTGGGGGCCAGATTCAGGGAGCTGAGATAGTCCGTGCTGACCCCGCCGAAGCGGGTGGTGAAGGCATGGGGCACGGAAATCCCCTCCGCCGCCAGATATTCCAGGCTTCCCTTATGAATCGTTTGTATCATTCTGTTTCTCCTGAAGGTTTACTGCTGCATCTCCGCTTCCTTGTCCTTCTGCATGCAGCACTTTTTATACTTCTTGCCGCTGCCGCAGGGGCAGGGGTCGTTGGGGCCTACCTTCTTGGCGGCAGTGCGGACGGGGGCTTTTTTCACGACGCTGCCGTCGGCGGCGCCGGCAGCGCCGGTCTCCTTGGCCACCTTCTCCCGCTTGACCTCCTGCTGAGGCTGAATGCGCACCAGGAACATCCGGCGGACGGTCTCCTCCTTGATGGACTGGATCATGGACTCGAACATCTGGTAGCCCTCTTCCTTATAGGCAATGACAGGGTCATGCTGGCCATAGGCCCGCAGACCAATGCCTTGCTTCAGGTCGTCCATAGCGTCGATGTTGTCCATCCAGTATTCGTCCACCACCCGCAGCATGACCACCCGCTCCAGCTCCCGCATGAGCTTGTCGCCATAGGCGGCTTCCTTGGCCCGGTAGGTGTTCAGGGCGATGCCGTAAACGGTATCCGTGAGCTTCTGGGCATCCATGCCCTCCAGCTCAGCCTTGCGGCTCTGGAGCGTGCCCTTGACGAAGTAAATACCCTCCAGCTGAACGGACAGCTCCTTCAGAGCCTCCTCATTGGCAATGCCGCCGTGCTGGCTCAGGGCAGAGGAAACCGTGGTTTCCAGGACGGAGCGCAGCATGGTCAGGATATTCTCCCGCAGGTCCTCGCCGTCCAGCACCTTCTGGCGCTGGGCATAGATGACCTCACGCTGGGTATTCATCACGTCGTCATATTCCAGGACGCTCTTTCTGGCCTTGAAGTTCCGGCTTTCCACGTTCTTCTGGGCATTCTCCACAGCACCGGAGAGAATCTTCGCATCAATGGGGGTGTCCTCGTCCAGGCCCAGAGAATCCATCATGCCCATGATCCGGTCAGAGGAGAACAGGCGCATCAGATCATCCTGGAGGCTCAGGTAGAACCGGCTCTCGCCGGGGTCACCCTGACGGCCGGAACGGCCCCGCAGCTGATTGTCAATCCGGCGGGACTCATGGCGCTCGGTGCCGATGATGAACAGACCACCGGCTGCACGGACCTTCTCGGCCTCTTCCTTGATATGGCCCTTGTATTGCTTCAGAAGGTCATTGTATTCCTGCCGAATGGCGAGAATTTCGGGGTCTGTGGTCTCGGCGAAGGAATCCGCCTCGGCAATGAGCTCCTCGGGCTTTCCCTGCTTGCGCAGGTCCGCCTTGGCCAGGAACTCCGCGTTGCCGCCCAGCATGATGTCCGTACCACGTCCGGCCATGTTGGTGGCAATGGTCACAGCCCCAAGCTTACCGGCCTGGGCCACGATCTGGGCCTCCATCTCGTGGTACTTGGCGTTCAGCACATTGTGGGGGATGCCCTCCCGTTTGAGCATCTTGCTGAGGATTTCGCTCTTTTCGATGGAGATGGTGCCCACCAGCACAGGCTGACCCTTGGCGTGACACTGTTTCACCTGCTCCACAATGGCCCGGAACTTGCCGGCCTCGGTCTTGTAGACCACATCAGGATGGTCAATTCGAATAACGGGGCGGTTGGTGGGAATCTCCACCACATCCAGATTGTAAATGGCTTCAAATTCCTCCTGCTCCGTCAGGGCGGTGCCGGTCATGCCGGAGAGCTTGTCATAGAGCCGGAAGAAATTCTGGAAGGTGACGGTGGCCAGGGTCTTGCTCTCACTGGCAACGGTGACGCCTTCCTTGGCCTCGATTGCCTGGTGCAGGCCCTCGTTGTACCGGCGGCCGTACATCAGTCGGCCGGTGAATTCATCCACGATGATGATCTCGCCGTCCTTGACCACATAGTCGATGTCCTTCTTCATCAGGCCCCGGGCCTTCATGGCCTGGTTGATGTGGTGGGAAAGGGTGGTGTTCTCCGCATCCGCCAGATTCTCCACGCCGAAGAACTTCTCCGCCTTGGCAATACCCTCAGCGGTCAGGGAGACGGTGCGGGACTTCTCGTCCACATAGTAGTCGCAGTCCAGGTCGTCCTTCTCCTCTTTGTCCTCGGTTTTGGCGAAGACCTGCTTGCGCAGGGTGGAGACGAACTTGTCCGCCATCTGGTAGAGCTGAGAGGAATCCTCGCCCTTGCCGGAGATGATCAGGGGGGTACGGGCTTCATCGATGAGGATGGAGTCCACCTCGTCCACAATGGCAAAGGCATGGCCCCGCTGGACCAGCTCCTGCTTGTAGATAGCCATATTGTCCCGGAGGTAGTCAAAGCCCAGCTCGTTGTTGGTGCAGTAGGTGATGTCTGCCGCGTAGGCCACCTTCCGCTCGGGAGGGGTCATGCCGGGGATCACCAGGCCCACGGTCAGGCCCATGTACTTATAGACCTTGCCCATCCACTCGCTCTGGTACTTGGCCAGGTAGTCATTGACGGTGACGATGTGCACGCCCCGGCCGGTCAGAGCATTCAGATAGGCCGGCAGAATGGCCACCAGAGTCTTGCCCTCACCGGTTTTCATCTCGGCAATGCGGCCCTGATGCAGAACAATGCCGCCGATGAGCTGCACAGGATAGGGCCGCAGGCCGATGACCCGGTCCGCAGCCTCCCGGATGGCCGCAAAGGCCTCGGGCAGCAATGCATCCAGGCTTTCGCCGTTTTGATAGCGCTGCTTGAATTCCTCGGTCTTGGCCTTCAGGGCCTCTTCGCTCATGGCTTTATATTCGGATTCCAGCGCCAGAATGGCATCCACCGTAGGCTGAATCTTCTTCAGCTCACGCTGGGAACGGGTTCCAAAGAGCTTTGTAATCAGTCCCATTGGACATCTCTCCTTTCAAATTCCGGGGATGATCCCCGAAGCTTCTTCCATTTTCTTATAATTCAATGCATTATAACATATGGCAATCAAAAAATATAGAGTATTTTGTGAACAAACGCGGCAAATCTCAGCAAGAAGGCTTCCCCTCCGGGCGGTGCGTCGCGCAGCGAATCTAATTCAAAATAGCTGCCGGTGGCAGCTATACCATAAAAAGTGGAGCTGGCTCGCGTCAGCAAGACTGAGGAGGGGCGTTATGGGAGAGAGCGGTAAGAAAGGGCAACTCAAGTCACGCACTGCCCTCTCCCACAACACCCCTCATCCATAAATTATAGCATAGCTGCCACCGGCAGCTATAGGAGATTAGATTCGCCTTCCCCGTAGGGGAAGATTAGGGTCAGATTTTTCCCTTTTTAAAGCCCCTTCCCGCAAAAAACGCCTGAATTTCGCGCTCCTCTGCCTTCACGCTGCCCTGCTGGAAATTGGGCTTGCCGCCGCCGCGGCCATTCAGGGCGGCGGTCAGCTCCCTGTTCAGCCCCCGCAGATCGCCGCCGGGCAGGGCCAGGCAATAGTGGAAGCCGTTTTCATTCCTGGAAAATCCCGCCGCAATGCCGCCGGTTTTGGCGGAAGCCTGGTCTGTCAGATTCCGCAAGCCCTCGGGATTCAGGCCGTCCGCAAAGAAGAAGCAGTCCCCCATTCCTTCCAGGGCCGCCGCCTGATAGGCAAAGAGCTGCCGCTCCAGAGCCCCTGAGCGGTATTTCCAGCCGTTCAGGGTGTCCAGCAGCTGCTCCGCACCCTGGGCCGTCTGGGTCAGCTGGGCAGAGAGGAGCCGGGAAACCTGCCGGTTCTGGTCGAACACCGCATTCATCAGATCAAAGGCCGCCCGGCCTGCCGCCATTTCGATGCGGGTGCCGCCCCGGCAGGGAATGGCAGAGAGAAGCTTGATGAGCCCGATCTCGCCCGTCGCCGCCACATGGACGCCGCAGCAGGCGCAGATATCAAAGCCCGGCACCTCCACGATCCGCACCGGCCAGGGCAGGGCCCGCTTGGTCCGATAGGGGACCTTCTCCAACGCCTCGGGACCGGGGGTCCAGATATGCAGGGGGATGTTTTTCCAGATGGCCTCATTGGCCTCTCGCTCGATTTCCGGCAGCTTTTCCGCCGGGATCACGGCGTCAAAATCGA
>ULVN01052204.1_pt1 | contig 13146 bp, 9 predicted proteins | sample 1959491 | NCBI WGS metagenome assembly ULVN01 (sample SAMEA4835787, study PRJEB28245) | human gut metagenome | biome: gut microbiome; material: fecal sample | place: Denmark | collected 2008 | reverse complement strand
TCGCTTGAATTTTGCCTGCTCGCTGCGCTCGTCAGCCAAAATTCGATCAAAAAACACAATCGGTAAGAATAGAACATTCGCAAACAAGTGCACGCACCATTGATGCAGAGCGATTTTTTTGGGAAAGTCAATCGTCAATTCTCGGGCCAGTGCCCAAGCTGGTCACCTATAAGCACAGTCGAATATTACAGCCGCGTAGTTCGTTTTAAGTACCCCGCCCATCTGATTCCCGGCGCACAAAAAGCGCACAGTTGATGCGCTCACGGCGTGCCAAACAGCCCCGAAATCTGCGGATTTCGGGGCTGTTTTTGCATTTTTGGGAACTTTTCGCGGGGCGTTGATTTGCGCTGACCCATACCGTGACCCATACGGGAACGGGGATGGGAAAGGGTCAGAGAGCAGTAGAGAGAAAGGAACCTACCTTTTCTATGCCTCAAAATTTTATATTTCGGTGTTGAGGTAATCGTGTGGGAACGGTTGATATGTACTGCATCCCATGGCACCAGGGGAGGTATGATTTTTCGGTTTTATCGTATTTGGAATACGGATTTAAATGCGATTGAGTATATATTCTCATCGTCAATCGGGCTAAGTAGTTTATAAATCCAAAACATAAATTTTCCGGAGTTCATTCAATATTGTTATTTGACTAACAATGTTTTATTGGACATAATAAAGAAAACAGTGCCCAGATGAAACATGAAATGGGGGACAATTTATGGATATTGTTGCTCTGGAATCATTTGTAACGGTGTACAACTACAAAAACTTCACAAAAGCCGCAGACAAGCTCTATATCTCCCAGCCGGCGCTTAGCCGTCGTATGAAAGCATTGGAGGAAGAATTGGGAATCACCCTGTTCAAACGGCGGGGGACAAGTATCGAAGGGATCACCGAGGGCGGAAAATTCTTTTACAAAGAAGCTGTGAAGCTTCTAAAGCAAGCGGATGAGATGCGATTGAAAGTCAACCGGTTCCGGGAAGGTGTCTCTGGAACGTTGCGGATTGCGGTATCACCGGATTTTTCCCTTTCCGTGGTACTGAAAGCGATCCAAAAGATGAGTATAGAATGGCCCTATATCGAGATTATTCCCGAATGTTATACGGACACAAAAAATCTGGACTTACTGCGATTTCTGACCGAGCGATCGGTGGATATAGCGATTACATCCCGGGCCGAGGTGGAGGATGTCCCAGGAATCAACTTTGAAGTCATCAAGGAGAATATCTCATCGGTTTTGATCTGCCGTGGGCATAAACTATATGGCAGGAGCAGACTCACTCTGGCGGATCTGCATGATGAACCGAATTGTGCACTGTATAACGCAAACTCATTGACAAAGGCGAAGATCATTCAGTGGATGAATTCCATGGACGTAAGGGTGGGACCCACCGTGTATTGCCGGTCGTATCAGGAAATCATGCTGTATCTCAGTACCGGGAAATACTACTGTCTGCCTGGAGTGCTGACGAATGAATTACTGCAAAGCTATGGCGATGATTTTCAAAATATTCCGCTGGTCGAAGGACAGGTGCCCATTGGCGATCAGGTATTTGCGTATATTGAGAAAACAGAGACCGTTGAAAAATTCTTGAAATGCATCAAGGACAGCATCGACGTTTGAGAAATAGCTGTCCTCTTATCAGAAAAGTTTTTTAAAACTGCCCGCGCTTCGTTGCGACGGGCAGTTTTTATTTTTCGTCATGAATTATAACAGTGCCCAAAGTTAATGAGAATTCGGTATTTCACAGCAAAAAGCAAAAGTGTTATCTTGTTAACAAGCAAGAATGCATTCGAAACCGGGGCGCGCAAACTTAAAAAAAAATAAAAAGGAGACTGACGTATATGAATTTTAACATCCTTTCCAAGCCCGCAATTATTTTCGGTGAGGACAAGATCTACACACTCCCCGATGAACTGAACAATCGGAACCTCAAAAGAGTGATGCTGGTGGTGACCCCCCACTTCGTGAACAACGGGCTTGCCGCCAATCTGCAGGGTAAGCTGAAGGAAGCGGGAATCGAGAGCGTCGTTTACAGTAACTTGATTCAGGACGCACCTGACTTTACTGTTAACAACGGTGCGCAGATCGCCCGTGATTTCAAGGCGGATACTATCGTTGCCATTGGCGGTGGCAAGGCTATGGATACTGCCAAGGGCATCAACATCATCGTCAACAACCCCGGCAAAACCATTGCCGACTATCTGGACCCCAGCACGCTCCCGAGCCGGAACCCCGGCGCATTTCTCATCCTGTGTCCCACTACCACCGGCACGGGCAGCGAAATGACTTTCGCCAGCGTGATTCATTTCATGGATACAGATAGAAAGCTTTCTGTGGGTGATGGAACTGCTTTTGCGAATCTCGCCATCGTGGATCCCGTGCTGACTGTTGAACTGCCCAAGGATGTGACAGCATACACCGGTCTTGATGCTCTCACGCATTGTGTGGGCTGCCTGACCAGCATTTACAATGTGAATCCTCTGAGCGAAGCCCTTGCTCGCGATGGCATCGGCATCATTATGGAAAACCTTCCTAAGGTCGTTGCGAATCCCTCCGACCTGGAAGCTCGGAATATGATGTGCTACGCCAGCATGACCGCAGGTATGGCGTTCATCGACCAGATCTGCAACATCGACCATGCCCTGTCCGAGTCCATGGGTGCTGTGGCGGGTACGCCTCACGGTGTCGCCTGCGGTGCCGCGCTGGCGCCGTCCATCCGTTTCCTGTGCGAAGCCGCTCCGGAAAAGGTGCGGAAGGTCGCCGATGCCATGGGCGTCGACGTCAGCAACCAGAATCCTGTGGAAGCCGGTGAGACCGTTGCCAATGCGTTGGCTGCGTTTGTCAAGTCTGTGGGATGCCCGTCGATGAAGGAACTGAACTACACGGAAGAGCAGCTGGAGTGCATTTCTGAACTGACGCCTCAGGCCGTTGGTTCCCTCCTTTCCCCGAGACACGTGACAAAGGAAGAGGTTCTTGCACTGCTTCATGATGCTATGCAGCGGTAATCATCTTATTTCAGGAGAAATACTATGGACAACAAAGTCAAACAACTTTTCACCCCGTTTCAAATCGGTAAGGAAACGATTAAAAACCGCTTTGTGGTGGCGCCCATGGGCGTGCCTGCCTATGTAGATAGCAATGGTGCGTTTACCGAGCGTGGGATGCAGTATTTCGTTGAACGCGCGAAAGGCGGATTCGGTCTTATTTATACCGGCGTCATGCTGGTAGATAACCAGGTGGAGCCCATGGGTCCCAGCATCTTAGACCATCCCGAAATCTTCTATCCTGCCGCAACGAGACTGAATGAGAGACTCAATACATACGGTACCAAGATGATCTGTGAAGTGGGACTGGGCGTTGGACGCAATTATCCCACGTTTAAGTCTCCGTCTCCTGCGGAAGTTTACGGTTATCCGCAGTTGACATCTGAAGCGCTGACCGTGGATGAGATCCATAAAAAGCGGGACTGCATCATCAAAGCGGCGGCTTTGGCAAAGCAATCCGGGTTTGCCGGAGTTGACATCCACACTCTGCACTGGGGCTACCTGCTGGATCAGTTTGTGATGTCCATCACCAACAAGCGGGAAGACGAATACGGTGGAACACTGGAAAACCAGATGCGTCTGGTTAAGGAAATGATGGACGGTATCCAGGCGGCTTGCGGCAAGGACTTCCCGGTGACCATGGGTCTGGGCGTAAAGAGCTATATCAAGGCGCTGAACAAGGCATCCCTCCATGGTGATGAAGAGGCAGGCAGAACGGTCGAACAGGCGATCCAGATCGCAAAGATGCTGGAGGACTATGGTTTTGCCGCTATCATGACGGATACCGGCACTTATGACTCCTTCTACTACGCATGCCCTCCCTGCTATATGGAGAAAGGCCACGGCATCAATCTGTATGAGCAGATCAAGAAAAATGTCAACATCCCCATCATTGCACGTTCCAAGATGAATGACATTGCATTGTGCGCCAATGCTCTTGATAAGGGTCAGGCTGATGCGTTCATGTTCGGAAGACCCTCTCTGGCGGACCCGTATATTCCCCGCAAGCTGGAAGCCGGCAAGCCCGAGAAGATCCGTCCCTGCATTGGCTGCAATATGGGCTGCATTGGCCGTCACCTGGATCTGGGCCTTGGCGAGTATACCACATGTGCGGTCAACCCCAGAGCTTTCAATGAGATCAATACGCTTCCGAAAAAAGCGGTCCATCCGAGACGCATTGCTGTTGTCGGTGGCGGCGCAGCGGGCATGGAAGCTGCCCGTGAGGCAGTAGAGTGCGGCCATACGGTCGAGATTTTCGAGAAGTCCAAGGTTCTGGGCGGCGAGCTGAACGCTGCCGGTGCGCATGCTTTTAAGAAAGAAATCCACCAGCTGCGTGACTGGTATATCGCCGAGTTGAAAGAGAAAAACGTTCCCATTCACATGGAAACAGAGTTTACGCCGGATATGGCGGACAGCGGCAAGTACGACACGGTCATTCTCGCGGTCGGCGCCACGCCTATTATGCCTGCGTCTATCGAAGGTGTTGAAAAGGCCATCTCTGCGGTGGAATTGCTGGAAAACCACAGCGATGTGGGTGAGACCGTTGTAGTGGTCGGTGGCGGTATGGTAGGCTGTGAAACCGCAGTTGATTTGTCCAAGGCAGGTAAGAAAGTCACACTTGTGGAAGCCCTTCCCGCTGTTTTGTCCAGCGAATACGTGACAACTGCTCACAAGATGATGCTCCAGGACATGATGGAAGATCAGAAGATCGAGATCATGGCCGCTCATAAAATTGTGGCTGTCACCGATGAAGGCGCGGTCGTGGAACCCACGGACGGTGGTGAAAGAATGACCATTCCGGCAGATAAGGTCGTACTGTCCATCGGCTTGAAACCGAATCCGTCTATGGCGCTGGATTTGGTTGGCAGAGGCGTTGAAATCTATGAAATCGGCAGTGCCCGCCGCGCCGGCAATGTGATCACCGCTATCCATGATGCCTTCAATGTAGTCTACAACTTTGAATAAGTAAAGCACACCCGCTGAAACACCAGAGCAGTCTAAAGCATGGAACTCCAAACACACCTTTCAATACTTCCTTGAACCATGCGTAACGCTCCGAAGCTCTCCATAGCTTTAGACTGCGCGGCGTGTATCAGATTACCCTTGAATGGCACCGGGCAAATGACAGGCATCTTCCTTGCGTTGCCCGGTGTCTGCGAACAAGGCTTTACCAAATGATTAACAGGAGAATGAATATGAATCCTTTTCTGATTTCCACAAAATGCCCGATGCTGTTCGGTTGTGGAACCTCCATGACCGTCGCTTCTAAAATCCAGGAATTGGGCTGTAAAAAGGTAATGATCGTCTGCGATGACTGGCTGTCTAAGCAGGAGAATTTCAAGGCGTTTATGAACACTTTTTCTGAGGTGGAGACCTACGTCTGGAACCATGTCATCCCGGATCCCACGGATATCAGTGTGGAGGAAGGCGCAGTCATTGCCAGACAGGAAAACATTGACGGCATCATCGGCATTGGCGGCGGCAGTTCTTTGGATTCCGCCAAGGCGATCAATACTCTGCTCCACAGTGATTTCCCGATCAATCAATATTTTGCCGAACTGGGGCCTGATGCCAAAGTCCCGAATCCCGGTGTACCTATGATCCTGATTCCTACCACCTCCGGCACGGGGGCAGACTGCTCCCCGTCGACTGTCATTACCAATACCCGGCTGAACAATGTGAAGAATAACCTGTTCGTGCCCACTGGCATTCCGGATCTTGCTGTTGTTGATCCGAACTGGGCCATGACCATGCCACCAAAGCTGACAGCATCTTGCGGGTTTGACGTGTTTTCCCACGCAATCGAGACGATCTCTTCCAGCTGCTGGAATCCCATGTCTGAGACGATTGCTCTCAAATGTATTGATATTGTGTGGACTTATCTGGAACGGGCATATCACAACGGTTCGGATGTCGAAGCACGGGAGTACATGCACTTTGCGTCATCAGCGGTTGCGGTTGCGTTCAGCGACTCCTTGATCAATCTGGGACATGAAATCGCCCACATGATTGGCGCACGGTATCACATCCCTCACGGCGATTGCTGCGCCATGGTCACACCCGCCTGCCTGAAATTCCTTGCCGGCAAGCTGCCCGTGGAAATGGGACGTATTGCCAAAACGCTTGGTGTCGATGACCGGGAAGATGGCCTGGGCGACAGACTCTACGATGCAGTGCTGGCGTTCCGTAAACGCTTGGGTATCATGAGCGCAAGTGAGCATGGACTTGACAAGGCCGAACTTATGGCAATGGCAGATGATCTTACCTCGCCGGTGTTCCTGTCCTACACTATGACTGCAGATGATTACAGGAGCATTCTTGCGGATATCATTTCCGAATAATGCGACCTATGTGTAATATGATTGAGAGGTTATAAAATGAATCGAACAAAGAAAAACGCTGTCATGACAGCGATCGGTTGCGCATTGATCATGTTCGCAAACGGCGGCATGACAAATACGTTTGCACTGAATCTTCCAGAGTTTGTGGCCGCGTTCAATGAATCTGCGGCAACGATTGCAATTGCTGTCACTGTTGGCACCTTATTCAGCTTTGTGCTGAGTCTTGTCGGCGGTAAAATTATCCAGAAACTGACTCCGCGTGTCACCTTATTCATCGCATCCATTTGTACTTTTGCATATGGCTTGATGCACTATCTGGCACCGAATGTTACATGGCTCTATATTGCAGGTATGCTTTCTGGTTTTGTTTTGGCCCTTGGTATGCATGCTTGTATCGCCGGCATTTTGGCTGGTCATGCTGGATACTTCGGAAATAAGATTTCCAGCACACTGGCTCTGGTGTTTGCAGTCACTACCTTGGGAAGCGCGGTCTATCAGTTCCTGATGGGGCAACTCAATGCGATTGTGGGCTGGCGCATGTCTTTTCTGATTTTCGGTATTGTTTCTGCGGTGATTGGCATTATTGGAAACGTTTTGTTCCTGAAACCGCCGGTTTACGATGAAAGTGCTGGCACGGCGGAGGAAAAAGCAGCCGCTCCGGAGTTGGACGGAATGTCTGCCTCCGAGGTTCTCAAAACACCTTCTTTTTACCTTCTGTTTATCGGCATCGCCATGTCCGCTATGATGATGGCAGGTATGTCCACTTATGCTACGAGTTTCTGGCAGACCTACGGCCTTAGTGCAACGACTTCTGCTACGATTCTCAGCTTGCTGTCTCTGGCAACAATGCTCGGTTCTTATCTTTCTGGTCTTGTCATGCAGAAATGGGGCGGAAAGGTATATGTATGTTTCATTTTTATTGGCTTTGCGATTGGCATTGTTCTGGAATGCCTGTGGCCCAGTACTCAGATCACAGCCCTATTGTTCATTGCACTGTTCTTCCTGATGTGGGGTATTGCAGGCAGTGCCATCTCTTCTCAACTGGTGCCCTCTATTTTTGGCGCTAAGCACTATAATATTATCAACCCGATTTTCATGGGGGCATTTTATCTGGGCTGCGCCCTAACCTCTGTGTTGGTGGGTACCATCGCTACTGCACATGGCTACATTGTTGCCTACTATGTTCTCGGCGGTTTTGCTATTGTCGGTCTCATTTGCTGTCTCTTGGCGTTGGCACTGTCCCCGTATAAGAAATTGGCAAGCAAAGAATGAAGTAGCTTGTAATATAGGTAGCATGAAAGATATCTGAATTTCATATTGTTCTTAAAAAGCAGGCCTGAAACGTGAGTTTCAGGCCTGTTTTGCTGTTAAAGTACAGCTCAAATACGCCTGACTTTTTAGCTTCCTCAAAAAACTTTTGTAAGTCAGTCAGAGGGAGAATCTCAATTTCCTTTTGCTCTTTCTTGGGGAGTATACAACGGCTTGTCGGGTTCTCAGAGATGAGTTTCTCATCGATGGCCCGGTTCATAGCGTGGGAAATGAAGCAGTGAATATTGCGTACAGATTTGGCAGACAAGCCTTTTGGCTTGTTCTGCGATTCTTTTCTTTGTACTCTGCCGCTCTCGCTCATGCGGTTGTAGAACTGTTGCAAGTCGTTGGTGGTGAGCTTGTTCAGTTTGATTGTAGCGATAGGATCGTTTTTGATACCCCGCCCATCTGATTCCAGGCGCACAAAAAGCGCACAGCTGATGCGCTCACGGCCAAACATGCGCGGCTGGTTTGCCTTTGCTGCGCTTGCATTTTTGGAATATTCACGGTATAATATATGTGCAAAAACACTGGAGTATCAAGCTTTTCAGGGATTTCTTCTGCGTTAGGAGCGCACTAAGCGCCGTTAGCTCAGCTGGATAGAGCGTCTGGCTACGGACCAGAAGGCCGGGGGTTCGAATCCCTCACGGCGTGCCAAAAAGCTCGTGAAATCCAAGGATTTCACGAGCTTTTTTTATTTTCTTCCGCGTTTGTGTTCCCCCGCAAATGGAGCAGCCGCACAGCTATCAGATCAGGATCCATTCTGCCGCAGAATACCGTGACCGCTGCCTTTGCTTGCCGTGATGGAAAACATGATTTTTATGCCTGCGTGAATCAGAAAAACCACCGGATTTTTCCGCTGCCAAAGAAATTACCCGCTAAAAATTCAGATAATTTTGCTGTATGCAGGCGAATTGGTGTTGCATCGGTCGGAAAAAAGCTATAAGCTATTATGGAATCATGTAAGCAAATAGCAGCGAGGGGAGGCAGAGACAGATGCTCAAGAAAATGTGGTATGTCTACACCGTCTATGAGGAAAAGAGCTTTTCCAAGGCGGCTAAGCGGCTGTTCGTCTCGCAGCCGTCGCTCAGCGCCATGGTGAAGAAAGTGGAGAGCGATTATGATATCACCATTTTTGACCGAACCACAACGCCGATCTCGCTGACGCCGGAAGGAGAATATTATATCTCCGCGGCAAAGAAGATCCTGAGGCTGGACGCCGACATGCGGCAGCATTTCCGCGAGTGCTCCAAGGGGCTCAACGGCAGTGTGATGTTTGGCGGCGCGAGCTTTTTCTGTGCCAATATGCTCTCGGGGATCATCCGGCAGTTTCAAAGCGAATACCCCGACATTCATATCGGCTGGCAGGAACTGCGCAACGACGAACTGGCCAGTCAGATCCTCCAGAAAAAAATCGACTTTGCCTTTGAGGTCGACAAGATCGAGACAGATGGCATCACCTCGCTGAAGTTTGGCTCGGAGGAATTGATCCTGACTGTGCCCACCACCTTTGTGACCAATGCGCATCTGCGCAGCTGCTGCTTCCGCCCGGGTGATATGAGCAACGGTGTGCACAGTATTTACGAGGCGGAGCCGATCGATGTGGGCCTGTTCCGGGATGTGCCCTTCATCTTTCTTCGGGAGGGAAATGACAGCTATTCCCGTGGGATCCAGATCTGCAAAAATGCCGGTTTTACGCCGAACATCATCATGCAGGTGGATTCTTCCATGACCACGTATCATCTCGCAGCCGCGGGCAATGGCGCCGCCTTTATCCGCATTTCCGCCCTGTCGCTCGAGGCATCGGGCAAACTGTGCTATTTCAGGATCGCCGACCCGCTGAACGTGCGGGACATTTTCCTTTACTACCGTGCGGCCGGCAGGTCCAGGGTGGAGGAAACGCTGCTTGCGTTTATCCGCGACATGGTCGGCGGCGTGCAGAAAATAGAATAATTTGCCATACGATTTTGGCTATAAGAAAATACACTTTTTTGTCTTGGACAGAAAAGTGTATTTTTTCTATAATCAAATTAAATAAATGTTTGATTCGAAAAAAATGATAGCAAAAGTCAGAACAGAAAGTGAGGAGGTTTATCATGATTACAGACGAGAAAATTTTGTTCGACGATGCTTTTTTGAAGGAGATCCAGGACAAGTTCTACTACGTGCACGAGGATTATCTCGGCAGAAAGCGCCAGTTTTTTGAAAATTCCGGCGGTTCTCTGCGCCTGAAGGCCGCTGTCGAGGAAAAAGCGCGGCTGGAAAAAATCCCCGACTGCCCCGAACGTATCCACGACACCTCCATGATGCTCAAGCAGGTCAAAGCGGACGGCATGCGCGATATCATGCAGGTGATCTTCGGCGCAAAGTCCGGCGCACTGGTGACGGAGCTGACGTCCTCTCAGGTGATGTTCCAGATCGTGAGCACCATTATGCGCAATGAAAAATGGGGCACCAACGCAGTCGTAACATCCATTGAGCATCCATCGGCTTATGACTCTGTGGAGCTTTACTGCGGTCTGACCAACCGGGAATTCCGCGTGGCGATGGCAAACCCCAAGACCGGCGGCGTCGATCTCGATGAGATCCTCAGCAAGATCGATAAGGACACGCTGCTGCTGAGCGTGATGAGCGCCTCCAACATCTCGGGCTATATTTTCGATATCGAGACCATCGTTCGGGAAGCGCGCAAGATCAATCCGGATATTTATATCCTTTCCGATGCCGTGCAGCATGCACCTCACGGCGTGCTGGATGTGGAACAGTGCGGCCTCGACGGCGTGACCTTTGCCCCCTATAAGATGTTCGGCATCCGCGGCTGCGGTTATGGCTACGTGTCCGACCGTGTTGCGAAAATGACGCACCACAAACTGCTCGCAAAGCCGGAAAAAGAGTGGGAGCTCGGCACCTTCCCGCATCCCAACTATGCAGCGATCACGGCGGTCGTCGATTACGTCTGCTGGATCGGCAGACACTTCACCGATTCGGACGATCGCCGCGAGCAGTTCGTTACCGGTATGACGCGCATCCACCTGCAGGAGCACTCCCTGCTGATCCACATGATGGAGGGAACCGACGAGGTTCCCGGCCTGCGCCATATTCCCGGTGTGCAGGTGTTCCTCGATTCTGCGGACACCGTGGACCGCGACCTTATCAGCGCCATCGGCATCAACGGCATCGACTTCACACAGCTGACGGCGGAGTATTACAAACGCGGCATCACGGTCTTTGAGCGCGTGAACACGAGCCTGTATTCCAAGCGCATCGTGGAATCTCTCGGCCTGACCGGCGCGATCCGCGTCTCCCCGCTGCACTGCCACAGCGCGCAGGATATCGACGACTTCCTGCGCGTTACCGCCGAAATCGCAGCTACCGTGAAGGAATAAGGAAAAAAGATACAAACAGAAGGAGGGCGTAATCTTATGAGTAAATGGAAAAAGGTAGCACTTTGGAAAAAGATTCTGATCGGCGTTGTGATCGGTCTGATCATCGGTCTTGTGTCCCCGAAGGCCGCGGAGGTCATCTCGCCGCTCGGCGACATTTTCCTCCGTATGCTGAAAATGCTCATCGTACCGCTGGTGTTCTTCAGCATTACCAGTGGTGTGTGCAAGATGGGCGATGTCAAACAGCTCCGCACGGTTGGCATCCGCTATGTTCTGTGGATCATAGCCTCCGCGGTGATTGCCGCCATCTGCGGCGTGATCGGCGGCCTGATCGTTCAGCCCGGCCGCGGAACGACCGAATTCCTCGCCGCCGCCGAGGCGGCGGAGGCACAGTCTTACAGCTTCATTGACAACGTCATCAGCTGGTTCCCCACGAACATTGTGGAGTCCATGGCCAATGCCAACATGCTGCAGATCATCGTGTTCTGCCTGTTTTTGGGCGTTGCGCTGCTCGCTCTGGGCGATAAGGCAAAAACAGTCATTCGGTTCATCGACGAAGGCAGCGAGGTCATGCTCAAGATCACGGAGTATGTCATTGAGTTCTCTCCGTTCGGCATCCTTTCTCTGATTGCGACAATGGTCTCCACCATCAGCGGCGCGATGATGAAGGAAGTTCTCGTGTTCCTGATTACCGACAACGTGATCTGCCTCCTCATTCTGATTCTGGTTTACCCGCTGATCATCAAGCTGCTTGCCAAGCTGCCTCCGTTTGGCTTTATGCGCAAGATCGCTCCCGCGATCCTCGTTGCGGTCTCGACCTCTTCCTCCGCAGCCACCCTCCCGGTGTCCATCAAAATCAGCGAAGAGGATCTCGGCATTCCCGAGAACATCTACGGCTTCACCCTGCCTCTGGGCAACACGGCCGGTATGACCGGCTTCGCGGTGTTCATCGGCCTGTGCTGTGTCTTTGCATCGAATCTTTACGGCTTCCCCGTTACGTTTTCGAGCGTGCTCCAGTTCGTCTTCTTCGGCCTGATCCTGTCCATCGGCGCAGCTGGCGTCAAGGGCGCGGGCGTCGTGATGTCCGGCGTGCTGCTGGAGGCACTTGGTATGCCGCTGACTCTGATCCCCATTCTTGCGGCGATCTGGCCTGTGATCGACCCGGCGCACACGACGCTCAATAACGTCGGCGATCTGGTCGGCACCACGGTCGTGGCCAGAAGCCTTGACCGCATGGATATGGACGTGTACAACAACGCAAAATAAGATACACGGGTCCCGTCCCGCAGCATAGAAAAATAAACAAGCGCTATTCCGCTGCAGCGGAATAGCGCTTGTCTGCATACAGGACATTCGATGCAGCGGAGACGATGAAGAAGGCCGCAATTCTAATTCCGCATCGACCGCCCAACGCGGGCTCCCCGCAGACCGCGCGCACAGCTGCCGGCATAACGTTCCGGGATCTTTCCTGCGCAAAAAGCAGCAGAGGATGGATGCGTATATGACATTCTGAACATACCGCTCGAAAAGCGTGCTGTGCAGGAAATCAAAGCATATCTGGAACCCGTCATTGGTCAGCGCTTCCGCAGCTTCCATCATTTTATGAAGCCCTATGGCTATGCAATCAGGAAAGCCTCTGGCAATACAGCGAGCCCAAACTACGGCAAACAAATCATCACAAGGATTGGGACAGGCAAAACGTGAAAGGCGGGGAAAGTTTCTCGCGTTTCCTTTTATACCGCAAAATTTGCCCCCAACGGCAGCCAACACTTCGTGTCGGTGCCAAGCTTGCAGCGCAGTACGTGCTGCGCCCGTGCTGCTCGCTTGAATTTTGCCTGCTCGCTGCGCCTCAGCGGCGGTGCTTTTTCCCCTTGCGGGTCTTTTCCGGCTCGATGCCCTCGGCCTCGGCCATAGCGTCTACGGTCGCCTGCAGGTCGTCGAGCTGGGCATGCACGGGCTTGAGCGCCTTTTCCACTTCCTGCGCGACGATGGTCTGGTAAAACCGGTAGCGCGCGGCGACAGCGCCGATCGTGCCGACGGCGGCGGCCCCGCCCACGATGAGCGCG
>ULVN01070964.1_pt1 | contig 13204 bp, 21 predicted proteins | sample 1959491 | NCBI WGS metagenome assembly ULVN01 (sample SAMEA4835787, study PRJEB28245) | human gut metagenome | biome: gut microbiome; material: fecal sample | place: Denmark | collected 2008 | reverse complement strand
TAAATATTATTTAATTTAATTGAATAGAAAATATAGTTAAAATTATGTTAAAAGTTTATTAAGTAGTTTCTTTTTTGCTTCTTTTTTCTTTTGGAGTAGCAGTTTTGACGCATAGAGTAGCGGTATTTTGCTACTGCTTTTTTGACATAAAAAAAGGCATGGCAACTTGGTGTCATACTTTGATTTTTATTAAAAATGGTTATATTTAACAGGGAATTTCGCCCTGGATTTTATAATTTTTAAAAATTGGTATTACAAATACCCCCCCCACTGCTTTACCATTGCATAGCCTACTTCCATTGGCGTTAAACTTCGTCTGAAATCGCCATATCGCATATTATTTATGAATTGACCATAATGCTTAAGGTTTATTTGTTCTGGAAGCAGCGGTGGCAGATTTTCGAGCCATAAATCAGTCAATTTTTTAAAATCAGCGAATTGGCAATAATCGATACGGCACGAGTGGGGTTTCCAAAGTTTGTTTAAAGCGCTACCTGCAGGGTTCTCAAAACACTTGTGTTTGATTGGTAGAGTCCACAATTTCTTAACCATTTCTAAATCTGCAAGCTGTTTTTCTTTTCGTCCTGGTTCAGTTCTTAAATAGTGAAGCCCCGCTTTGCTAAAATATGTGCATGGTGGGAACGCAATCAACAAGCTGTATTCTTTAAAATTTAGATTTAACTCGTCTAAATTTCTGATATCATGAATTATGTGACTTTCTGGACACTTCATATGTGGCTCAATGTCGATTGTAGTGACATCAAACCCCGCTTCTCTAAATGGTATAGAAGCCGCTCCAGAACGTTCAAATAGAACTAGAACTTTCTTCATATATCACCTCACACAATTTCTTTTTCGTATTCGCTCAAAAGACGATTATATTCCACAGCACTCGGTCTGGTTTCTTCAGCAAGCCATCTTGAAATTTGGAATTTTGTATATCCAAATTTTTCTGCGAACTCGCTTTGTGTTAAATTATTTCTCAACATCAATTCTTCGATAATGTTTTTAGTAGTCAAAACTTCTTTAAAATCTTCATATCTGTAAATCTTTGTTTTTCTTCTTTGACCGCCTTCTGCGTCCGTTTGACCAGTAAAAATTTCCGCATAAGGCAAAGTTTTTCTTGCCTTGGTTTTTAGTTCAGACATAGTCATTTTGAGCCCATATTGCTTCATTATTGATTTGTCAATCGAACTTAAGCAGAAATATTTATTGGAATCTATCTGGTTCTTTATGCTCATTCCCATTTTCTTTGCCCTCCTTTTGTAAAGTTGCATATTTTTGCGGTTCAAAAATCGCCCACGCAAGTAGTGTTATTTGCCCTTCTTATGTGGGCGATTTTTTGTTCAAATTCGTTTCTATTCCATAACAAGTTTCAGACAAATCACCACGATATGCATCATTCAACAAGTTGAATAGATTGCATATCTTTAAGGTGATTTGTCATCAAACTGCTCTTTGTTCTCTTCTTTTTTGTCGGAAGCCTCAATCGCAGACGATTGAGTTTCCGACTGGGCTGGCAAAGAGACAGTATCCCCGCCCGTGTCTCCGTCTGTAAGAAATTGCACTTTCTTCTCTCGCTTCCCTATATGGAGCACTTCTTTGACTTTTGTGAGGAAAGATACGCCTTCTTTTTCTTTTTTATGGTATTTTTTAAATTCTTCTTTCTCTTCCTTAAGCAATACTTTGCTTTGATTTATATCATTCTTTGACTTTTTGAAGTGCAAATCGACAGCCATAAAGAGTTGTTCCGTCAACAATTTTCTCAATTTTTTGCTTTCTTTTGGGGTTAAAAGAGGTGCTTCACTTAATTTGCCAAGCTCATCATAAAAATGAGTTGTAGTCTCTTCTAATTCTTCATATCTTTCATTTTGCATTCTCTTTTCCCTCCTTTTTTACTCTCTTAAGCTCTTGTTTGTAATTGTCCCACGCCGCTGGTCGTTCTGTAGTTACATCATAATCAAAATATCTATAGTCATGGTCTAGATTTTCAAAATTCACTGCATATGCGGTTGGATTGTAGTGTTTTCTGATATCTCCGTCAAATTTATAATAAAATGCCTCTCCAAGATGTCTATTTTCACTGCTCTTAATGTATGCTTCAATATCCCCCTCACACTCAAATTGTCTTCCATACCATTCAGTTTTGATAAGTTGTCCATCTGGTAAAAATTTCTCTGATTTAACCTTTTTATTTTCAATTTTAAATGTATGGACAGATTTTTCTATGTATATGAACTTATCTACAATCGCACGGACATCTGGATGGATTCTAATATATCTTTGTGTTATTAAAAAGATTTCAAGAAATATATGCCCACTCCACTCAAATGCTTGAGTAACCCAAGGTGGTAGAGATTTGTCATTCTTCGAGTCCCAGTATTTTTGTGCCTCGTCAAAAATGTAAACTCCATATGGAAGAAGTGGAATCGTATAACAAAATGCATTCGGCATTCCAAAATCATATCCAGAAATATTGTAACTGTTCATTGTTGGAAATTTTCTTGCAATGTCAAAATTTGCATAAACTGTATGTCTTTGTGGCGGTTCAGTCAAATTCGTGCCATATGCTTTATTTTGATATTTGATATAGTCACAACAATTTCGATATTGACTATTAAAGAATTTTAAATACTCGTTTAATGCATAAGCAACAACAAATGAAGTTTTTCCCCTTCTCCTTTTCCCTGATACACTTATAATCATTTAACCTTCTTTTTATCCTTTGCTGCTTTCATTTCTGCTTTTGATGACAAATAAATCAAATTTCTTCCATCTTCAATAGCAATTGGTTTATATCCTTGTTTCTCTAAGAATTTTTCCGCACCACGCAATGTTTTATAAGTTTTAAATCTTACATGATTATTTGCAATATATTCTGTATTACCATGTTTTCTAGCAACCTCAATGCCTGTGCGATTTATAGAGTCAAAATCCTTGCTACGATATATCCTGTCGTTTTGTGAATAGTGAATAAACGTTTCATTTCTTTTCATTTTTATTTTCTCCTTTTAAGTTTGTTTGAATAGGTTTCATTAAGTTGAATAAGTTCTGCTTTTTTAAATCCAGATGTTCCACCAATACCATTCAAATATCTTTTTGTAAATTCTGCCCTTGTCAATGGTGTTTTTCTTCCAATAGGTGTCAATCGTTCTCCTAGAGCTCTCTTTTTATCATAAAGCTCACTTGCTAACTCCGCTCTTGTCATTTTTTCAATTGGTTTCTTTTGTGTAATTTTTTCTGTCTTTTTCATAAAATTTCCCCTTTTACTATTGACTTTTTTCTTTATATTTGAGTATAATAATAGTGACTAGTAACTAGTTGCTTAAATGATTTCATTTAAGTCGTGGCTGAAATGCCATGAGTTCGTATAAATTTATACGACATGTTTAGGTTCTGGGTAACTGGAACCTTTTTTATTTTCTTCCCTTAATTTGTCTTAATTTTGCTCGATTCTCTTTTTTTAATTGGTTATTTGTTTTAGGATTTAACAAACAATCTTTTTTAATTTTAGTAACATCTTCATGACCTATATCTCTCCGAGTATTGTTTTCTACAAATCTAACTCCATCAATTTTTATTCTGTTCCCTTTGTTGTCTTCAATTTCGATATACGCATTATATTTACTTTTACCATTTAAATAGTTATCTAAAGAATGGCGTCCTTTTGTTCCCAATTTAACAACTGCAAGTTCATCTTTGCTATTACTATCTACTACACCAACTCTCCTATACAAATCATGTTTATCTGGATGGTTTGGCTTAATATTCTCTTTCCCTTTGCCACCTGATAAAAATTCATCTCTTGTTTGTAAAGTTCTGCCATTTGGGACTTTTTTAGATATGTTTTTTTTATTTGCTTTCATTATTTTTCCCTCCGTAACAATTCAGCCTCGTGCGGCTGATTTTGCCTCAAAAACCAACCATTTGGGCTGGTTTTTTTATTTTAATCAACAACAATTCTGAGTGAATTTCCATCAAGCATCAAAGTTGCATTTTCAACTGTCTTATCTTCTTCAGGTGTTGGAGTTGGTGTAACTTCTTCTTCACCTGGCTTGTCCGCTGGTTTAAAATGTTCTACAGTTTTGTAAATCCCATATCCAGCAAATCCAAGAACTGCAGCACTCGCTACAGCTACCGCTCCAAGTCCAATTCCTTTGAATACTTTTTTTGCTGTGTCATTTGAAGCCTTCTTTGCCATTTTGATATTCCTCCTTTTGTTTAATTTAATTGACCAAACACACCTCATGCGGTGTCTTTAATCGTGAAGTTGGAGGTAAGGAGTTAGAAATTGGAATAAATGTAAGAAAAAATCCAAAAATTTTTTGTCCTCCAACTTTGGTGGTGGGTTTGTTTTTGGTCTTGTTATCCCACCAGACTGACCGTCCTGCCAAGTTTATACTCTGATAGCAGTATGCTGAGAGTCTTATTACAACTGTGTCAATTCTTTCGTTGAAATTGTGTATTTATAATCATGAGTAGTTCCATCTTTTGTTGTCGCTGTGAAATTGATGTATTCTTCCGTAGACTCTGTAATTGAAACACCATTTTCACTGATATCTGTAAGCACTAAATCTGCACTCCCAACATTTGGAATGAAATACAAATCCCAATACATTGAGTTTGAATTGTGAGCATTGTAGAAAAGCCCACTGCCCAAAGCAGCGTGGATTACAGATGTCCCTGGTTCAATATCTGAAATGAGTTTCTCTACAGTCCCATCACTTAATTCAAATCTATAAAGTGCATTCTCCGTAGAAAAAACGAAACTTGATTCATTTGGTAAATAACATCCTGTAAAACTTCCATCAATAGCAGACTCTTTATAGCCATACACTCTAGAGTAAACAGCAATTTTTCCTTCTGTATTTCCGAGAACAAAATTGTCATAACCAGCATCTGTGACTTCTGTAATGATGACATCAATACCATCTGCTTTTACAAAGTTTTTAATTCCCCAATCATATGTATATAATTTGTTCGTTCCAGTTTCAAATGCAGTAAATCCTCTCAAATAAATATCATTGTCGCCTTCCACCAAAACAGTCAATTCGCCATTCTTGAGACTAACAATTTTTTGTTTATTTTCAATCCTACTTTCGGCGAGAAGTTCCCCATCTGTAGCAGTAATAATGTTTTGGAAATTTCCACCTGTAGAAGAAAATTCTACATAATCCATATTTTCCTTGCTGTATCCAAATAATCCACCATTTTCAGTTGAAGAAAATACATACATACTTGTATTGTTTAAGACCATTTCTCCCAGCCCTGTATATTTCCCAGTCAATTTCAAAACATTGTAATTTGCTGTTGCCTCATCGAAATAAACAAGACCTTCTTTGTCCGAGGCAAATAAAAATTTACCCACACGATTCCAATTTGTATCTGTTCTCTCAATTGTTTGGCGACCTTCCGATTGCAAGATATTCAAAATCGTCTTATATTTGTTGGCAGTTTCCTCTTTAGCTTGATTAACAGCTTCTTCAAGTTCTTCGTCTGTGTGTCCACCAACATTCAATTTTGCATCGTCCAGCTCTTTTTGAAGGTCTTTGATTTCTTGAGAAAGTTGTTGGTTCTTCTCATTTCCAAATTTGATTGCAATGGTTGCCCCTGCAGTTCCCATTGTTGCTGCAATCGCTCCTACAGCAACTGCTTTTAAAATTCCTTTTTTCATCTTTATTTTCTCCTTTTGTTTAAATGTAATATTGCAATGGCACTTTCAATGCTGAAAGTTCTCTGCAATATAATGAGTTCAAATATATTGAAACCTTGTCAAAACTAATTAAGAAATCTTCGTCATCAGTTATTGTTCTGGTAGCATAAATCAAGCATTCTATCTTTCCATATTCATTTTTTGATATATGTAGTTCAAATGGTATATTTAAACTTTCCAACGACACTATTTGATTGTATTTCTCATCATAGCCTGTATTGAAACTACTATCTGAAAAATCAGCACTGGATTTCAAACCTGTTGGACCTGTATAACTAATCGTTAATGAAGCATAACCTTTTGTATTATTGACTTCATATTCACACAAGCTCATAGACGCTGTAGGAGATGCTACATACTCATCTAAATCATTGAATGCATTATCCAAATGTATTTTTGATTGCTTTGTGGATGTATAACGCAAACTGTATTTTAAGTAGAATCCATACAATGGACGAAGTTCTTCTTGTTGCGTCTCTGAATTTATATAACTAGCATTTTGAATTTTTACATATGCCAAATCTTCTATTTTCGAGTCAAGTGTCAAGTTAGATTTATTAACCTGATTACCATCAGTGTTATATCCAGAACTTTCCAAAACAACCTCAAGGTTACTATCAGAGAAATCTAACTTATCATCAAAAATCAAAACATCTTTAATTTTTAATTTTTTACCATAATAGTAAAATCTTGCATCAGTATTAGCCTTCACACTGTTAAGATTTGTCATTCTTACCCTTGCACATTCTCCAGTTACAGCATAAAATGTTGTATCTGCAGTTGGAGTATAAGAATTAAAATCAACAATTGTTTCGTCATTTTCAGCTAAACTCCATCCATAAAACCACATTTCTTCTGTGTTCTCAATCGTTGGAACGGATGCAAGTTTTGAACCTTGTTTTATATAAACCATGTTATAAAGTTGTTGGCCATTCATAAATCTTATGGCATATATATCTGTCAAAATTTGGTCTTTGTATGCATCAAGTTTTGCATTCAACTCAACAATTTGGTTTTCTAAATCAGTCTTAGTGCTGTTTAAATTTGCGATTTCATTTTCTTTTTCAACCAATGTTGCTTGACATGAGTTTAAGCTGTTCTGAATATCTTCTTTTTCTTCTATTAAAGTTTGTTTTTCTTCTTCAAGTTGTGCAATTTTTAATTCATTCTCATTATTTGTTGCAGTTAATCTTGCAATAGTTTCATTCAAATTTGCGATTTCATTTTCTTTTGCATTGAGTTGTGTTTGTAATGCTTCTTTTTCAACTCTAGCATTTTCTAATTGTTCAACATAAACTGTTAGCCTATTGTTCAGTTCTTCAATAGTTAAGTTCTTGTTTTTGACTTGCTCAACATATGTTCTATACTTCTCTTCGACTTGTTCCTCGGTGTATAATCTTGAATTTATTTCTTTTTGATTTTTATATTGAACGCCAAAGTAAATTCCAAGGATTGTCCCTATGAAAAACACGATAAAGAAAATGAACCACGCTAATTTTTTTATACTTACTGTCATATATCCTCTATCCCTCCTAATCTTTAAAAATTTCAAATGGAAGTGTTATTATCCACCAAACCGCTTTGAATACCATACCAAAGATTTCTTTAAGCGGATTTCTTAAGATAAATAGCAACAACAAAATTCCTACAATCATGGCAATTATAAAAATCCATTTAATCCAACCATCTTTAATGCTCAAGATTTCTTCCATAACATTTGCTGGCTTTCCACTTCCAGTCTGTTTGTTATCAACAACCCCAAGTTTGAATACCTGTCCTTCAGATTTGAATGTCAATTCTATTACTGATAAATTGCTAACTGTTGTATAATATTTGGTTGTTTGCCATAATGTTGCCCCAGAAGAGCCCATTTTTTCTGCATACGTTGTTTCAGTAAAACGAAGAATCCATTTCTTTGACTCAAGTAATTTTTCTGCTTTTTCAGTGATTGAATTTTTAACCTCAACATTAAACACTCCAGCCTCGTAAATATCTGATTTTTTAGTTTCTTTTAAAAACTCATTAACTGTTTGAATTCTATTCCATTCATATTTGTATCGAACCCAACCGGATTTGCCAATATATTCAACATTTTCAGTGCAAGTTTGAGTTGCCTCTTTTTGCTTTTCTATCTTTCCATAATTTGTTCCCAAAATTCCTTGGGATACTACAATTTGAGTTGAATATGTAACCTTTGCTGAATATAAATCTTCAATATCTTTATCAGTGTCAAATGCTATGAAGTGACTATCACAAGCTGTATATGTTGGAAATAAGTGATACCCGTCCTTATACCTTACAAATCCTACAAATTTGTCAGTAATTTTCACAACTTCTGTGTTGGTGCAGTCATAAATCGTTTCACCTTTTTCATTCTCTTTTGCTTTGAAGAGTTTCCCAACAGCATACGATATTTCAGTAATTGTGCTCGCCCCGTCTTCTGGAGGAGTGTCAACTTTTGCATCGAATGGTCTATAAATTGAAGTCAAATCGTAAGTTCTTTCCTCAAGTTCTTTATTTACAACCAGGTCAAGAACTTTGTATTTAAAAAAGACACCTTCACTATTCAAAAGTTCCAAATCATAGAGTTTTTGCCCTCCGCTATTTACAGACATGTTCACACAAGTTCCTATGTATTTTCTGGTATTTGCTGAAGGCTGATAAACATAAATAAACAGTTCCTTGTCAACACTCTCTGCGACCTGGATAACACGCAAGCTATAATCAGCATTGTTTTCGATATAGATATTTTTTTTGAAACTTTTATCTTTTTGTAAATCCGTCAAAACATTTGAATATTGAGTTTCTTCAGCATAGGTAACTTTTTGAGGGATATTCGAGACGAGAGAGAAAAATAGCATCAGCAAAATCAAAAATGCAATCGTCAAGTTTAATCTTCTTGTCTTTTCCATACTTTCCTCCTATCTCAACATCATAATCGGATTGATACTTACTTCTGGGTCTTTTGGTGAAGTAATTTTTGATTTGAGAAACTCTAAAACTGCTTCAGTCCAAATTTTTAATTGCTCCAAAAAGCCAATATTGTGAATGTGAGCACAAATTGCCGCCACGAGCATAAACAGCGCTACAACAGCAATCAAAGTTAATACCACAATTCCAATGACTTTCCAAAATCCAACTTTTTTTCTCTCTGCCATTTTGATATCCCTCCTTTTGTAAAACTTTGTCCATGGTAGGTGAATGCTTCTATGGACATCTCGAACATTCACCCTGGTGGTGGGTAGTGTTTTATAAGTCCCCACCATCGCTTATTTTGAAGTTCCTGACCTTTCACAAGTCCAATTCCCATCGGCGTCTTTTTTCCAAACAAAAATCGTTTTCTTTTTTGTTTGGACATTTATGATTTTGATTGGTTGTCTATTCAACATCGTTTAACCCCTCATTTAAAATCTCTTTATCCGATACTTCTTCATACGATTGAACTGCAGATTTTACTTTTCTCATCAATCGCTCTTTTTCCTCAATTCTCAACAGTTCTTCAGCTTTCTTTCTCAAGAAAGGTTCTTTTGCTTTAAATTTTGCTTCATCTTTTGCCCATTCTTTAAGCCAGGATGCTGAACCGCAGACTTTTTTAGAAAACTTTGACATTCCCTCAAAATTTTCTTCATAACTTGTCAACGATTTTGACTTTGAAATTTCATCAATAATCAAATCGACATCCAGTCCTTCAGCCAACATCTCCAATTGTTCACAGCGTGCACCAATTTGTGAAATGTTGCAAAAACTGTTTTTTTGTGCATATTCTTGCATTGTAAAAGTGATCAACTTTAATGGGTATGGGCTTAAAATTTTTAACCACACAGTGTCAAACACTTTCTTTCCAAGTTTGTCTTCAGGTATTTTAAAATTTCTCCAAAGTGCAAAGGCTATATTATAGACAATTTCGAGTTCTTCATTTTTCATGTTTCACCTAAAAATTTCATTTTCTAACCTTCTTTTTTAAAATTCTATTTCATCAATTGACTGGAAGAGTGAGTTCATTTCCTCTTTGGTGTATTCACGCTGTGTGAAATTTGCTTTCGGCTTCATTCTAATAACAGAACTCGTCCATTCGCCGTTCATGATTTTATTGTAATATTTATAAACAAACGATTTGAGAGTCATGTTTTTTGCCTGGTTTATCCAATCAATTTTTTTGATTTTCTCAATCAAGGCATCCATATCAACATTTTCTGGGACTTCGCAATCCACAATTCGATTTGGAAATGCTTTTTTGAACTTTTGTTGTTCTGGCGACATCTCTTCAAATTTTGGTTCTTCATATTCGCTACCAAATGGAACTAAACCGCATATGTAAATTTGTCTTCGATTTTTGTGTTTGTTCAAAACAACTCGAATGATATTCTTTTTCTTGAGACAGCTGACAGCTTCTGTAACTGTTCTCTCAGACCACTTGAAATGTTCTTGCAAACTGTAATTTGTTTCTGCAGAATATCCAAAGTTGTTTGTTGTAAGCAAAATTCGCAAAAGCATTTTCAGTTCTGTCCCGGACAAATCTGCTCCGTCCGCCTTGCGAAGGACTGCACCAATGTCTTTGTTTTCTATCATGTTCAACTCCTTTTAACCGACTTTTCTCATGGTTCCATTCAAAACTAAATATTTTTCCACGCTGTCAAACTCTTGTTTCAATGTTGCATACATTTTGTTTGCATAACTTGAGCTCTGTGTAAAAATTCGATTTTCTCCAGCTTTAGACTTCCAAGTAATAAAAAAACCGTCAAGAGTAAAAAATGAATGTTTCATTTTGCTACTCCTAACGATTTCTTTGGTCTTGTTTCAATACCTAATCTTTGGCAAAGGCTCTCAAATTTACAGAGCGATGTCATTCTGCATGGCACTAGTCCATTATTTTCACAGAAAATTATGTAATTTTCTTTATCAAAATTTATCATGATTTTATCTCCTTTATTTACTTTAAATTATCAACATGTTATACTTTGATGGTAGTATCATGTTACATAGTCGATTGTTTAGATGCTTTCAAATCTATTAAAAGGATTTTTTCAAATGGGAATATTTAGAGACCATCGTAGATTAACTGCTGCACAGCGTATTGGTGAAAATTCTAAAAGACTTAACTTGTTAGAAAATTCAAAATCTTATGTTGATGACAGTGAACTTGTTAAACTCAGCGGAAAGATTAGTCGAGATGAAGAACTTTTGAAAATATATGCAGAAAAAGCTTCAAAATCTAAAACAAAACAAAAGAATATTTCAAAATCAAAATCTGTTCACAATGAGTGCAATGGTGTCAAAGTTGAATCTCCAGAAATCAATGGGATTAAAAAGACAGTAAACAAATCTAAGAAAAAATAATTTTTCAATAACCCTTCGGGGTTATTTTTTTCTTTGTGCTTCAACATATTCTTCAAATGAGTCCAACCACTCGCCTTTCTTGACTGCTTTGAGATATGCATCATAACTAGAATCTAGGAATATCAAATATCCGCAAAGATTTTGACAAGAGTCACATCTCTCCCAATATTTAATGAACGCCTCATAGAATGGCATGTCCTCGCTTACTGGCGTTTTCCATAAAAGAGAAAATGTCTTACTTTTTATTTTCATTTTCCAACTCCTTTTTTTTGAAATTCCATTTTTTAGATATTTCGTAATACATTGTAATCTAATTTATGGACTTTGTCAACAATTTTTATCTAGTTTTTGGAATTTTTTAATAGATATGAGACTATTATCTTGATAAAAGGAGATTATTTATGCAAAATTTAAAAAATTTAAGAAAAAATAAAGGACTAACTCAACAAGAATGTTGTGAGTTATTGTCCATTCCAAAGACAACATTTTGTTACTATGAACAAGGTAGAACAGAACCAGATATTGCCACAATAATTAAACTTGCGGACTTCTTTGGCTGTTCAGTGGACTACTTGCTTGGGCATCAGACTCAATCCGTGCTCTATTTGGACAACTTCACTGACTCTCAAAGAACACTTATCAGCATGATTGGCAGTTTGAATGAAGACCAAACAAACAATTTGATTGGTCGTGCTTCAGAGATGTTGAATCTACCTTATTCATCAATCAAGCCAGTTCGCCCTTGGTAATTGGTCTTGAAATCAGTTCTCAAAAAATTTATCCTTTGTTTAGGGGTAAATTTTTATGGAGGATGACCAAAGAGAATTTTTTGAAGACTTATTGCAATGCTCAAAACGGTTCATGGTGCTAAGCAAAGACACATTTGATGCCGCTGCATATATGGGGAAAATCGTAGAACGTTACATTGGTCGTGAACAACAAAAAGAGAAACAAAGCAAAAAAGAAACTGTTTTAATTACAGAACAAAGTCAAGAAGTGTCTACTCAAACAAAAGGAGTAGAAATGAGAAAAAATTGTTATAAACGTAAAGATGGTCGTTGGCAGTATTCAAAACAAACTGGAGGATATATTTACTATGCAATTGCCAATACCTATCGTGAGCTTTTGGAAAAAATACCAAAAATAAAACCAACCTTAAAACAGTCGGTTAAACACAAAACAAAAAAAACAAATCAAAATACATTCATTCAATATTATCAATTTTTTATTGATAGTTTTATCAAAAACAAAAAGATTGGTGAACACACAAAAGTTGATTGGCAAAGACAGTTGACTCGAGACATCACACCAGAGTTTAAATATCTGAAACTGGAAGATGTAACTTCCGAAAAAATTCAAAAATTTATAGACAACATCCCATTTGAACGAAAACAAGAAACGATATATCAAAGAATTTTGAAAGTTCTAAAAAAAGCATATGCCACTGGAAAAATTAAAAGAGATATCACTTTAGGAGTTGAAAAACCAAAACGCCAGAACAAAAGTGAGCGAAGTCCACTTACATTTCATGAGCAAATTCAATTGTTGAAAGCAGTAAAGAACTCAAAAATATATACATTTGTGATTTTTTCCTTAATCGTTGGAAGTCGAAGAGAAGAAACTTTTAGATTCAACTTGGATGACATTGATGAAAAAAAACTGACAATTCACATCAAAGGAACTAAAACATCAAATGCTGACAGATATGTTAAAGTCTCGAGAATGTTTATAGATTTCTTAAAATCTAGCCTTCATGAAAGGTTTGATTTTAACCTAGATTATCCAACTCATGAATTGAGAGAAATATTCAAGAAGTTGAACATTAAACAGGCATGCCTTCATAGTTTAAGACACACCTGTTCTGCAAATCTTTATTTTCTAGGTGCCAACGACAAGTTTAGGCAAATGCAACTCGGACATGCTTCGATTGTGACTACGAATGACATTTACACAAACATCAGAGAAAACATCCCAGCCCGCCGATTGCGTTTAATTTACGGTGATTTATACCCTGAGTTTGACTAGACTTTTGACTAAACTTTTGAAACAAATTGTGACACAAAAGAAAAATGGTATACAACATATAGTATATGCCGTATACCAAAACCACTACTGGAGCTAATGGCGGGAATCGAACCCGCGACCTGTTGATTA
>ULVN01131380.1_pt1 | contig 13220 bp, 9 predicted proteins | sample 1959491 | NCBI WGS metagenome assembly ULVN01 (sample SAMEA4835787, study PRJEB28245) | human gut metagenome | biome: gut microbiome; material: fecal sample | place: Denmark | collected 2008 | reverse complement strand
CCGCCCGCAACCCAGTAAAGCTGATTTAAAAGCGTTACAAAAAACATAAACCAGCCGCGGTCAACGCCCTTTGGCACATCGGTAATGTAATTTACCGAAAAGGTCTCGTCGCACATACCGTAAATAAGGTACAGCTTTTTAAGACCGGTTCCCTTATATTTTCCAAGTATTGAAATGCCGTAAAACAGGTGCCGCGCCTGAATCATCAGGCTTACAATAAACACCTGAAGCGGCGCAAAAGGGGAAAGCAGCATTGAAACGATTAAAAATTCCAGCGAGCCGCCGAAAATAACTATGCTCATAACCATAGGGTAAACAAAGCTGAAGCCCGAAACATTCATATAAACGCCGTAGGAAAATCCCAAAAACAAAAACCCCGCCAAAATAGGAATCGTTTTAGGGAATGCGGCTTTAAAAGCGCTTTTTAACATTATTGTCCTTTATTTTTAACGCACATCGGTTAAATTTTCACTGTACCAGCGTTTTTTGTTTTCGTACATATATTCGTCTGCCTTTGCAAGCAGCTCCGGCCACGAAATGCCGGGGAAGTCGCACGAGAGCGCATAACCGCAGGCAAAGTATATTTCAGGTGTTTTTCCCGATCGGTTGTAGGCGGCAACCGCGTTATTTACGGCTGAAATATATTCCTCGGTTTTTTCGCGGTCTGCGTTTCGCACAAATACCGTAAATTCATCGCCGCCCCAACGGCACAAAAGCTCTTTTGAGCCGAGCTCGTTTTTAAGAATAGAGGAAAATTCAGATATCATTTTATCGCCCGTATTGTGACCTAACGTATCGTTTGTGTGCTTAAGGCTGTTAAGGTCAAACATAATCATGGCGGTTTGCTCGTCGGCAGAGAAGACCTCTTTAACCAAATCCTCCCAATACGCCTTATTTAAAAGCTTTGTTTTTGAATCTATGTACGCTTTTTTATTGGTGTTTAAAAGGCTTACAACAAACTCGTATACCGTGTAAATTAAAAAAGCCACCATTGTAATTATCATACCCGACGACGAGCCCTTGATATAAAATATAATTATATCTAAAACTCCGCCCGATACAAGAAGCGCCGTGAAAATAACGGCTTCGGTATCTCTTTTGCCGCGCGTGTTGTAAAACACAGCCGAGGAGACAATAGCGGCAATATCCGCTATAAGCATTATATGGCAGGCAATAAGAATCTGACGAAGCTCTACAATTGAGAAGACCTGACAGAACAGCGCCGCCAAGGCGACCGCGCAGGTTATAAGCGCGGCGATATCAAGCACGATATAACCCTTGTTCTTATATTGCTTATCGATATACATCAGTATAGGAACGGCTAAAATGAAAAGCGCCGCCAGCGTTATATATCCTATCGGCATAGTATGGCTTTTGAACATTACCGAAGAAAAGCGCGTATCGGTTATACGCCATATACCGAGCAGCATAGAAAAATTTCCGAGGAAAAATATATTCCACGCGGCAGTGCGCTTTTTGAATATAAGGTAAAGCTGCACGGTAATAATCAGAGCGCCCATAACAATACAAAGCGAAGAAAGCACCAGCTGCGGCAGGTCGGCTTTAAGCTGTTTCATAAACAGCGCATAGCTTGACCCTATCATAAAGCTGATTTTTCTGTTTTCGGCGCTTTTAAATACGGGGGTTACGGTAACCGTAACGGTTTTGTCCTTATCAAGCTGGGAAACCGGTATAACCACCCAATAGCTTGATGGGGTGGAGCCGATACGGTTGCTTTTCCCTGCGCTTGTGCTGTAAAGCAGGGTATCGTCAAGCTTTACGTCAATATAGCTGTGAACCACGTAAAACATAAGGCTTGTATCGCCCGAAGATATTTTATCTGTTTTAAAGCGGTATTCTTTTTTTATTCCTATCGGAGCGTCGGGTGCGGAAATTTCGGTTTTTGTGAAATCCTTTATTTCTTCGAACGAGGGCTCACCACGCGAGTTGAATGTGACGGTTTTTTCAAAGCAAAGCATATAAACAGAGAATATAACAAACAAAACCGCAGCAACGGCATACGCCGCATATGCTGTTTTTTTAAGGCTTATTCCTTGCTTCATAATAATAAATCACCGCCGGTTAAAACATAGATATCTGGTTAGTATCGGGCAGGTCGTTCATAGCGCCTAAGTCCGCCAAATTCTGAATAATGGTTTTTGAAACGCCCGCCTCGATCTGGAAGTCCTCGCGCGATACAAAGTCACCCTTCTGCGCCGCTTCGTAAATAGAGTATGCCGCTTTTTCGCCCACGCCCGAAAGCGCGCCGAACGGCAGTCTCATCTTGCCGTTTTCGGGCAGATATTTCATAGCGTGCGAATGCTTAATATCAATCGGCAGAACCTCTATTCCGCGGGACATCATTTCGTTGAATATAAGCATATTGTTGTAAACGTCAAGCTCTTTTTTGCTGGCTTCCTTGCCCTTTGCCTTGATGTTCTGCAAATACTGCCTTACCGCCTGCTTGCCGTTCAATATGGTAGGGACGTCCACGTCTTCGGGGCGGGCGGTAAAGTAAGCGCAGTAAAATTCAAGCGGGCGGTGCACCTTGTACCAGGCAAGGCGCAAAGCCGAAATAACATAAGCCGCCGCGTGAGCCTTCGGGAACATATACTTTATTTTGTGGCAGCTTTCAATGTACCATTCGGGCACGCCGTGCGAGCGCATATCGTCCTCCATAGCGCTCCAGTCCTCTGTCGAAACCTTGCCCTTTGCCACAAGGCCCTTACGCACGGTCTCGGTTATTTTAAAGGCTCTGCCCTCTTCAAGCCCTTTATGAATCAGGTACACCATTATGTTATCACGCGTTCCTATAACCTCGGAAATCGTGCAGGTGCCGTTATCAATAAGGTCCTTTGCGTTGCCGAGCCAAACGTCCGTACCGTGGGAAAGACCCGAAATCTGCAATAAATCGGAAAAGTTTTTGGGCTGGCAGTCAATAAGCATTTCGCGCACGAATTTTGTGCCGAACTCAGGCAGGCAGTAGGTGCCTGTTCTTGAATCTATTTCCTCCGGCTCAACGCCGAGCGCCTTGGTTGAGGTAAACAGGCTGTAAACCTCGGGGTCGCTCATTGATACGTCGTTTACGGGTATACCGGTATACTCTTCAAGATATTTATATGTAGTAGGCACAACGTGACCTAATTCGTCAAGCTTTAAAATGGTATCGTGAATTGAGTGGAAGTCGAAGTGCGTGGTTATAATATCGGAATTAACGTCGTCCGCCGGGTGCTGTATGGGGCAGAAATCGTAAATTGTGTTGGTTTTGGGCACAATTATCATACCCGCAGGGTGCTGACCAGTGGTTTGCTTTATCTGCGCCTTTTCCACAAGCGATGCAAGGCGGTTTAATTCCGCGTTGCTTAAGGTAATGCCCTTTTTCTCGGCATATGCCTTTGCAAAGCCGTAGGCGGTCTTTTCGGCAACCGTTGAAATAGTACCTGCCTTAAACACATTTTCACTGCCGAACAGCGTTTCGGTGTATTTCTGCACCGAGTTTTGAAATTCATCGGAAAAGTTAAGGTCTATATCGGGCACCTTATCGCCCTTAAAGCCCAAAAACGTTTCAAACGGAATATCGTGGCCGTTGCGGTTAAGGTGTGCGCCGCATTCAGGGCACTTTTTTTCGGGCAGGTCAAATCCTGAACCTACCTCGCCCTTTAGGAAAAACTCGCTGTACCGGCACTCTGGGCAAACATAGTGCGGCGGCAGGGGATTAACCTCGGAAATACCCGCCATGGTAGCGGCAAAGGAAGAGCCTACCGAACCACGCGAGCCTACCAAGTAACCGTTTTCTTCGCTGTATGCCACAAGCTTTTGCGCCGAAATATACATTATTGAAAACCCGTTGTTGATAATGGAGTTAAGCTCCTTTTCAAGGCGCTTTTCAACCACTTCGGGCAGATTTTCGCCGTAGGTTTTGTGGGCGGTGTCCCAGCAGATATCGTGCAGCAGCTCGTCCGACCCCTCGATTACAGGGGGATAGTTGCCGTCGGGCACGGGGATCACGTCTCCGTCTACCATATCGGCGATTTTATTCGGGTTGTCAATTACAAATTCGCGCGCTCGCTCGCCGAAGTAATCGAAATCGGCAAGCATTTCGTCGGTGGTTTTAAGGTACAGGGGCGCCTGATTGTCAAAATCGTCAAAGCCCTGACCTGCCATAAGTATTTTGCGGATTATATCGTCGCTCTTTTTAAGAAAATGCACGTCCCCCGTGGCTACAACAGGCTTGCCTAACTTATCCGCCAACTCGACAACCTTGCGGTTAAAGCTTTTTATAACCTCAAAATCGGTAACCTTTTTAAAGCGGTTTGGTATAACTGCTCCCGTTTTCTTATCCTTTTTATCGGGATATGAAGACTCGCGCACCATAAACGCGTTATTGCCTAAGGGCTGAATTTCAAGGTAATCGTAATAATCGGCAATTCTTAAAAGCTCCTCTTCGGGCTTTTCATCGATTATCGCGCGGTATAATTCGCCCTGCTCGCAGGCGCTGCCTAAAATAAGCCCCTCGCGCAGCTTATCCAATTTACTGCGCATGGTCAGCGGCTTACCGCGAAAATCGTGCAAATGCGCTTCGGACACTAATTTATAAAGATTTTTAAGCCCCGTAAGGTTTTTAACAAGTATAATCTGGTGGTAGCGGTATTTCGCCGTTTGCTTTGCGTTTAAATCCCTTACTTCGTTATTAACGTCGTCCACAAAATAAGATTCAACACCGTAAATAACCTTAAAATCGCCGCCCGCTTTGCGTATTGCCTTAACCGCGCCTGCGGCGGCGGGGTATGCCTGAACAACGCCGTGGTCGGTAATGGCTATTGCCTTATGCCCCCATTCGTAGGCTTGTTTTACAATCGCGTCGGCAGAGGAAACCGCGTCCTTTGCGGACATATTGGTGTGGCAGTGCAGCTCAACGCGCTTTTCGCCCTCGTGCTCGTCCTTTTCGGTGTATTTCTGCAAAAGCGCCATGGCGCGCGGCTTTACAACGAAATCCTTTTTGTAATTATCAAATTCATACGAGCCGTTTACAAGGATAAAAGCGCCGTCCTTTAAGGGGGCAATATCGCCCATACGGTGGGTATCTATAAACAGCGAGGCGTTAAGCGAGTTTGTGTGGTCGCTGAACGAGAAGTTGACTATTGTCATATCCGTTCCGCGCTTGGTTTTTATATCGCGGGTCTCAAGCCCGAAAACCTCGCCCCAGCAGGCTATTTCGGTGTCGTCGCCGGTAATGCTTATCATATCGCGGGTATGGTTCGAAATACCGCCCCTGCCGTAAAACTGCTGCGGATTATCAAGGTAGACTATGCCGTTATCGGGTATGCCTTCTCTTTTTTCAAACTTAATTTCCTTTTTGGGCGCAGCGGGGCGCGCGGGCGCGTTCTGCTTTTGGGGAGCGGCTTGCCTTTCGGCTTTTTCTGCGGGCTTCGGCGGCTCTGCGGGCGGCAGCTCAATTTCCACCTTTTCAAGCTGACCGTCAAACGAAACGGTAATATCCCGCCCGAAACGATCCTTTATAATGCGCTTAAAGGCGTTTTCAAAGCCGCAGTCGGTTATTGTATCATACCCGCCGTATTTAAGCGTAATATTAACGTTGTTATCATTAAATTTAAATTCTGCGCCGTTGAAATAGCCGTTTAGCGCGGCGTTTTTAACCTTTAATTCCGCCGCAATATCGGCGCAGGCGGCAGGGATTAAAGCGTCCTCTGAAAAAATGCAGGAAATATGGCATTCATTTAGTTTGAGCGCGCTTTTAAGCTGATTTATAAGCTCGTTTCGGCTTTCGACGGATATGTATTTTTCTGCCCTTAACACTGCATTTAAAGCGCGTTCTTCTGTATCAAGCGAGCATTTTTCTATAACGGTGCCGCCGAATATTTCCGAAATATTATGCGAAACCGCTGTATCGAATATTTGAGAAAACAATGCCTTGCCCACTTTTTTACACTCCGTTTATAATTTTTCTATTTCCGCCAAAAGCTCGTCAAGCAGTGCGCTTTCGGGCACCTTTTTTATTATTTCGCCGTTTTTAAAAAGCACGCCGCAATTATCGCCGCCGGCAATGCCTATGTCGGCTTCTCTTGCCTCGCCCGGTCCGTTTACAACGCAGCCCATTATGGCTACGGTTATATTTTTATCGCAGTCCTTAAGGCGCTGTTCCGCCTCGTTTGCAATTTTTATAAGGTCGATTTTCGTTCTGCCGCAGGTGGGGCAGGAAACAAATTTAACGCCGCCCGTGCGAAGACCTATCACCTTTAAAAGCCGCTTGCCCGTTTCAACCTCGCGCACGGGGTCGTCTGTTAATGAAACGCGAATTGTATCGCCTATTCCGCGCAGTAAAAGACCGCCTATGCCGGCGGCGGACTTAACCGTGCCGTTTGCCGCGGTGCCTGCCTCGGTTACGCCCAAATGCAGCGGATAGCGGCATTTTTCCGCCGCCAAAACATATGCATTATACATTGTAACTACATTCGAGCTTTTAAGGGAAAGCACAATATCGTCAAAATCAAATTTTTCAAGCAATGATATATGGTAAAGCCCGCTTTCCACCATAGCCTCAGGTGTGGGCGCGCCGTATTTTGCCAGAATATTTTTTTCAAGCGAGCCTGAATTTACCCCTATTCTTATAGGCACGCCCGCCGCCTTGCAGGCATTTGCAACGGCTTTTACCCTATCGTCCGCACCTATATTACCGGGGTTTATTCTTATTTTATCCGCCCCTGCCGCAACGCTTTCAAGCGCGAGCCTGTAATCAAAATGAATATCGGCCACAACGGGTATTGATATATTGCTTTTAAGCGCCGCCAGCGTTTTAACGCTCTCTTTATCGGGCACGGAAACGCGTATAATATCGCACCCTGCCTTTTCAAGCGCCTTTGCCTGCTTTACATTCCCATCGGTATCGTGCGCGGGGATATTAAGCATTGATTGCACCGTAACGGGCGCGCCGCCGCCTATCTGAACACCGCCTGCAAATACCTTTTTTGTTTTATACTCCTGCATTTTAAGTCACCCTGCTATAAGCGTCCAAATATCCTTTGCGGTTATAAGCAGCATAAAGCCTATAAGCAGCGCAAAGCCCACGGCGTGAACTACCGCCTCGTACTTTTGCGGCACGGGCTTTTTAAAAATCATTTCTATTAAAATAAAGAGCAGTCTGCCGCCGTCGAGCGCGGGTATGGGCAGCAGGTTAAATATACCGAGATTTATTGTTATAAGCGCCATAATGGGCAACAGGTTTTCAAGGCTTTGCTTTGCGGCGGAGCCTATCGCCGCGGTAACGCCCACGGGGCCTGAAACCGCGCTTATACCGTATTTTCCGCTTATCAGGTCTATAAGCGACCGCCACACAACAGCGCAGTATGACGCGGCTGTGGCAAAGGTCTGCTTAATATATGAACCGAAGGTTTTTCTTATGCCGTAAACATAAAAATCAACGGCTAAATAGCTTATTCCGTTTTCTTCGGAAGAATCGAACTTAACGTCTTTAAGCTCAACCTTTTCGCCGTCGCGCTTTACAACCATATCTATTTTGCCGCCCTTAACGTTTGTAAAGGCATAGCTTAAATCATAGGTGGAGAAAATTTTTCTGCCCCCTACCTCGATTATTTTATCGTCTGCCCTAAGCCCCGATTGCTCGCTTACCGCGTTTTCCTTAAACTCCGCTACAACGGTTGAGTTAAACGCCTTTTGCGGCGCTAAGGTAACGGCGACTATTATAAGGCCCAAAATCAGGTTAAAGGTAGCGCCCATTGCCACTATTATAAAGCGCCGCCACGGTTTTTTATTGCAAAAAGCGCGCTCGTCGCCGCTTTCCTCGTCCTCGCCCTCCATAGCGCAGTAGCCGCCTAAGGGCACAAGGTTTACGGAATATTTTGTTTCCTTGCCCTGTTTTGAAAAAAGCTTGGGACCGAAGCCCACCGCAAACTCGTTAACGCGAACGCCCAAAAGCTTTGCGGCAATAAAATGCCCGAATTCGTGTATTACAATTAAAATCAAAAACAGCGCAATAGCCACCAAATACGGCCACACATTGCTCCAAACATTAAGTAAAGCCGAAATAACAACCACCCGATTCTAAAAAATACTGTCTCTTACAAGCTTTCTTGCCGCTTTATCAGTCTCAAAAATATCCTCTAATGTAAAATCCCTTTTGTTTTTAACTTCCTCAAGCGCTTTTTCTACCAAATCGGCTATCTGCAAAAACCTGATTTTACCCTGTAAAAACAGCGCGACCGCTTCTTCATTTGCTCCGTTTACCGCGGTTGGCGCCAGCCCACCCTCGTTTATCGCCTTAATGCAAAGCGGCAGGCACTTAAAGGTTTCGGTATCGGGCTTTTCGAAGGTTAGGGTGCCGATATCGGTAAGGCTTAGCCGCCGGAACGCATTGTCGGCGCGTTCGGGGTAGGTTAGCGCATACTGTATCGGCAGGCGCATATCGGGCGTGCCTAACTGCGCTATAACCGCGCCGTCGCAAAGCTCAACCGCCGAGTGCAAAATGCTCTGCCTGTGCACCAAAACCTCAATTTTATCCGCCGTAACGCCGAATAAATGCACCGCCTCTATAACCTCAAGCCCCTTATTCATAAGGCTTGCGGAGTCCACGGTTATTTTAGCGCCCATCGACCAGTTAGGGTGATTAAGCGCGTCCTTAACCGTTACGTTTTCAAGGTCTTTGCGTTTTCTGCCGTAAAACGGCCCGCCCGACGCTGTAAGCAATATTTTTTTAAGCGAATTTTCGGGCGCGCCCTGCAGGGATTGGAAAATTGCGGAATGCTCGCTGTCTACCGGCAAAAGCTTAACGCCGGTTTCCTTTAGCCTGCGGTTTACAATTTCCCCGCCTGTTACAAGCGTTTCCTTATTTGCAAGGGCAACGGTAGTGCCCTTGTTTATCGCCGCCAAAGTAGGTTTCAGTCCCGCAATACCCACAACCGAATTAAGCACGGTATCGCAATCGCTTTCCGCTACGGCTTTAACGCCCTCTTCGCCCGAATACACCTTGATATCGGTATCGGCAAGCTTTATTTTAAGCTCGTCTGCGGCGGCTTTATCGAACATTGCAACAAACAGGGGCTTAAATTCTCTTGCCTGTGCTTCGGCAAGCCTTACGTTTCTGCCTGCCGCCAGCGCCGTTATTTGCCAATTGTTTTTTTTGCAGGTCTCAAGCGCCTGCGTACCGATTGAGCCGGTAGAGCCTAAAACAGAAAGCCTTTTCATTATATTACCCCTAAAGCTATAAACAAATACAAAAGCGGCGCGGTCATAATTATGCTGTCAAACCTATCAAGTATTCCGCCGTGACCGGGTATTAAATTTCCGTAATCCTTAATTCCCGCCGCGCGCTTTATGGCAGAGGCGAAGAGGTCGCCCACCATACCTAAAACGCAGAACGGAATTGTTAAAATTACCGCGTTTGTAAGGTTTTTTTCAAACGAAAAGGAAAAGCCTAAAATATAGGTTACAATTATGCTTGATACTATTCCGCCCACAGCGCCCTCAATCGTTTTGTGCGGGCTTATATTCGGGCAAAGCTTATGCTTACCCAACGTGCTGCCCACAAAATACGCGCCTGCGTCGCACACGCTTGAAAAGTTGAGCAGCATAAAAAGGTAATAAAGCCCGTGCTCGTGGTTTATTACCACGCCGAGCGAGCTGAACGCAAACGCCACGGGTATAGGCATACCGCAAAGAAAGGCAATATGCGAAAGCTCAAAGGTCTTGTGGTTTTTAAGCGTTACCGCCGCCGAATATATAAAGTAAATAACGCTGAGCGCTAAAGTAAAGGTTAATTTTATATACGCCTTGTGGGTGCCGTTAAGAGTTTCCTGCAGCTTTGCCCCCGTGCTGCCGTCTATTGCAAAGACCATAAGCACAACATAAGTGCAGGCGCCGATCAACGCCGCTTTAGACTCGATTTTTGCGGCGTTGTGTAAAAGCTCGTAAATTCCCACCGCGGCAATAAACGCAATACAGGCGGTTATAAAAAGCGGGCTTACCGTCATACCAAGCGTTATTACCGCCGCCGCTATGATTACCATAACCGCGCCTGAGATAATTCGGGTCTTCATATATTTTACACTCCTTTACACACCGCCGAAACGGCGGCTGCGGTGATTAAAGTCTTCTATTGCTTTATCAAGGTGGCGGGGCTTAAAATCGGGCCACAGTATATCCGAAAACCAATATTCCGCATAAGCCGACTGCCACAAAAGGTAATTAGAGGTTCGGTATTCGCCGCTGGGTCTTATAATAAAATCGGGATCGGGCATACCCGCGGTATATAAATTATCGGATATAAGCTGTTCGGTAATATCGCTTTCGGGCGTGCCGCTGTTGATTATTTTTTTAACCGCGTGTACTATTTCATCGCGCCCGCCGTAGTTTATCGCTATATTAAGCTTAAGCCCCGTGGCGTTTTTTGAGCCGTCCTCGTTTTTAAGCATCAGCGCCTTAATATCGTCGGCAAGGGGGGTTCTGTCGCCCAAAAAACGAACCTTAATGTTTTCGTCCTTGAAATTTTCCGCGTCCTTTAAATAGTCGCGCAAAAGGTTCATAATGCCGTCGATCTCTTCACGAGGGCGCTTCCAGTTTTCGGTTGAAAAGGCGTAAACGGTTAAATATTCAAGCCCTATTTTATTGCAGTAGCGCGCTATTGTTTTAAAGGTTTTAGCCCCTGCAACATGACCTGCCGAACGCGGCAGACCGCGCTTTTTCGCCCATCTGCCGTTGCCGTCCATAACAATTGCGATATGGCGCGGCAGCGTGCGCGCCGTATTTGCTTTTTTGCCGAAAAGACTCAATTTTCCACCTGCTTTAAAAGCGGGCATTTAAAATATGCCCGCAAGTTTTTTATATTTCCATTATTTCCTTTTCTTTAAGAGAAGCTAAATCGTCGATTTCCTTGCAGAATTTATCGGTTAAATTCTGTATCTTCTTTTCGCCGTCCGTAACGTCGTCCTCGGTTATTGTATTCGCTTTTTTAAGAGCTTTAAGCTTTTCAATCGCGTCGCGGCGGGTGTTGCGTATCGCAACCTTGTTTTCCTCTGCCGCCTTGCGAACCTCTTTAACAATATCCTTGCGGCGCTCCTCTGTAAGCGGGGGGAATGAAAGGCGGATAACCCTGCCGTCGTTTTGCGGATTTATGCCTATATCCGAGGTTAAAATTGCCTTTTCAATCTCTTTAAGGGTGGTGGCGTCCCACGGCTGAATCATTAAAATGCGCGGCTCCGGCACGGAAACCGCCGCCATTTGCTGTATCGGCGTCGGGCAGCCGTAATAATCCACCGTAATACGGTCAAGCACCGCAATGTTGGCTCTGCCTGCTCTTATGGACTTATAATCCCTTTCAAGCACGGCAACGGTTTTATTCATTTTTTCTTCGGTATTTTTAAGCAGCTCTTTCATAAACAAAATCTCCTTTATAATTATATTATTTAACTATTGTTCCGATATGCTCGCCCGTTATCGCTTTTACTATATTTTTCGGATCGTTAAGGTTGAAAACAAGTATTTCAATGCCGTTATCCATACAAAGCGAGGCGGCGGTGCTGTCCATAACGTGAAGCCCGTCTTTAAGTACATCTATATGCGAGAGGGTATCGTACTTTTTGGCGTTCGGGTTGAGCTTCGGATCGCTGTCGTACACGCCGTCAACGTTGGTGGCTTTAAATATAACGTCCGCTCCTATTTCGGCGGCGCGCAGAGCCGCGGCGGTATCGGTTGAGAAGAACGGGTTGCCCGTTCCGCAGCCGAAAATTACAACTCTGCCTTTTTCAAGATGCCTTACGGCCTTGTTGCGAATATAAGGCTCGGCTATCTGGCGCATTTCAATAGCGGTTTGAACGCGCGCGGTAACGCCTAACTGCTCAAGCGCGTCGGCAAGAGCCAGCGCGTTTATAGAGGTTGCAAGCATACCCATATGGTCGGCTCTGGTTCGGTCCATTTTGCCGCTGGAACGGCCGCGCCAGAAGTTTCCGCCGCCGACAACAATGGCAACCTGTACCCCCATATCCGCACATTCCTTAACGCTTGCGCACACCTCAAGCACCTTGTCAAAATCAATTCCCACGCCCTTTTCACCGGCAAGCACCTCGCCGCTGAGCTTTAAAAGTATACGATTATAAACAGGCTTCATTTTTTATTAACTCCGTTCCGCCGTACGGCTTTATATTATCAGTTTATATTTTACAATAAACGCGCCTTAAAGTCAATTGCGAAAACGGGATTTTGTCTTTACGGCGCAAAATATAATTAACGGGACCGCCGTAAGGCAGTCCCGCGGTATATTTTAAATGTTATTATTTCAAACAGTGCCTGTTGTACGGTGCGGCAATCCACCCCATATGTCATTGCGAAGCCGCGTAAGCGGCTGTGGCAATCCGTTTTTTCCACACCGCCTGTCATTGCGAGCGCCGTAAGGCGTGTGGCAATCCGTTTCTCTTTTAAAAGGGGAAGCGGATTCTTTCACGCTCCGCGTTCAGAATGACATAACTTTTTGTCATTGCGAGCATCGAAAGGTGCGTGGCAATCCGTTTTTCTTTTAGTTTTTAGCTTTCGGCTGTAAAAACCGCATATGTTTTGGGGCTTAACGTAAGCTTTCCGCCCTGCGGCTTTTCACCTAAAGAGGTTTTTATGTCTTTAAGCTCAGGCGGAAGGTCGGTTACGGCGGTGCCGTCGCCCGAATTTACTGCGATAAACGCCGTGCTGCCGCCCCTTTTGCGCAAAAATGCAAATACGCCGGACTCTGCCCTTATCGGTACAAACTCGCCCGAAGCAAACGCGGGCGAGGAACGCCTTAAAGCGCCCAATGCCCTGTAAAAGCTTAAAAGCTCGGTGTTTTCGCGCCCCCAGGGGTATGCGGCGCGGCAAAACGGATCGCCGTAGCCTGTAAGACCTGCCTCGTCCCCGTAATAAATCGAGGGAACGCCCGGCAGCGTGAACTGAAGCACCGCCGCCAGCTTTAAAAGCCCTACGCCGCGGTTATATTCTTCGGCGGATAAAACGCGCTCGGACTGCCACTTGCGGTCGCCCACATATCCGTCGTGTGCGCCCAAAACGGTTATCGCCCTTGCGGTGTCGTGCGTGCCGATGTGGTTCATTAAAAGCTTTACCGCCTGCGGAGGATAGTTTTCAAGTATATTAAGCACGGTGTTTAAAAGCTTTTCGGCGCTTCCGCCCTTAACATAATCGGTAACGGCGTTTGCAAACGGGTAGTTCAT
>ULVN01028586.1_pt1 | contig 13278 bp, 14 predicted proteins | sample 1959491 | NCBI WGS metagenome assembly ULVN01 (sample SAMEA4835787, study PRJEB28245) | human gut metagenome | biome: gut microbiome; material: fecal sample | place: Denmark | collected 2008 | reverse complement strand
ACGTGCGCGGCGGCTTTTGCCGCACCCGAGCGGGGCAGAACAGTACGTTTTTTATCACAAAAAAGCCGCAAGTGCCAGAATTCACAACTTATTAACAAAAAATAAACTTAAAAAGCACAAACTCAGGTGCGTTTCGTGCTATATTATTAGCGTCGGTTAGCACTGGATGTGTAAGAGTGCTAAAAACGACGAAGCAAACCGGAGGTGAGAAGAAAATGTACGGCGACGAACTGAGCGGTCGTAAAAAAGCGATACTCAAGGCTGTGGTCGAGTCGTATATTGAAAACGGTGATCCCGTGGGATCAAAATCGCTCCAGCAGCTTCCGGGCATGAAATGCTCCTCGGCAACGATACGAAACGAAATGGCAGAGCTCGAGGACATGGGATATCTTGAACAGCCGCATACATCGGCAGGGCGCGTTCCGTCGCAGCTCGGCTACAGATTTTATGTCGATCAGCTCATTGAGCATTACGCAATGACGACGGGCGAGATAGCTCAGATAAATCAGGTGCTCAAGAGCAAAACGAGCGAGGTCGATCAGATACTTCTGACAGCGTCAAGACTTGCATCGACGATGACGAATTACACCGGCATTGCGGCAAAGCCGAAATGCGCGGCGGTAACGGTCACGCGCTTCGAGACGGCGTTCATAGACGAATACAGCTTCGTGCTCATCATGATAAGCTCCACCGGCTCGGTCGTGTCAAAGCACATAAGGCTCTCGGCGCCGATGGCTCAGGCGAGCGTTTCAAGACTTGCCGCGGCGCTCAACGAAAACGTTGCGGGGCTTTCGGCAAACGAGATAAATCTGCCGGTCATGCTGAGGCTCGAGGCAATGATGGGAGCCGATGCGGCGCTTATAACTCCGATCGTCAAAGCGATATACGAGACGATGACCGAGTTTGACAACGGCGAGCTGAGGCTTTCGGGCATAAATCACCTCTTGCAGTATCCCGACTACTCGGACCCCGAGGAGCTGAAGGATCTGCTTGGGACGCTTGAACACAAGGAAGAGATCCTCGACCTTGTCTCAAAAGACAAGACAGACGATATCTCGGTCGTTATCGGATCGGAATCGCCCGTCAGCGTTATGAACAATTCATCGCTTGTCTTCAAGCCGATAAAACGCGGCGACAAGACAGTGGGGGTTATCGGTGTTCTGGGACCGCTTCGCATGGATTACGCAAGAGTGCTTGAAACGATCGAGCGCCTATGCGGAATGATAGGCGAGATGATAGGCGGCGACGGCAGAGAACAGCCGCCGGCACTTCCCGGAAACGATGCGAAAAAGCCGGACGACAGTAACGGCGCGAAATAAGACAGGAGATAACGATGGCAGATCAGGAAAAAGAGACGATGAATATGGCAGAGGAAGCCGAAAAGACTGCCGATGCCGAAAAAAAGCCCGGCGAAGCTGCTGCCGATGCTGCGGAGACAAATGACTCCGGCGAGGAAGAAAAGCTTTCGCACGGTGATAAAAAGAAGGTAAAAAAGCTTGAAGCCCGTGTGGCGGAGCTTGAAAAAAAGCTTGCAGCCGCCGAGGCTCAGAAAAAAGCGGACGACGACAAGTATCTGCGTATGCTTGCGGAGTACGATAACTTCCGCCGCCGCGCGGCAAAGGAAAAGGACGGGGTTTACGCCGATGCGTATTCGGATGCGATAGGCGCGCTGCTTCCCGTGCTTGACAACCTTGACCGTGCAGTGGGTTGCAAGGACCCCGAGGCCCTTGCCGGCGGGCTTGCGCTGACTCTCAAGAGCTTTAACGAAGCGCTCGGAAAGCTCGGCGTCGAAGAGATAAAAGCCGACGGTGAGACATTCGACCCCAATCTTCACAATGCAGTCATGCACGTTGACGATGAGTCGGCGGGTGACGGTCAGGTAGTCGAGGTCTTTCAGAAAGGCTATAAAAAAGGCGACAAGGTCATAAGGCACGCGGTCGTAAAGGTCGCAAACTGAGTGGCTCATCACATAAATCAAAACAAGAAACAAATTCACAATATATTGGAGGAAATAAATCATGTCAAAGATCATAGGTATAGACCTTGGTACAACCAATTCCTGCGTAGCGGTTTTTGAAGGCGGAGAGCCTGTTGTAATACCCAATCCCGAAGGAGCGCGCACCACGCCTTCCGTCGTAGCATTCACAAAGAACGGCGAGCGTCTCGTCGGTCAGGTAGCAAAGCGTCAGGCTATCACCAACCCCGACCACACCGTGTCCAGCATCAAGCGTAAGATGGGTTCCGATTATAAGGTGACCATCGACGGCAAGAGCTACACCCCTCAGGAGATATCCGCAATGATACTCCGCAAGATGAAATCCGATGCCGAGGCTTATCTCGGACAGCCGGTCGATAAGGCGGTCATCACCGTGCCTGCGTACTTCACCGACGCTCAGCGTCAGGCTACAAAGGACGCCGGCAAGATCGCGGGACTTGACGTTTTGCGTATAATCAACGAGCCGACGGCTGCGGCACTTGCCTACGGTGTCGATAAGGACAAAGACGGCAAGATCATGGTCTTCGACCTCGGCGGCGGTACATTCGATGTTTCGCTTCTTGAGATCTCGGATGGTGTGTTTGAAGTGCTTGCCACCGCGGGCAACAACCACCTCGGCGGCGACGACTTCGACCAGCGCATAATCGACTGGATGGCAGACAGCTTCAAGGCTGAGCACGGCATCGACGTGCGCGGCGATAAGATGGTGCTTCAGAGACTCAAAGAGGCTGCCGAGAAGGCAAAGATCGAGCTTTCCGGTATGACGAGCACCAACATCAACCTGCCCTTCCTTACCGCAACGGCGAGCGGCCCCGTACACTTTGAGACCACTCTTACCCGGGCAAAGTTCAACGAACTGACAGCCGACCTTGTGGACGCCACCATGCAGCCCACACGTCAGGTGCTTTCCGACGCGGGTCTCAAGCCCTCCGACGTTGACAAGGTGCTTCTCGTCGGCGGTTCGACGAGAATCCCCGCTGTCCAGGAAGCCGTCAAGAAGTTCATGGGCAAGGATCCTTTCAAGGGCATCAACCCCGATGAGTGCGTTGCTATCGGCGCAGCTATCCAGGGCGGTGTTCTCGGCGGCGACGTGAAGGATCTGCTCCTGCTTGACGTAACGCCTCTGTCTCTCGGTATCGAGACGCTCGGCGGCGTGTTCAACCGCATTATCGACCGCAACACCACCATACCGGTGAAGAAGAGCCAGGTGTATTCCACCGCAGCCAACAACCAGACCTCTGTTGAGATCCACGTCCTCCAGGGCGAACGTGAAATGGCAGCAGGCAACACCACTCTCGGCAAGTTCACACTTGACGGCATTCCTGCGGCTCCCCGCGGAGTACCTCAGATCGAGGTCACCTTCGATATCGACGCGAACGGCATCGTCAACGTATCCGCAAAGGATCTCGGCACCGGACGCGAGCAGCATATAACCATCACCAGCTCCTCCAACATGAGCAAGGAGGATATCGACCGCGCCGTTAAGGATGCGGAGAAGTTCGCCGAGGAGGACAAGAAGCAGAAGGAAGCCGTTGAAACCAAGAATCAGGCTGAAAACCTTGTGTTCCAGAGCGAAAAGTCCCTTGAGGACATCGGCGACAAGCTGCCCGAGAGCGATAAGGCTGACGTCCGTGCGGCGCTTGAGACGCTTAAGAGCACTCTCAAGGACGGCACGACCGAGCAGATAAAGAACGACACCGAGGCGCTTGAAAAGGCGTTTGCAAAGCTCTCCGAGAAGCTCTACTCTCAGGCGGGCGCGAACGGCGCAGGCGCGGGAGCCGATAACGGAGAGGGCGCCGGACCGCAGAGCGACGGTAACGGTACCTACTACAACGCCGACTACGAGGACAAGAGCGGTAAATAATCATCCGTAACGGATGTGGGGCTGTCGGAAGTCTTTGCTTCCGCCGGCCCCGAAAGCAGTATTTATATATTTTAAGGTTTTAAGGTGCTGACTTATGGCAGAAACTAAAAGAGATTATTATGAGGTGCTGGGCATTGAGCGCGGCGCCGATGAAGATACAATAAAAAAAGCGTACCGCAAGATGGCTAAGCAGTACCACCCCGATCTGCACCCCGGTGACAAGGAAGCCGAGGCTAAGTTCAAGGAGGTGAACGAGGCATACGCGGTGCTTTCCGACGCCGACAAGCGCGCGGCTTACGACCGCTACGGTCATGCGGCGTTTGACGGCAGCATGGGCGGCGGAGGAGCCGGCGGTGCATACGGCGGCTTTTCAACGGCCGACTTCGGCGATATCGGCGATATATTTTCGTCGTTCTTCGGCGGCGGGTTCGGGCAGTCCTCTTCAACGAGGCGCAACGGCCCCATGCGCGGCGACGATATAGGCGTTGCCGTTACGATAAATTTTGAAGAGGCTGTATTCGGCACTAAAAAGGATGTAATCTTCACGCGCGTGGCAAAGTGCGCCGACTGCGGCGGCACGGGTGCCGCCAAGGGAAGCTCTGCCGAGACCTGCTCTGCCTGCGGAGGCACCGGTCAGCGCCGCGTGACGCAGCGGTTGGGCGGTATGCAGTTCCAGTCTACCGTGACCTGCGAGACCTGCCACGGTACCGGCAGAGTTATAAAGAATCCTTGCCGCAGTTGCAACGGAACGGGTCTTACGAACACGCGCAAGACGATCTCGGTCTCGATACCTGCGGGCATCAACGACGGCGAGCGCATCGTGATACGCGGTCAGGGCAACGACGGTAAAAACGGCGGTTCGGCGGGCGACCTTATCATTCAGGTCAGCGTGAGAAGACACTCTGTCTTTGAGCGCGAGGGAACGACGCTTTACTGCGACGTCCCCGTGACGATAGCCGAGGCGACTCTCGGCGCCGAGATCGACGTGCCGACGCTCGATGGCGTGCGCAAGTACAAGATCCCCGAGGGCACGCAGCCGGGCACGCAGTTCACGCTGCGTCAGTGCGGTGTACCTTATGTCAACAGCCCGTCGCGCCGCGGCGACCTTGTGTTTACGGTCAATATCGAAATACCGCGCGGGCTTGACGAAAAGCAAAAGGACGCAATGCGCGCATTCGCGGATAGCTGCGGCGAGAACAACTATCCCAAGCGCCGCAGACTTATCGACCGCCTGAAGGACCTCAGAAACAACAAATAAACGGAGTGGAATATGAGCTACGAATATTCAAGCTGGACGGAAATAAAGCTCACGGTGAAGGTCGCAAACCTTGACAGCGCCGTTGCCATAATGAGCGCGGTCGATACCGGGCTTATGATCGAGGATTACAGCGATTTTGACCTCAAGAGCGTTTACGGCGATCTTGTGGACGAGAAGATACTCTCGGCTGACAAAACCGTTGCGTCTGTCTCGGTGTTTCTGCCCGAGGACGGAGACGTGGCGGGAACGCTTGCGTTCATCCGCGAGCGGCTTGCCGCTGCATCTGTCGAGGGCGTGCTCACGACCGCGGGCGTAAAGGAAGAGGATTTTGCCAACGCGTGGCGGCAGTACTACAAGCCTCTGCACATCGGGCGCGTCGTCATTGTGCCGAAGTGGGAGACATACGAGCCGCGCGAGGGCGAGATCATCATCAGGATGGATCCCGGCATGGCGTTCGGCACAGGCTCACATGAAACGACAAGGCTCGTCATCGGTCTGCTTGAGGACACGGTAACGCCCGGCTGCAATGTGCTCGATGTCGGAACGGGCAGCGGCATCCTTGCCGTGTGCGCGTCAAAGCTCGGCGCTGCAGACTGCCGCGCGTATGACATCGACCCTGTTGCGGTCGAGGTCGCTGCCGAAAATGCGGCGGAGAACGGCTGCGCAAATGTCACTGTCGGGCAGTCGGATCTTCTTGCCGGCGTGGCACCGGGGAAATATGACGTGGTGTGCGCAAATATCGTGGCTGATATAATAATCCGCATGGCGCCCGATATCGGGAGGTTCATGCACGATGAATCGACGCTGCTTGCGTCGGGCATCATCAACGAGCGCGCGTCGGATGTTATCGACGCGCTTGAGGCGAACGGATTTTACATCGCGCGCGCCCTTGAGGACAACGGCTGGACGGCACTTGCGGTCAAAAAGCTGATAGGGTGATGTCTGAATGCTCAAAAAAGTCGGATCTTTGTTGAGATCCGACTTTTTTGAATGCTACGATGCCGTTTTATCGGCGCGGGAGATGTTGATCTTCTTCACTGTCGGGTGTGAAGCTATGATCCCGATCCGACGTTACCCGAGTCCAAGAAAGAAACGGATTGGGTTTCCTTCACCGTCGGGGTATGAAGCTATGACTCTGCTCCGACGTCACCCGAGTCCAAAAAAGAAACGGATTGGGTTTTCTTCACCGTCGGGGTATAAAGCTATGATTCTGATTCAACTTCACCCGAGTCCAAAAAAGGAATGGAGCGTGTGGAGGAGGTGAAGCAGAAGCCGCCTTTGTGGTTCAGCTCGTGCGCCATGATGAGAAGAGCAATGATTAGGTGTGATGGGGATGAGTTGAAGAGTGCACGCGGGCTGCCGTCAATATCTATAGTGTACCGGCTCGCAAGGTGAAGCGCGATAAGGTCGTCGAGCACACTGCCGATCCTTTCATCACCGATGCCGCATTCGCGTGCGAGAAAGCCCGCGTCAAATACAAAATCTTCGTTCTTACCGTGGAGATAAATCACTGCGCGCATCGTGTCGGGGTCTGAAAGGCAGGAAAATATCTTTCTCATCTCCTCGCCGTCGCCGATGACCTCGCGCCAGCCCCTTCCGTCATCCGGAAAGACCGCAAAGAACGGCGCTTTACCGTTGGATACTGCCGTGAAGCCGTAGTCGTTGCGGATGAAGGAGGATACTCCGCGGTATTTTTTAAGGTCGCCGGGGTGATATTTGCCGGGCTTGCCGAATCTGAAAAGGCTGCGTTCGATCTGCCAGCAAAGCTCGCGCGCAAGGTCCATGCAGTCGGGGGAGGGCGTGCTGTTTATAAGCGCGCCTATCCTCTCCGCAACGTCGGGCAGCGCGGTGCGCGGTTCCATTTTGTTGTCAAAAAGCGTGTCGAGCGATACGCCGAGCAGGTTGGCAAGCGGAACGAGCATCGAGCCGTCGGGGTATGTTTCGCTCGTTTCCCATTTTGATACCGCCTGAGGTGAAACGCTCAGCGCTTCGGCAAGCTGTGCCTGAGTCATGTTTTTTGCGTTTCTGGCTTGCTTTATGTTTTCACCGAGACTCATTTTTCGCTTCTCCTTCCTTGGCAGCTATCATTTTGGCGCTTTCAAATGTGCTATAGTTGTAGGCTCGGGCGCCGCACATCATTTCGCCGGCGAGACTGATGAGCGCCAGAAGATTGCCGCACCCGTACGACCGGTAGACCGTCACGGTGCCGGATTCGAGATGCGCCGTTTGCTTGGTGCATATCTCCGAGTCGGGGCGGAGCTCGCAGGCTGCATCGAGGATCGCGGCAGCTTCCTTTTCGTCGATCCCCGCTTTTTTTGCCGCAAATGCGGCGGTAAAGTTTACGGGAAGCTCCTCACTGTGAAGGAGCGCGAATATGCGCAGCGCGCTGTCGCTGTCAAGAAGGTGAATGAGCTTCAGTATCTTTTGACGCACCGCCGGGTCGCCGAGCCATGCAAAGTTTGATCGGTTGCGGAAAAGCGTAACGGCAAGGCACATTTCCTTCGACGCTACCGAAAACATATGAAGCTCCTGCTTTGCGAGCTGATTGCGCATGTATCCGTTTGAATACTCGGGAACATAATAATCGGACGGAGCTTCCGAAAACATATTCGCGTAGCGCGATGGCTGGAGCGCGCGCAGAAGGCGAAAGGTCATGTGCACCGCTTCTTTGCGGTCGAGTCCTTCGTAAAGCGCGCGCAGGACCGCGGTCGGGTCCTTGTGATCGACCGACTTCCCGGTGCAGAGAAGTGCGTCTGTGGTGACGCCGAAGAATTCGGCGAGCTTCAGGAGCATTTGAATATCCGGCTCCGATGTGCCGTTTTCCCACTTCGATACGGTCTTGCCGGATACGTCGAGCGCGGCGCCCAGCTCTGACTGCGTGAGACTGCGTGCGCCTCTGAGTTCGGTGAGTTTTTCTGCAAACATGGTGTTACCTCAAATATGGATTCAAGTTCCGGAGCTTGTAGCCTTATTATACAGTAAACCCACGGTGGAGTCAACACCGTTGGTTTTTATATATTCTCCGAATCGGAGACTTGAAATATCGGAGTATAGTCGAGGTGGATTTTCAGCTTTTCTTTTTGCCGTAGCCGAGCGTTCTCATCGCGTTGAGGATGGCAATGACGAGCACGCCGACGCGGAGGTGACGCCGGACGGGTGCTCGCTCTATGCGCACCGTGATCGCGTTAGAACGCCGAGGGTGACATTCAAGGTCGTGAGCGCAGCGGAAAGCAACGGGCATATGACGGTCGTGCGACGCAAGGACAAACGCTCCGAGGTAATCCCGATACATTTCCGGCGGTTGCGGAGTTTATCGAAAGCATCGCGGCAAAAAGAAAATAAAACATGGCTGTCGCCAATTGGTGCGACAGCCATGTTTTTTAATGCTTTTGTAAAGAACGGCGCGTTGCCGCCGGACACTGCCGTGAAGCCGTAGTCGCTGCAGATGCGGCGGCCGCAATCGGCTTTTATAAATTCCTTGACAGTAAAATGTCCGTATGAGCAATGCCGATCCACATAAGCACCGGCGTGTAAATATCGTCTTATCCCGTCTGCTCTCCGTGAGAGAATATCAGATCAAAACCGTTGTGTTGCTCACAGATCAACTTGTCAGATCTCCTCAAAGGATACTTCCTTCTTTTCGATCAGATCATCTTTGGCACGAATGAAAAATGCCTTGGCGGCAGAAGTGCTTCGGATGCAATACCGCCTTCCGTTATTGCACACAAAGGCTGTGTTGTTTTCCATTGCCAAGCCGGGCATATCCTTTTGCTTCAGCATTATATCAAAGGTATCCCGTCCTTTCTCATTGTAGTGGGGACAATACGCAATATGAAAAATGTCAAGCATATCATTTGCCCAACAATATTTCCGGCTTTCTCCGTTTTGAAAAGCTTCGCTGTCGCTATGACCGCAGTTGAACCAACAGATCGCTCCTGCGCTGATCCCGGTCAGGACAGCCGTATCCCGCTCATATATTCTTTTCAGTTTTTCATCCAAATGAAACTTTCTCCATGTCTGCATCATGAAGACGGTATCTCCGCCGCCGACATAAATGACGTCTGCCCAAGACAAAAGTCCATCTGTTTCATCATCGCTGCAGACGTCAGTCACCAGGCAAAGGTTTTTTATATTGCAGCCGAGAAAGGTATATTCTTCGGCAATTGATTCGATATATCCCTTCGCATCGTGGCTGGCTGTCCCGACAAAAAGGACATTCGCATTTCTTTTATTACTTAGTCTGATCGCGTATGTATTTATTTGCCGGGTGGACACCAGATCTCCTCCGGCAATGGCTACGATCCTTCCCATAGTTCCTCCTGCATATCTTGGATGCCCGAAAACTTTAAGTTCTTTATCCAAGCGTTATCTTCATTTCTTCAAAGTAAACCCACAGTTGACTCAACCGTGGGTTTTTATATGTTATCCGATACGGAAACGTCGGAGTTATAAGTTCGGGTGGATTTTCAGCTCTTCTTTTTGCCGTAGCCGAGCGTTCTCATCGCGTTGAGTATGGCAATGACGAGCACGCCGACGTCCGCAAATACCGCAAGCCACATTCCGGCGTGACCGGTCGCGCCGAGCACGAGGACGATGGCTTTTACCGCGAGAGCAAGGATGATGTTCTCCCAAACTATACGCATTGTCTTGCGCGATATCTCTACCGCGCGGGCAAGATCCGTCAGCTTGTCGTCCATGAGGACGATATCGGCGGCTTCGATGGCTGCGTCGCTTCCCAGTGCGCCCATTGCAATGCCTATGTCGGCGCGTGAGAGCACGGGGGCATCGTTTATACCGTCGCCGCAGAAGGCAAGGGGAGAGGCGGAGGAGTCGGCAAGCAGCTCTTCAACGGCGCTGACCTTGTCGGCGGGCATGAGCTCGCTCTTTATCTCGTCAACGCCAAGCTCTTTTCCTATCGATTCCGCAACGGCGCGGCGGTCGCCCGTGAGCATTACCGTCTTCTTTACGCCGAGTTCCTTGAGCTTTGCAAGCGCGGACTTTGAATCCGCTTTCGGTTTGTCCGCGATGACGATGTAGCCGAGGTATTTGCCGTCGGCGGTAACATGGATCACCGTTCCGACCTCGGTCTGCGCTGCGGCTGTCATGCCGGCGGTCTTCATCAGCTTATCGTTGCCGACCCACACGTGTTTCCCGCAAACGGTGGCTTCAATGCCTTCGCCCGCACGTTCGTTCACGTCGGAGGCTGTCTCGGAGCCGTATTTTTCGGGACACGCGCGGCGCAACGCCTTTGCTATCGGGTGTGATGAGAAGCCCTCGGCGACTGCCGCGATGCCGGAAAGCTCGTCGGCGTCAACTCCGTCTGCGGGATGTACGCCGGTGACGGTGAACGAGCCCTCGGTCAGAGTGCCGGTCTTGTCAAATACGGCGGTCGAAAGGCCCGCAAGCTGCTCGAGATAGTTCGCACCTTTGATGAGTATTCCTTCACGCGAGGCGCGTCCGATGCCGCCGAAGAATGAAAGCGGGACCGACACGACGAGTGCGCAGGGGCAGGAAACGACAAGGAACGTGAGCGCGCGCTGTATCCACGGCATCACCGATTCTCTGAGGATCAGCGGCGGCAGGAAAGCGAGCAGAACTGCGCCCGCAACGACTGCGGGAGTGTAAACGCGTGCAAAGCGCGTGACAAAGTTTTCGGTCTTTGCCTTTTTTGTGGAGGAATTTTCAACGAGGTCGAGTATTTTCGACACGGTGCTTTCACCGAATACCTGTTCGACGTTTATTTTTATCACGCCGGAGAGGTTGACCGAGCCGCTTACGGCGCGGTCGCCCGGGCGGAGCTCGCCGGGGACGCTCTCGCCGGTGAGAGCGGAGAGATCGACGGTGCTGTCGCCCTCGGTCACAGTGCCGTCGAGCGGTATCTTTTCACCGGGATGCACGACTATCGTCTCGCCTATTGCAACTTCATCGGGGGACACCGTTACCTCGGCGCCGTCGCGTATCACGCGTGCCGAATCGGGGCGGATGTCCATCAGTGCCGCTATGCTCTTGCGGCTCTTGCCGACGGCAATGCTTTGAAACAGCTCGCCGACCTGATAGAAGAGCATTACGGCGACTGCTTCCTTATAATCGCCGGTCGCAAATGCGCCGACGGTGGCAAGAGTCATAAGGAATTTTTCGTCAAGGAGCTGACCGTGTACTATGTTCAGCACGGCGTCCTTTACCACATCGTAGCCTATCACGATGTAGGCGGGAAGGAAGATTAGGAATTTCCATATGCCGTCAAGCGGAATGAGCGATGCCGCTATAAGCAGCACAAGAGAGATGAGGAGCCTTATTACCGTGCGCTTCTGGCGGCGTGAAAGATCTTTTAAGAATTTCATGGCGAAGCGCCTCCGCGTCAGAGCTTTATGCTCATGTCGGGCTCGATGCGGCGGCAGAACTTTACGACTTTTTTCATAACGGCGTCGAATTCGGCGTCGTCTGCCTCAACGGTCATCTTCTGCATGATGTAGTTCACGTTAGCGCTCTTTACGCCGTCAAGCTTTGAGATGGCGTCTTCGATCTTTGCGGCGCAGTTTGCGCAGTCGAGGTCTTCAAGCTCATAAGTTTTTTTCATTGTGGGGTACCAAGCCTTTCTTTGTATGTTGAAATTTTTATTTGCTTTCTTCGGCGTGCTTCTCACGCAGGTGGTCGTAGCCCTGTGCCACGATCGTGTGAACATGATCGTCGGCAAGGTAATAAAACATTGTTTTCCCCTCGCGTCGGCAGGCAACGAGGTTGTTGTCCTTCAGCACCTTGAGCTGATGCGAAATTGCCGATGAGGTCATGCCGAGCCGCTCGGATATGTGCATTACGCACATCTCGTCGTCAAGCAGGGCAAAAAGGATGCGCAGGCGCGTCGTGTCGCCGAATATCTTGAAGAGGTCAGCAAGGTCGCAGAGCATTTCCTCCGAGACATTGTTTGCGGCGGCGTGCATGCAGTGATCGTGAGTGTGCTTTTTTTCTTCCATATCGTTCGCCTTTCTCCGACTTTTGAACGGATGCTCAATTGAATATTCATTCATTTGAACCACTGCTCATATGGTAGCACATTCAAATGTTTTTGTCAATAGGTTTTGCGAAAAAAGAGCGGAAAAAGTTTTATTTTTTTATACGGTAAAAAGGAAAGGTCGAAAAAAGTAAAAACGGCTTGCAGAAGGGTAACGGATGTGGTATAATTGATATAAATAATACATTTGTGAGGAACAAAGGAGGAACGCGACCGTGGCAAAAAACGCAGAAACAGATCCCGTGACTATATTGAGGACGTGCCGATCGGCGCGCTGCTTATTCTTTTGTTTGCGGCATGGTCGTATATAAAAGAGTTCTGGTACATATTTCTGATAATTGCCGTGGCGGTCATCGCCGTTGTTATCCTAATAAAAGTTAAGAAGAAAAAACGCAAGAAGGTGTTTGCGATCGATGAGATCGACGCTATGGACGGCATTGATTTTGAGGACTATACCGCCGGTCTGCTGCGCCGCATGGGGTACAGAAATGTGCGCGTGACGCAGGCAAGTGGCGATTTCGGCGTCGATGTCACCGCAAAGCTGAACGACGAGTTGTGGGTGTTCCAGTGCAAGCGGTACACCGGCAATCTCGGTGTCAAGTCGGTTCAGGAGGTCTTTGCCGGAGCGGCAAAGTACCGCGCCGATAAAGCTGTCGTCATCACGAACTCATCTTTTACCGAGGCTGCCAAGGAACTTGCCGATGATACGAATGTCATGCTTTGGGACAGAGACTATCTGTGCCGCACCATAAAGACGCTCAACAAGACCGTAAAGGCACAGAATATCCTTAAAAAATAACGATAGATAAAACCGCGCGGGGTTCATTGCAGTCATCGCGCGGTTTTCCACTTGAAAAAAACCGCGTGATGTGGTATAATTTAATTGTAGCAAACGAAATATCCGCGCATACTAACAAAAAAGCGCGGAGGTTTTTAATGAGCACTGGAATGCGTGATTTTCTCATCGGGCTGGGGCTGGGGCTTTTGCTTTTCGGCTGCGTGGCGGTGATAATGCTGACGATGTGACGATCCTTCGGGGGTACTGTATGCGGCTTGACAAATATCTTTCGGCGTCGGGTGAATGCTCGCGCCGCGACTGCGCGCGTGACGTGTGCGCGGGGCTGATACTCATCGACGGCAAGCCCGCACGC
>ULVN01103636.1_pt1 | contig 13313 bp, 9 predicted proteins | sample 1959491 | NCBI WGS metagenome assembly ULVN01 (sample SAMEA4835787, study PRJEB28245) | human gut metagenome | biome: gut microbiome; material: fecal sample | place: Denmark | collected 2008 | reverse complement strand
ATTACTCCCCAAATGCTGAAAGGAAAACCTTATATCAAAGAAGCAGTGGAGATTATTCGTAATTTTATTAAAGATTCTATTTTAGTTTCTCATAACGCTGACTTCGATATTGGTTTTATGAATGAAGCTTTCCATCAAATGGGATATCCATCGGTATCTAACCCAGTTATTGATACTTTATCCTTATCGCGTTATATGTTCCCAGAAGCGCGTCAACATAACTTAGGTGCTTTATCAAGAAACTTAGAAGTGACCTATGAAGAAGGCAAAGCGCACCGTGCTGATTACGACGCGGAAGTATTATTAGACGTTTGGTTAGCGATGCTAGCAATTTTAACCAAAAACAATTTCAATATGAAACATTGCGATTTAAATAACTTAGAGGCAAGTGTTGAATTATTGAAGCATTTAAGACCGAAACATGTCGTTGTTTATCCTAAAAACCCACAAGGATTAAAAGATTTATTCTTATTAGTGTCCTTATCCAACATTGAATATATTGCGGATTTACCGAAAATTCCTCGTAGTCAAATTGAAAAATATAGAGAAAACTTTATTATTGGCTCAGCTTGTTTTAATGGGGAAGTTTTTGATACGGCCATGACAAGATCAAAAGAAGTATTAGAAGAAAAAGTAAAATTCTATGACTATATCGAAATTCAACCATTAGAAAACTATTCTTTCTTACTTTATGATGGACAAATTGAATCAAAAGAAAAATTAACGCAGTTTGTAAAAGATATCGCTTCTGCCGCTGAAAAGATGGGAAAAAGAGTCGTCGCTACGGGAGACGCTCACTACTTAAACCCGGAAGACAAAATTTATCGTGATGTCTATATTATGGCCAAAGGAATTCAAGGCGTACGCCATCCTTTAAACCCATTTAGAAGAGAATCTCAACCGATGTATCCAAATCCAGATCAACATTTTAGAACGACAAGAGAAATGTTAGATGCCTTTATTCCAATTTTTGGTGAAGAAAAAGCCAAAGAATATGTCATTACCAATACGCATTGGGTAAGTGATCAAATTGAACAATTGTTCCCTATTAAATCGGAACTATATGCGCCTAAAATTGAAAACTGTGCAGAAGAATTACAAAAGCTTTGTTATGATAAATGCTATGCCTGGTATGGTTATGAAGGAAAATTACCAGATTTAGTTGCAGAGCGCTTAGATAAAGAGTTAACCGGTATTATTAAACATAACTATTCCGTTATTTATTATATTGCGCATAAGTTAATTAAACGCGCAAATGAAGATGGCTTCTTAGTTGGATCTAGAGGTTCGGTCGGTTCCTCTTTTGTTGCGACGATGGCGTCCATTACAGAAGTGAATCCACTTCCACCACATTATCGTTGCCCACACTGCAAATATAGTGAATTTGTTACCGATCGTCCGGAGATTCATTCGGGTTTTGACTTAGAAGAAAAAAATTGTCCACATTGTGGAACACCAATGATTCATGATGGACAAGATATTCCTTTCGCAACCTTCTTAGGCTTTAACGCGGATAAAGTCCCTGATATCGATTTAAACTTTTCAGGTGATTATCAAGCTAAAGCCCATGAAATGACCAAAGAATTATTAGGAAAAGATAACGTATTTAAAGCAGGAACGATTGAAACCGTTGCAGAAAAAACCGCTTTTGGTTATGTCCGTGGCTATTTTGAAAGAATTGGTAAAAACCCAGATACCATTTCACGAGCGGAAATTGCACGTATTGCGGTGGGGTGTCAAGATGTAAAACGAACCACTGGGCAACATCCTGGAGGTATCGTTGTTATTCCGCGTGATTATTCGGTCTATGACTTTACACCGATTCAATATCCAGCGGATAAAAAAGATGCAAACTGGAAAACCACCCATTTCGACTTCCATGCGATTCACGATAACGTATTAAAACTCGACTTATTAGGTCACGTTGATCCGACAGCAATGAAGATGTTAGAAGATATTACAGGTATTGATCCTACGACCATCCCAATGGGTGATAAAGAAGTTCTTTCTTTGTTTTCATCCGATAAAGCCTTACACCGTTCTTCTAACTATCTAAAAGAGGAGACCGGTGCTCTAGGTTTACCAGAATTCGGGACAAACTTTGTCCGTGGTATGTTAAAAGAGACCCGTCCTAAAACTTTTGCCGATTTATTAATTATTTCTGGCTTATCTCATGGTACGAACGTGTGGAACGGAAATGCGCAAGATTTAGTCACTAGTGGAACTTGTACATTATCAGATGTTATTGGTTGCCGTGATGATATTATGATTGGTCTTTCTAAAATGGGAGTAGAACCCTCTATCGCCTTTAAAATTATGGAAGACGTTCGTAAAGGTAAAAAAGTTAAACCAGAATACGAAGAAATTATGAAAAAGAATAACGTACCACAATGGTATATTGACTCTTGTAATAAAATTCAATACCTATTTCCAAAAGCACACGCTACTGCATATGTTATGATGGCAGTACGTATTGCTTGGTTTAAGGTTTATCAGCCTTTAGCGTACTACGCTTGTTTCTTCTCCATTCGTTGTGATCAATATGATTTAAAACCAATGTTAGAGGGAAGAGAAGCTATTATTCGTAGACTTGAAGAACTCAAAGAAAAACGATATAATACTAACGGCGCTGGCGCATTATCGGCGAAAGAGCAAGAACAAGAAAAGACGTTATGTATTGCTTTAGAGATGTATGAAAGAGGATATAGTTTTGAAAATATCGACTTATATCGTTCAGAAGCGACACGTTTCGTTGTTGATAAAGAAAAAGGAAAGGTGATTCCTTCCTTCAGCGCAATTGATGGATTAGGCGCAAACGCAGCTTTAAGTATTATTGAAGCGCGTAAAGATGGTCCATTCTTATCCAAAGAGGATTTGGTTGAAAGAACCAAACTCAATTCTCAAAATATGGCGGCTTTAGAAGAACTTCATGTTTTAGATGATCTTCAAGACACCAATCAAATGGACTTATTCTCCTTTGAATTTTAATAGATAGCTTTTTAGCTATCTTCTCCCGGGATATAGCACAGCTTGGTAGTGCGCTTGGTTCGGGACCAAGAGGTCGTGGGTTCAAATCCCACTATTCCGACCATTATAGTAACTTAGACCTGGTACCATATTACCAGGTTTTTTATTAGGATTTATTGAGAATTTTGAAACAAAAATTCCAAGAACTTTGGGCGCATACTCAAAATCAAAAAAAGCCAGAATTTTATGATAGCGAAAATTTCTTTATTGTTTATCTTCCTAATCTTAATTATGAGGAGATAAATAATGACCAAATAAGTGGCCAAATAAATGACCAAATAAATGACCAAATAAAAGAAACAATTAGTGATCTTGGACTTGAAGTAATGAAATTTATTCAAAAAAATCCAGGAACTAAAGTTCCAATGATATTGTCAGAACTAAGTAAAACATTTGAAAATTTGACCGTAGATAAGATAAGAAATGTTATTAAAAGAGAGATTAAAAACTACATTGAACTGCGTGGCTCGAAAAAGACTGGTGGATACTATATTAAAGAAGCTAATTATAATGCTTCATGTAAAGACAATGATTGAGAATGGAAGTCATAATATGTAGTCTTTTTGACAAGCCCAACTTTCAAATTGAATAAAAATAATGAATTCCATATTAGTTAAGGTAATTATAATTAACTAATAAAGTAAAAGTTAATGATCATCTATGAAATAAGAAATGCTCATAATTGAAAATAATAAACTTATAAAAATACCTTATTTCGCCAAATATTGCGCCAGCTTATTGATTTATTTCGCCAAAAAAGCTTAAAATGAATTACAAAAATCCTATTCCCAAAAAAATGTTTAACATTTGGGAATAGGATGAAATGCTTTATTTTTTTAAAGAAATGATTTTATTTACTAAAACAAATGCATTTTATTTTTTTCTTAATTGTGACGGAGAGCAACCTTTTCTACTTTTAATTAGCGCAATTAACCCTCTTGCGTCAGAAAAGCCGACCTCGTTAGCGATTGCGGTTACCGATAAGTCGGTATTTTTAAGTAAACTCAACGCTTCATTCAAACGAAGCTCATTCTGATATTCTTTTGGAGTAAAACCAGTGAGAGAATGGAACTGTCTTATAAAATAAAACTTGTCCATATATACCATGGAAGAGAGTGTGTCAAGCGTTATTTTTTCTTTATAATGTTCCATTACATATTTGATTGCGTCTGTGATTCCACCACACCCATCGCTTACGTCACATTTCTTCAAAAGTTCGGTCAACATATTGTAAAGAAGTGAAGAAATGAGGTACTTATCTTCATTATCTGATTGGATCATCGTTGTAATTTGCTGAGTGACTGTTGTAAGGGATGGAGGAATAAATCCTGGCATTACATAGCCAAATTTGGATTGAAAACTATCATAAAATCCCTTTACTTCAGGCCCATACAAATATACAAAGTACGCTTCGTAAGGAACATTGCCTCCGTTGATAATGGTATGAGCATCTTGTTGTGAAAAAAATAACGTGTCTCCAGCACAGGCTTTATATGTTTTGTTTTTGGTTTTTAAGACGACTTCGCCTTTAACAACTCCATATAATCCATAAGAATTATATCCTTTTCTGGAAACGGAGTGGTTTATGCCACCAACTACATACCCTGATTGTGCAACATTGTATAATAGTGGGTGACGATAATAATTATCTGGGCGGATGGCTAATGTAGTGCCAGGAAGTAAATCTACTGTTCTTTTTGTTGTTTTCATAATTCTATATTACCTGTAATTGTGTTCAAGTTTGCAATTTTACGCATTCAAACGAAAAAAAGGAATTTGATATAATTCAAGTATACTTGACATATTGAAATTATGTCAACAGAAAGAAAAATTGAAGGAGAAAAAGCATGAAAAAAATCTCATTTTTAATGTTATCTTTCGCTTTATCAATGTGTTTAGGCGCTTGTGGCCCAACTAGTAGTGGAGACTATATCGAAGAATATACCGTAATATGGCAAAATGATAATGGTGATATTTTAGAAATGGACCGCCATGTAAAAGAAGGTACTTTACCAAGTTATGATGGTGAAACACCTACAAAAGAATCCGATGGTTCTTATCAATATACATTTCAGGGTTGGGAACCAGAGATTCATGCAATTTATGAAAACACAACCTTTACCGCAACGTATACAAAAGAAATGAAATCTTATACCATTACTTGGGTGAATGATAATGATGAAATATTAGAAGTTGATAAAGATGTGCCTTATGGTACTATTCCTACTTATGATGGTGCCACTCCTCAAAAAGAAAAAAATGGGGATATCAATTACATTTTTATGGGATGGACACCCAGTATTCATAAAGTAACAGAAGATCAAACTTATAAAGCAACCTATTTAGAAAGAAAAGATGGAGAAAAAGAAGCTGGAATGGATCCCGTTTTATTAGAGGATGGAAAAACCATTCAATATGGCTTTTATCCACAAACACGGGTAAAAGATGAAACATTGATTGCGCAATTAAGTCAATTATCTCCATTAGAAACAAATGGCTGGTATATGTATGGAAATCGTTATTACACTAAAGAAATCGCTAAAGTTTATAATAACGAAACTTATACTTTTGATGATGGTGACCTAATTACCAATGGAAATGAGTATTGGTTTGAATGTAAACCGATTGAATGGCAAATATTAAGTCAAGAAAATGAAAGTTTATTTTTACTTTCTAAACAATTATTAGATGCACATAATTTTTATCAAGATTATGTTAATAGAACGGAAAACGAACAAACCATTTACGCGAATAATTATGAAAAAAGTGATATTCGTTCATGGTTAAATTCAGATTTTCTTAATTCAGCATTTTCTTTGAATTCGGGTTATCTTCAAGAAGTAACAGTGAATAACGAAGCTTCTACAACAGAAAAAGTGGATAACACATATGCTTCTAATAACACCAAAGATAAAGTGTATTTACCAAGCTATCAAGATTATTTAAATGTAGGCTATGGTTTTGAAAATGATGCAAGTAAAACATCTTTTACAAGAGAATGTAAAGTAACGGATTATGCACGTATTAAAGGTGCATGGATGAATGAAAAAAACAATGGCTCTTATTGGACACGCTCACCAGTAAGTGAATATAACTACTGTGCTTGGAATGTAAATTCAGGCGGTTATTTAAGCACTTATGCAGTGGACGGAAATAGCCATTGTGTGCGACCAAGTATTTCAATTTTGGCACAAATATAATAAAGAATGAGGAGAAAAAAATGAAACAAAATGTAATGAAAAAGTGTTTTGGACTTTTACTTGTTATGGGCTTAGGGTTGACTTTAAAAGAGAATACAGCTATGAAGGCTCAAGCGGCAGAAGAAAAAACACAAACAAATGCAAATGCCGTCGTGGATTTAGATTTTCCAGTCGAAGGGCAGGGAAGTACAAATCGTTATAATTCTTCTTTTAGCGCTACAAATGGTGGATACACATTTACAATTTCATGTGCAAGCAATAACTACAATAAATGGGCTTATATTGGCATTGGAACTAAAAATAGTGCATCAACGGCAACGATTGTATCTGATACAGCTCTCAAAGAAAGAATCACTTCTATTGTAATGACTTTCTCTTCTTATAAAGAAAGTGGCTTAGATTCTGCAAAATTATACGTTGCAAATAATGCTGAATTTACGGGTGCATATTCTCAAGATTTTAAAAATAGTATATCTACCACATCAGTTACAACGGTAGAAATACCAAGTACATATTCAAGTGAAAATATGTTTTATAAAATTGAATTTGCATGTAATGGTAGTCTTACAACTAATGGATTTATTCATTTAGACCAAATTCAATATATTTCTGATTCAGTTGACGAACTTCAATCCTTAACCATTAGTGGTGATACTACTGATTACGTAGCAGGATCCTCTTTTAACTTTAATCGAGTAGCAACTGCTCATTATTCTAGTAGTGGTGATAAAGAAGTTACAAGTGGTTTATCTTTTACTTTAAGCGGAGAAGCAATTAAAGAAGGAGATATCATTTCTAAAGACTTCGTTGGAAATGATCTTCCTTTAGTGGTTACCTACACCGATGAAAAAAAGGCGACCATCAGTGCAGCACCTTATTTAGTAAATGTAAATTATAAAGCGGTTTCTTCTATTTCTTTAAATTATGAAACATATACCCTCGCTAAAAATGGTACCATTGCATTAATTGCAACCGTAGAAGATGAATACGCTAATCAAAGTGTAACTTGGACATCTAGTCATGAAGAAATCGCTACGGTTGAAGATGGAGTTGTAACGGCAAAACAAGTAACGGGTGAAACGACAATTACCGCTACCGCTACGGGCGGAAAGATGGCAACCTGTATTGTTAATGTTTCGGCGGATCCACTTTTAGATTTACTAGATGAAAACTCTAATGTCATTACAGACGAAGTGATTGAAAAATATACGGATAGTACAATGCTTATTAAAGCAAAAGCCCAAAATATTGATCAACCCTCTTATTTATGGGAAAGCACAAATGAAGAAGTTGTGAAAATTGTAGCAACGAATGAAAGTGCATCTTTATCTTTTGTAAGTGTGGGGAATTGTGATGTGAAAGTTACAGTAGGTTCTTTAACCAAGAAAGTTTCTTTCTCCGTCACCCAATCCGCGGTTACCTCTTTGGCCTTAACTTCAAGTGTAGAAAATGGAAATTTATATACGGGTGATAATTTAAACACTTTAACTTTAACACCCAATATACACACAATTGGTAACGCTACAGAAGAAATTCTATGGACTTCTTCTCATCCTGAAGTTGCTTCTATTTTAAAAGAACAAACTAGCGGAAATGAAGTCAATCAAGTCACTGCGTTACAACAAGGAACAACGATCATTACGGCAACAAGCGCTTATACCTCTTCTCAATTTGTAGAATACACGATTACGGTTCATGAAGATAGTGTAACAAGATTAAGCTGGACAGGTAGAGGCAAAATTAGTGCATATGTCGGTACTGCCTTGAAAGACGCTATCGATATGTCTCAATGGAAATTTACGGCTTTATGGGCAAGTGGAAAAAGTGAAACACCTTCTTTTGGAACTGGTGAAAATGATGTTCACATTGGTCTTTATGAAAAATCACTACCAGAAAATGAAGGAATGATTTTATCAGAAGATTATCAATTTGTAGCAAGTGATAACGGAAAATACTTAGTGGCTTTTTATCAAGGCATGTGTTCGACGAGCAACGCTACGATTGAAATTATCAATTGTAGAATCGTTATGGAAACAATGACAAATGCTACCGCTACTTATGATTTTTCTAGTATTAGTAAAGGCTCGAATCGAGCAATGGATGTAGAAACATTTAATAACTACTATGTAAGTTCTTCTACGTTAGTTAAAGGAAAGGCGACTTTACAAGCTGTTTATCCGGATGCAAGTGGGACAATTAAAGGTGGAACGGGAACCTATAATACGAGTATTCAAGTTGCTTTTGGTAGCGGAGTAGAAATCTCTTCCGTCAGTGTGAAAGCAAAACAATATGCAGAAGATGAAAATACTTTAGTTGTCATGGGAAAAACACAAACCCTCACAGACACGATGACAAGTTATGATTTTAGTGTAGCTAATGGCGATTTTACAAGTACTAATATTCTTTTAATTGAAACGCTAAAAACAGCGAAACGTGCCTACATTGAATCGATTACGATTGTTGCAAGTGGTGAACAAGATATCGGAAAAACTGATGATTGTTTAGCATTAGAAAAATATATTGATACCTATCTTCATATGGATGACTACACAGAAGATCAAGGCTTCTGCAAAGATACAGAACATGATTATTATGGTAAGAATTCTACATCGGGAGCCAAATATAACTTTAATCAATTAAGCGAAAGACAAAGAGAATTATTCTTTACCAATGCCGCTTTTAGTGAAGAATGTGCAAGATTACAAGCATGGGCTATCGCTAATGGTGAAACTATTCAACTTTCTAACTATCAAATTCAAGCATCTTATCAAAATAGCAGATTGAACTTTAATTCAGTGAACAGCCAATCGGTTATGATGGTATTGGTGATTTCACTTCTTGGCATTACGAGTTGCGTCGGCTACTATTTCATTACAAAGAAAAAGAAAGAAAACTAATACAAAAGTCCTTTGTTTTTAAAGGAGAAAAAATGATTTTTGGATACTAAAAATATCTTTGAAATCTTAGCCTTTATGTTATATAATAAAAGCGTATTTTTTATAACGTTTCTTTGTACTAGTAATTATAAAAAATTCAATGGATGGAGGAAATATGGCTCTGAGTACAAGAGAGCTATAAAAGGAAAAAATGGAATACACAAAAGAAGTACAAAACATGTGTAAGGTTCATTGTGGAGCAAGCCATGGCTGTGCACCAATTCCTGAGGAAGGCAAATGGGTCTACTCAAAGGAAATTAGTGACATCAATGGTTTCACACACGGAATCGGTTGGTGCGCACCTCAACAAGGCGCTTGCAAATTAACATTGAACGTTAAGAATGGTATTATTGAAGAAGCTTTAATTGAAACCATTGGATGTTCAGGTATGACACACTCTGCCGCTATGGCAAGTGAAGCTTTAGTCGGTAAGACTGTTCTTGAAGCAGTAAATACAGACTTAGTATGCGATGCAATTAACACCGCAATGAGAGAATTGTTCTTGCAAATCATTTATGGTAGAACACAAAGTGCATTCTCTGAAAATGGCTTAACCGTTGGTGCTGGTCTTGAAGACTTAGGCAAGGGTTTAAGAAGCCAAGTAGGTACAATTTATTCCACAAAAGAAAAAGGCCCAAGATATCTTGAATTAACAGAAGGTTATATTACCTCTATGGCCTTAGATGAAAACAACGAAATTATTGGTTATCAATACCTATCTTTAGGTAAGTTCACTGATTTCATGAAAAAAGGTATGAAAGCAGAAGAGGCGCTTGAAAAGGCAAAAGGCCAATATGGTAGATACGATGATGGTGTCAAGTTCATTGACCCACGCGTGGAGTAGGAGGCAATAACAATGGCATTATTTGAAGGTTACGAGAGAAGAATTGCTCAAATTGACAAATGCTTACATGAAAATGGTATTGCATCCATCGAAGAAGCAGAAAAAATTTGTAAAGACAAAGGTTTAAATGTCTACCAAATGGTCAAAGACATTCAAACGATTTGTTTTGAAAACGCATGCTGGGCCTATACCGTTGGTGCGGCACTCGCTATTAAAAACAAAGCAAAAGATGCAGCGGAAGCCGCTCGTTGGATTGGCGTAGGATTACAATCCTTCTGTATTCCAGGTTCCGTCGCTGATGATCGTAAAGTCGGCTTAGGCCATGGTAATCTTGGCGCCATGCTTTTAACCGAAGAAACTAAGTGTTTCTGTTTCTTAGCAGGTCACGAATCCTTTGCTGCAGCTGAAGGCGCTATCGGTATTGCGAAAAAAGCCAACAAAGTGAGAAAGACCCCATTAAGAGTTATCTTAAATGGTTTAGGAAAAGATGCTGCTAAGATTATTTCTAGAATTAATGGTTTCACTCATGTCGAAACCAAATTTGACTATTTCACGGGTAAAGTTGAAATCGTTAAAGAAACTCGTTATGGTAACAATCCAGATCGTTTAGCGGTTCGTTGCTATGGTTGTGATGACGTTAGAGAAGGTGTTGCAATTATGCACCTTGAAGGCGTAGATGTTTCTATTACTGGTAACTCTACCAACCCAACACGTTTCCAACACCCAGTCGCAGGTACTTATAAGAAAGAATGCGTAGAAATGGGTAAGAAATACTTCTCCGTCGCTTCTGGCGGTGGTACAGGTAGAACTTTACACCCAGATAACATGGCAGCTGGTCCAGCTTCCTATGGTATGACGGATACAATGGGAAGAATGCACTCCGATGCTCAATTTGCTGGTTCTTCTTCCGTTCCAGCTCACGTTGAAATGATGGGCTTAATCGGTATGGGTAATAACCCAATGGTTGGTGCAACCGTTGCCGTCGCTGTCTCTGTTGCTGAAGCTTTAGCTAAGTAATCGTTTAAAGAATTCATAAAAGAGTAATGTGTTTCATTCACTTACTCTTTTTTTATGCTTTAACGTATATTTTCTATTTTTACGTACATACTACTAGTGCAGTAAGAAAGGAAAAATAAAAATGAAATCTAAAATGAAAGTCACTTGTCGCCCATGCAAGGAAAAAGATAATTGGGAAATTGAAACACCAGATGGAGAGGTGTTAAAAAAACATTATTCTACTCGCGAGGAATGTTTAAAAGCAGGTCTTAAATATGCTGAAGAATGTGGCTGTGATATGTGTGTTTGTAATTTAGAAAAAAAGAAAGAAAAGTAAAGCGGAATTATCCGCTTTTTTCTTTGTGCAACCTATAGTTGCGCTTAAAAAGTTTATTTTCAACCTAAAAGTGGTAGAAATCCAATGTTGTTTTTCATACAATATACACGTACGGAGGTGAGTTGTATGAATATTAAAACAGCAGAAAGATTGATACAGCTTAGAAAAGAACATGGCTTTTCTCAAGAAGAGTTAGCGGCTAAATTAGGCGTATCAAGACAGGCGGTTAGTAAATGGGAAAGAGGAGAAGCCTCTCCAGATACGGATAATTTAATTGCCTTAGCAAAATTATATCAAATTTCTTTAGATGAATTATTGGATCATAAAGTTGAACCCAAAGAAGAAAAAGAAGAAGAAAAAATCGAAGTGGACACTTCCATAGATGAAAAAGAAAAAAAGAAAAAAGATAAAGTGCATATTGGTTGGAATGGAATCCATGTAGAAAGTGAAGACGGGGATGAAGTTCATGTCGATATTCATGGAGTCCATGTGAATGATCATGAAGGAACAAAAGTTGATGTTTCTAAAAATGGCGTATTTGTCGATGGTAAAAAGAAACATGTTTTTGGTTCTAAAAAGAAAAAGATTATTGGCTTATTAAATGGAATCTATAGCTTCTTAATGATGTTTGGATTTATCTTTGTTGGATGTATGTGGAATGTTTGGCATCCTACTTGGCTATGTTTTCTTACCATTCCTATCTTCTCTTCGCTTTTAGAAGCGATTGATAAAAAGCGATTCAATCATTTTGCGTATCCAATTCTTATTGTTTTTATCTATTTATTATTTGGCTTTCTTAATAACATGGGCGTCATCTATATCAAAGGAAACTGGTGGCATCCTTATTGGTTCTTATTCTTAACCATTCCTTTATATTACATGATTGGCGATTTCTTTAAAAAGCTATTTGAAAAAAATGAATAAAACTAAAAATACTTTTCCGCATTTTGGAGAAGTATTTTTTTAAAACAGATTTTCTTTTAAGTGCTTCTTATGTTACTATTAAACTAGATTGTAGGTGATAGTTTTATGAAGCATATTCAAACAATGCTTTCTGGCTTTTTGGCCGGAATTTTAATTTCCTTAGGTGGATTTGTTTTTCTTTATTTAAAGTGCGTAGGAACGGTCGGCGCTTTAGAAACCGCTATTGGAGGATTTATGTTTTCCTTTGGCTTATTAATGATTTGTGCGTTTTCTTTGAATCTATATACGGGCAAAATTGGATTTTGTATCGGGAAAGATAAGTATTATTTCTTAGATTTACTTGAAATGCTAGCAGGGAATATTCTAGGTTGCATCATCTTTGGTTATCTTTTAAGTTTAACAAGAGTATATGACATTCAAGGAACAACTTCGACGTTTGAAGAAGTTGTGAAAAGTGTATGTACGACGAAAGCAAATGATCCTTGGTATAGTTTATTAGTTTTAAGTTTTGGATGTGGAATCTTAGTGTATTTAGCCGTTAGGATCTTTAAATCAGAACATCATGCCTTTATTCGCGTTTTAGGCCTTATGTTTGCGGTAGCATTATTCGTAATTGTAGGCTTTGAACACGTCATTGCGGATGTCTTCTATTTTGCTTTAGCGGGCATGTGTAGTTGGAGAATTGTCCTCAATCTTTTCATTATTTTCATCGGAAATTCTTTAGGGAGTATCTTCTTCCATAGTGTTCTTTCATTACTTGAGAAAAAAAACATTGACAAAGAGTCTACGAATATGTAATATAAATAAGCAAGCCAAAACTTGCTTTTGGGGCTGTAGCTCACCTGGGAGAGCGCTTCCATGGCATGGAAGAGGTAGCGAGTTCGATCCTCGTCAGCTCCACCATTGAATTTTGAACCATGTCGTTGACATGGTTTTTTTATCCCTTCATTTAGATTTTCTTTTTTAATACTCTTCGTTAGAGAAATAAATCAAACTATTTTCTCACGCAATGAAAGAATGAAAAAAGAGCAATTTGTAGAAGATAAAAA
>ULVN01079702.1_pt1 | contig 13445 bp, 10 predicted proteins | sample 1959491 | NCBI WGS metagenome assembly ULVN01 (sample SAMEA4835787, study PRJEB28245) | human gut metagenome | biome: gut microbiome; material: fecal sample | place: Denmark | collected 2008 | reverse complement strand
CGGGGGTGGGTGGCGAGCGCAGCGAGACGGAAGGGGGCGGCCCTGCCAAGCTGAGGGCGGACAGCTGACAGCGGTCTCGCTCGATGCCATTTTCCCTATTTCTCAGCCATTCTTATAGTCTTTTTCATATTCTTTTTTCAGCACATAGCCTTTGGCTTTTCCATGGCCCATGCTGTCTTTTTCCAGGTACACGCCCTGCAGTTCCGGGGCGAAGCCCGGGAGGATATCGGCGGTTTCTGCGAAGTCCAGGAAGTAGTCCAGGGCGATGCGGGTCCATCTTTCTCCTGGCTGCACGCAGGTAACGCCCGGCGGGTAGGGCACGGCGGCCTGGAGCGCTACTCTGCCTTCTGCCTCGTCCAGAGGAATCAGTTCTCCCTGACCTCTCACCAGGGCCCAGTTGGCTTCCTGGGGGCTCATGAAATATTCGGGGAAGTAGGCTTTCAGGAACATTTTCTTCTGCAGTACGTTGATTTTCTTTGCCTTGTAAAAGTCATGGAGTTCCTGGCAGAGCTGCCGGATGGTGTAGCGTTCGTAGCGGGACTGATATTTCCTGTATACTGTAGGAAGTACCATTTCCATGGGGGAATCGTTGTCTATATGGGCTTCAAACCGGATGAGCTTGGTAATCAGGTTATCCAGCTTTGTTTTCGATTCGGCCGGCGTCATGAGGAAGAGAATATCGTTAAGGTCGCACTTTTCGGGAATAATCTGGCAGTCCCGGAGGTAATCGGCCAGAATGATGGCGGGAATGCCGAAGTCTTCGTATTCCCCGGTTTCCATATGAATGCCCGGTGTCATGAGCTGCAGTTTCAGGGGATCTATGAAATACTGGCCCTTGGCGTAGCTCTGGAAGGAGTGCCATTTGCCGCCCGGCTCGAAGGCGAAGTAGGCAATGTCTTCCGCCATTTGTTCCGTATCCCCTTCTTCCCATTTCTTCCCATGGACCACAGGGGGCACAATGGGACGAAGGTAGCGGCAGTGGCGGAGCACTTTTTTCCGGGCTTCAATGGCATTGATAATGCATTCATGCCACAGCATTTTCCCTGCATCGCCTTCCTGCATTTTGGCATTCATGTCCAGAGAGGCAAAAATCTGGTAGTTCGGGGAAGTAGATGAATTCACCATGAAGGCATTATTAAAAATCTTATGAGGCACATACCGCGCCTGTCCCTTGATGTGGGAGTCTTTTTTCAGAATCTGGGAGGCCTGGGAGAAACCGGCCTGCTGCTTATGAATGGACTGGGTCACAATGATGCCGGGGTCGTCGGGCTTAAGGTCAAGGAGCAGGGGGCTGCAGTCCTTCATCATGGGAATGAACTGTTCATAGCCTACCCAGGCGGAATCGAAGACGATGTAGTCGCAGAGATGGCCGATTTTTTCCACCACCTGCCGGGCATTGTAAATGCAGCCGTCATAATTTCCCAGCTGGATTACTGCCGCCCGAAGGGGCCTGTCCATGCGGGCCCGCCGGGGATCTCTTTCCGCAATGAGCATGCGGATGTATTCTTCATTAAAGCAGTGATCCAGCACGCCGCCGATGAGGCCGAAGGGGTTCCTGGCGGTTTCCAGGTAGATGGGAATGGCACCGGCCTGGATGAGGGCACCGTAGCCTACGGACTTATGGTTGTTTCTTTCATAGAGCACCAAATCTCCCGGCGTGAGGAGGGCATTCATAACCACCTTGTTGGCACCGGACGTGCCATTCAGAATGAAATAGGCTTTGTCTGCATTAAACACCCGGGCCGCATGTTTCTGGGCCGCCAGGGCTGCTCCTTCATGGATGAGAAGGTCCCCCATGGCTACGTCGGCGTTGCAGAGGTCGCCGCGGAAGGTATTTTCTCCATAGAAATCATAGAAAATACGGCCTGCAGGATGCTTTCTGAAATAGGCTCCTCCCTGGTGCCCGGGGCAGTCAAACTGGGCGTTTCCGCAGTCCACATAGTTCTTCAGCGTCTTAAAGAAGGGGGGCAGAAGGGAATCTTCATAGGCAGAAGCGGCCTGTTCAATCTGCCGTTCAAAATAAGGCCGGGAAAGGGACCGGGTGTCAATCATTCCGTACACATGCCCCAGGGTGTTATCCGTCCTTTCCTCATGGCCATGGACGATGAGGAAAAGGGGAATGTGAAAAGCCTTAACCCTTCTGTCATGGATGATGGATTCGTCTTCCACTGTCACCACCAGGGCGGCAATATCTGTGAAATCCGTTTCTTCTGCCGCTGCAGCCTTCCGTGTGGGAATAGGCGCAAACAGCTCCAGCGCCTTCTTCGTATATGCAACCTTTAAATGCTCCTGCATGGGAATTCCTCCTGTCCCCTACGTGAATTTATATAGTAAGTATATCAAATGGAAAGGAAGGTTCAAAGAGTTCAGAGGTCTATTGGCCGCAGGCAAAGAATGACGGCGCCCGATGAAAAGGAGTCTGCCGTCTGCCTCTCTCTATCCCCAATTCTCAAAATCTTACGTCCCCTTCCCTTTCCATTTCTCTTTCAACCGGTCCAGGCCGGCGAAGACGAATTCTTTCAACAGGTCCGCTTCTTCCATTTTTTCTTTTCTGTCTCTTTTGGAAAGGCCGTACATAACAAGGCCCATCTGGCGATGGCCGGAAAGAAGGAAAATGAGGAAAGGCGAAAGGGCGGCCAGAAAGGCCCGGGGCACTCTGGCATCATGGGCAGGAAGGCCCAGGTAGCTGGAAAGGATATCCAGCACCGGCGTCAGCTTTCTGCCGATATAGCTTTCCACAAACCTGGTAAATATGTCAGACGGGTTAATAAGCTCCCGTATGCTCACCTTTACCTGCCAGCTTTCGGAAAAGAGGGCTTCCTTCACATATAAATCCAGGAGCTTCATCAATTTCTCCCGGGGCCCTATGTCCATATGGTAAATGGTTTCTATTTCCACCGGCGAAAGGACATAGTGGTATACCTCATCCAGCACCGCCTGATAGAGACCTTCCCGGCTGCCGAAGTGATAGTTCACAGCTGCCATATTGACCCCTGCCAGACGACAGATATCCTTGCTGGTGGTACGGTCATAGCCCTGATCTGCTATCAGGCGGCCGGCGCACTGAATGAGCCGGGCTTTTGTTTCTGCGCCGTCTTCCCTTGTATTCTTTTTGATGGATTTCATACATTCACCTTCAATTCATATGATGCCGGAACAGGTACCCCGCAATGGTGAGGGTCACCAGGGATATAACGGCCAGGGGCACAAAATTCCAGGCCAGCTCTCCGAAGGTAAGGCCTTCCAGATAAATGCGCCGTATCAATTCCAGGGCAAAGCGCAGGGGATCCGCATAGGTCACAAGCTGCAGGAAAGGAGGCATATTCCTTACCGGCGTAATAATGCCGGAAAGAAGGGCCATAGGAATCATGAACACAATGACATAGACCAGCACCTGCTGCATGTTTTTGGAAATAGAGGATACAATGAGCCCGCAGCCGGTAGAGCTTAAAAGGTAGAAGAAAAGGGCTGTATAGAAAGTCACAAGGGAGCCTGCAAAGGGCACGTTAAACCAGAAATAGCTGATGCAGAGGAGAATGGTGCACTGTATAAAGCCCACGATCATGGGAGGCACCGCCTTCCCCACAAGAATCACCGCCGGAGAGACCGGCGCCACCAGAAGCTGCTCGAAGGTGCCTTCTTCCCTTTCCCGGGCCACGGAAAGCCCGGCCAGGAGAAAGACCTGGGCAAAGCTCAAAAGGCCGATAATGCCGGGCAGGAAGAACCAGCGGGTAATCTGGTTCGGATTGAACCAGGTCCTGCTTTCTATAGTCACCGGGCTTTCCCTTCCAGCCCTTTCCAGATTGAACTGTCCCACAATATGGGCGGCATAGGCAGAAGAGAGGCCGGCGGTCATGGTATTTCTGCCATCCGTAATGATCTGGATGCCCGCTTTTTCTCCCCCATCCAGTTTTCGCTGGAAATCGGCGGGAATGAACACCGCCATCACCGCATCGCCCCGGGTAATGATGGCTCCCATTTCATCGGGATTCTGCAGCGTGGCCACCCGATGGAAAAGTCCGGTGCCATCAAAGCGGGAAAGGAGGCGGGAGGAATCATAGCTCCTGCTTTCATCCACTGCCACATAGGGCGCATCTTCCAGATTGTAATTGGCAGCATAGCCGAAAAGGAACCCCAGAATGATGACCGGCACCACCACGATGCGGCGGGTGGCGGGATCATTCCAGATGGCCATGATTTCCTTCACGCAGATTACCCGAAGCTGCTGAAGGAAAAGCCTGATGTCATCCATCATTCCACCTTCTTCCTGGTCATGCCGAAGGCAGCACTGACGAAAAACAGGGCATACAGCATAAGGAGCCCTCCCTCTTTCAGAAGAAGGCCTGTATCGGTGCCGGAGAGGAAGAGGGTCCTGATGGAAATAAGATAGTGGGAAAAGGGCAGCACTTCCCCTACAGCCTGTACGAATTCCGGCGTAGAGCGAAGGTCAAAAATGAAGCCCGACAGCACCAGGCAGGGCAGGAAGCTGATGAGCAGAGAAAACTGGCAGGCCAGGAACTGCCTTTTCGTAATGGCAGAAATCACCAGCCCTATGCCCAGGGCCACCAGAAGATACACCATGGAAATCAGAATCAGCGCCATCAGGGACCCTTCTATAGGCACCTCGAAGAGGAAGCGGGACAGCACCAGGCAGATGCCCATGCCCAGAAGGGCCACGCAGAAATAGGGCACCATTTTGGCCAGCACCAGCTCCATGGGCTTCACCGGCGTGACGAAGAGGGATTCAAAGGTACCCCGCTCCCATTCCCGGGCCATAACCACAGAGGTCAGCATGACCCCCACGATGGTCATAATGAGCATGATAAGACCGGGAATGAAGAACCAGGTACTGGAATTGGCATCGTTAAACCACATGCGGGAAACGATAGAAATTCCGCCTTTACCGGTGAGCCCTTCCTTTGCCATCCAGGCGGACAGGGAGCTTTCCACATAGGAGCCGGTGCTCATGGCCGTGGCCGTTTCCACACCGTCCATAATGACCTCAACCTTCGCCCGTCCTTCATAGAGGGAGGAGGTGAAATCGGGAGGAATATCTATAATGACGTTCACATTCCTGTCCAGCAGCTGTTTTTCCGCCTCTTTCATGCTTGTCACATAAACCGGTGAGAAGTAGTCGGACCCGTTCAGAAAGCTCACGGCATCCTGGGCTTTGGGCGATGCATCTTCCAGCACCACAGCGCAGGGTACGTTCTTCACATCCAGGGATATGCCGTAACCGATGATCAGGATAAGAATGATGGGGAGCACGATACCCAGAAGAAGGGAGCTGGAATCACGGATGAGCTGGAGAAATTCTTTGTAAATCAGCGCTTTCATGCGCCGGCAGAATCCTTCCATGGGTTTTTCTCTCCTTTCTTCCTTGCTTCATCAACGATTTTAATAAAAATATCATCCATATCCGCCCGGGGTTCCTTCAGTTTTCTTCTGATTTCTGAAGGACTTCCGATGGCCAGCAGCTGGCCGTTATCCTGAATCATGAAACGGTCGCAGTACTCCGCCTCTTCCATGAAATGGGTGGTAATGATAATGGTGGTCCCCCGGGCGGCCAGGGTGGTAATCTGCCGCCAGAAATTGCGTCTTGCCAGAGGGTCAATGCCGGAGGTGGGCTCATCGAGAAACAGGATTTTAGGCTCATGAATAAGGGCACAGGCCATGGACAGGCGCTGCTTGTAGCCGCCGGGGAGATCTCCCGCCTTCATGTCCAGCCGGTTTTCCAGATGAAATTCCTTCACCACTTCCCTGATCCGTTCCTTCTTCTTTGCCGGTGCCAGTCCATAGAGACCGCCGAAGAAATTCAGATTTTCCCGCACCGTCATGTGGCTGTAGAGGGAAAATTTCTGAGCCACATAGCCTATGTTGGCCCTGGCCCTGGTTCTGGCCTTTCTCAAATCCACCCCTGCCACCGAAAGGAAACCGCTTGTTTCCGGCAGGAGGCCGCAGAGCATTTTGAAAGTGGTGGTCTTTCCAGCGCCGTTAGGCCCCAGCAGGCCGAAAATTTCACCCTTATGCACCTCAAAGGACGTATTGGCTACCGCTGTGAAATCGCCAAACTTCTTCACCAGATTTTTCACCCGGATATTGACCTCTTCCGAAGGCCGGCCGCCTTCATCCAGGGCTCTTTCGCTGTCCGGTGAAGATTTCAGTACCGACGGCTCCGCTTTCCTTAGAAGAATCATAAAGCCGTCCTCCAGCCGCGGTTCATCGGCTTCCGCCTTGAGACCTCCGGCTTCCAGACAGGGAATTACCATGCCCTGCTTTCGGGCAATGAAATGGACCTCCCCGCCCCGGGGCACCGCGTCCACCACATGATCATCATCGTCCAGCAAATGGGCCTGGAGAATCCGGGTAGGCATCCCGGCCTCCGGCATGACCCGGTAGGTACGCCCCCGGGCCAGGTTCCGCAGATCCTCCGGCGTGCCGTCAGCCAGAATACGGCCCTTGTTCAGCACAAACACATGACGGCACATTTCCGCTTCATTCATGTAGGCAGTGCTGACGAAAATAGAAAGATGCTCCTCCTTCACAAACTCCTTCAGAATGTCCCAAAGCTCCCGCCGGGACAGGGGATCCACCCCCACCGTAGGCTCATCCAGGAGAAGCAGGTCCGGCGAACGGACCAGGGTGCAGGCAAGGCCCAGCTTCTGCTTCATGCCGCCGGACAGCTTCCCCGCAAACCGGCCGGTGAACCGCTCCAGCCCCATCATTTCCAGAAGCTTTTGGAAGCGGGCAGGCCGCTTGTCCTTCGCAACGCCGTGCAGGTCGGCATAGAGATTCATATTCTCTGCCACCGTCAAATCCTCATAAAGTCCGAATTTCTGGGGCATGTAGGAAATGCGGCTCTGGATTTCCTGCGCATCTTTCACACTGTCAAGACCCAGTACGGAAAGACTGCCGGAGGAAGGCGCCATGAGGCCCGCAATGAGACGCATGAGGGTAGTCTTTCCGGCGCCGTCAGGACCGATCACCGCCGTAAGCTCTCCCCTTTTCACGGAAAGGGACAGATGGTCCAGGGCAGGAAGGACGCCCCCTTTGATGGCAAATCCTTTATACAGGTCTTTGGCCCTGATTACAGAGTCTTCCAATGTCATCACCCTTTACAGTCCGATTTTTACCGTAGCCGGCATGCCCATGCGCAGTCTGTTTTCCGGATCTGTCACATACACCCGCACCTCATAGAGAAGAGCCGTGCGGAGTTCCGAGGTCTCCACATTTTTAGGCGTAAACTCAGCGGTGGAGGAAATATATCCGATCTGGCCCTTCACCGGATTTTTCGGATCGCTGTCTGTATACACCCTGGCGTCCATGCCTTCATGGATTTTGCCCAGGTCCCCTTCCTTCACATACACCCGTACCCATTTCTTCGTATTCAGGGACATGCGGAACACCGGCTTCTGGGGAGAAGCCATATCCCCCACTTCCATAAGACGGGACCGGATGACGCCGTCCTGGGGCGCCGTCAGTTCCGACTGGGACAAGGTATACTCTTCCTGCTTCAGCGTATTCTTAAGCGCATCCAGCTGGGCTTCCCCGGCCGCCACATCTTCGCTTCTGGGGCCGGCCACAGCCAGATTCTGTGCTTCCTCTGCCTCGTTCACCTTTGCCTCGGCCACCTGAAGCTTCGTCCTGGCATCTTCAAGGACCTGGCGGCTTACGGACTTGCCGCCGGAAGCCTGGAAAGCATCCTGTTTTCTCTGGTAATCAGAAGTCAGGAAATCCTTTTCTGCCCGGGCTTCCCGGACCTTGGCTTCAGCGCTCCGCAGATCTTCTTCCCTGGTGCCGTTATGAAGTTTATCCACCACTGCCTGCTGGGCATCGACCTGGGAACGGGTAATGTCCATGCGATGCTCCAGATCCACCGTGTCCAGCTTCGCCAGCACCTGTCCCTTCTTCACCGCATCCCCTTCCTCCACAAGGATATCGGAAATGCGGTCGCTGTTCTTAAAGGCCAGTGACACCTCCCGGAGATCCACATTGCCATAGAGCACCAGCTGATGCGCCGCCTCTTCCGCCGCTTTGCGGCTCCTGTACTCATAGCACCCAAAGCCCACGGCCAGTATAAGAAGGACTGCTATGAGGATAAAGGCTTTTTTATGCTCCCTGCATTTTTCAAACATACTATGCACCTCACATTTTTTTATATTAAACACGCCCTTCGAACGGTCAGCCGACAATAAGAAGGCCCTTTTATGGGCAGGCTAAGGGCCAACTTCGGCTGACTTGCGCATTCTATGCAGAATGCGCACATGAGGGTTCAGAGGGTTCAGAGGGTTCAAAAGGTTCAAAGGGCTCAAAAGGTGAAGGGGCGCGGCTGGCGCCGCGGGTTGGGTAGAAGGTTTGCTCGCTTCGCCCTGCGAGCGTTGAGTATAGGGAACTATCCGCACCGCTTCGCAAAGCTCGTTCCCTAAGAACGCCACCTATGCCATCCCGGGAGAATCGGACAGCCGGAAGCCGACAGGCCTGCTCTCTATTTTCTCCCTTTTTCCATCCCCTCATCCAGCGGTTTCCAGCCACCGCCCAATGCTTTGAAGAGAGATACCATGTCGGTGAGTTCCTTTCCTTTGGACAGGGTATAGTTCTGGTCCAGGGACAGGTAATGGCGCTCTGCGTCCAGGACTCCCATGTAGTCGGAAAGGCCGTAGGTAAACTGGTTCTGTGCTAGATCCAGTGCTTCTTTGGCCTTATTTCTTCCCTGTTCCAGAGAGTCCTTCCGGATCTTATCCTGGCTGATGGCGGTCATGGCGCTTCGTACTTCACCGGCCGCCTTGAGCACCGTATTTTCATAGGCACTCTGCATTTCTTTTTCCTTTTCGCTCTGTACCCTTACATTTCTTTTCAGCGCGCCGCCGTTAAATAAGGGATAGGATACCTGAGGCATAATACCGAAGGCGTGGCTGCCGGCAGAGAAGAGGCCGCCGGAAAGGGCTGCCAGCCCCAGCACGCCCAGAATGGAAAACTTCGGCTTCATTTCCGCCCTGGCTTCCTTTGTCTTTGCTATCTGCGCAGCCCAGGCCATTTCCGCCGCGCGCACATCCGGCCGCTGGCGAAGCACCTCTGCCGGAATGGCATTGTACATGGCGCTGTCGATTTCCGGAAGAGGCGAAGGGGTGAGGATCTTTTCATTCAGCGCTCCCGGCACCGTACCGGTGAGAATGGAAATCCGATTGGCTGTATCTGCGATTTCCGTCTTCAGCTCCGGCACTTTCGCTTCCGATTCATGAAGGGTATAGGACGCCTGGTCTGCAGGGAGGGATGAAAGAAGGCCTGCATTCTCGTTCACCTGAAGAAGGGCGAGATTCTCTTTCTGGTTATGGATATGGGCTTCCGTCACCGCCAGCTCCTCCTGCAGGGTGCGGAGGGTGATGTAATTCATGGCCACTTCCGCCGAAAGGGATACCCAGGTGGAGTAGAGGGCCGCCCTTTGGGCTTCCAGCGATTTTTCCGACGCCTTTACTTTGGACCGGTTTTTGCCGAAGAAATCCGGTTCCCAGGACGCATCCAGTCCGGTGTAGGTAAGATTATGGCTGTTATCGATGGTCATGCCCGGCACTTTTTCCAAAGCTGACGGAGTGACATCGGTGATCACCCCTTCCGGTGCCTCTGCCCTCACCCATCCGGCGCCTGCATTCATCCAGGGTACCAGGGATGCTTTCGTCATGCCCAGCGCCTCCCTGGCCTGTTTCAGTCTTGACTCTGCCTGGGCCAGGTCCCGGTTATGGTCCAGGGCGGTATAAATCAGGGAGTCCAGGGTATCATCATGAAATACTTTCCACCATTCCGCCAGCACCTCCGGCGAAAGGGTGGCTCCCTTTTCTTCTGTGAAATAGGGGTTCCCGTACATGGACGCCAGAGCCGTCCATGACGTTTTCTCAAGATTCACCGGTTCCTCTGCTTTTCCGGAAAGGGGAACCATGCAAAAAGCAGCCGCTAACAGGGAAACCATGCCCAGGGCTGCTTTTCTTTTTTTATCCATGCCGCCACCTCCTTACAAGCTGGATATGCATGAAAGGGAAGGACATCCGATGCCTGTCCCTGTCTGATTGATTTTCTATTCCTATTATATATAATTCAAATTTGAATTTCAATTTCTCCTTCCTGCTCTTCTTACCTTATATATTATATCGAAAATATTGCGTTCCCCTGTAAATAAGCGTATAATGAAAATCCGTAGCATCTCTTTTTACTTATATAGGAGGATTCTCTTGATTTCCAAAATACAATCCATTCTTTCCCATATCAAACTGATCCACCAGATTGCCCTGGGCCTGGTGCTTGGCATCCTTCTGGCCGTCACCCTTCCCCAGTCAGTACCCTTCCTTACCGTATTCGGTGACCTCTTTGTGAAAGCATTAAAGAGCGTGGCACCGGTACTGGTATTTTTCCTTGTCATCAATGCCATTGCCCAGAAGAAGCCGGACCAGAAAGGCAGCATGAAGCCCATCGTCACCCTCTACATGACCAGCACCTTCCTGGCTTCCATCATCGGCGTATCCTTTTCCTTCCTTTTCCCCACTACCCTCACCCTGCAGGCCGCTGCCGATGCAGGCAGCACTGCGCCGCCCAGCGGCATCGGGGAAGTGCTCTTCAACCTGGTGATGAGCACCATTGACAATCCGGTCAGCGCCCTCTTGAAAGCCAATTATATCAGCATCCTTCTCTGGGCCGTCATTTTCGGCATTGCCATGAAATCCATGGGAACGGACAGCACGAAACGATTCCTCGATGACACCGCCAAAGCAGTGACAAAGATCGTAGGCTGGGTCATCCACCTGGCGCCTCTGGGCATTATGGGTCTGGTGGCCAATTCCGTAGGCAGCCAGGGCGTTTCCGCCCTTCTGGGCTATCTCCATCTTCTGGCCGTCTTAATCGGTGCCTATGGCGCCGTGGCCCTGGTGATGAATCCTCTTCTTGTATTTTCCAGAGTTCATAGAAATCCCTATCCCCTGGTGCTGACCACATTAAAGGAAAGCGGCGTTTACGCCTTCTTCACCAGAAGCAGCGCCGCCAATATTCCGGTGAACCTTAACCTCTGCCGCCGTCTGGGACTGGATCCGGACATGTACTCCATCTCCATCCCCCTGGGAGCTGCGGTGAATACGGCCGGCGCTTCTGTCACCATTTCCGTTCTTTCCCTGGCTGCTGCCCATACCCTGGGCATTGACGTGGACATTCCCACAGCCTTCCTCCTCTGCCTGGTAGCCACCATCGGCGCCTGTGGAGCTTCCGGAGTGGCCGGCGGCTCCCTCCTCCTCATCCCCGTGGCCTGCGCCTCCTTCGGCATCAGCAGTGACATTTCCATGCAGGTAGTAGGCGTAGGATTTATTATTTCCGTACTGGAAGATGCCTGTGAAACAGCCCTCAACAGCTCCAGCGACGTCCTCTTTACTGCCACGGCGGAATTTGAAAAGCGAAGAAAAGAAGGAATCCTCAAAAGCTCCGACATGGTGCTGGGCGCAGAGGATAAGTCATAAAAATAGTTTCCTGCCGTGATGAATCACACTGTTCCCACATCGGACAGGAAACCCTTCGCCTACAGTTTCCTGCCCCCATGAATCGCATTGCTCCCACATCGGACAGGAAACCTTTCGCCTACAGTTTCCTGCCCCCATGAATCGCATTGTTCCCAAGCCGGACAGGAAACCTTTCACCTACAGTTTCCTGCCGCCATGAATCACCATAGCGCCTCCTCCCCGTCATTTCGAGCGAAGCGTTGCGGAGCCCCGAAATCTCCGGCCGATTCGTTTCCTGCCGTGATAATTCCCAATGCGCCACACCGGACAGAAAACCATCCCACAATAAAAAATACCCGCCAGTCACAGTGATGACTGACGGGGACTTTTTATTTCTCAGCACTTTTTCAGAACTTTGACGATTTCTCCCATATAAATGCTGTGGTTATTGCCGGCCTGTCTGCCGGAATTCCACCTTTCATAGGTTTCCTTATCCGTATAGAATTCCTCTTTCATTTCATGGGTATAAATCTTCCGGCATACCAGGATGAGATCCGCTTCTTCCAGGCCCACCGCTTCATCGCCGATGGCATAGGGATGAAGGCCGCTGCCTTCGAATTTATCACCGTCCCTGCCGGAGTGGGAGCCCATGTAGGATTCCTTTGGCTTATAGGATACAGGCGGGAAAGACAGGGTGAAATAATCCTGGGCATCCAGAATGGTCTTGGTGAAACGGCTCTGACGGATATAGATGGATGCCACCGGTTTTCTCCACATAATGCCGAAACCGCCCCAGGTCACCAGCATGGGATTGCATTTTTCTTTATTGCCTGCAGTGACAATGCAGTAATCAGCGAGTTTTGTAAACGGATTCAATCCGCATTCTTCCACAGGGATTTCTTTAAAAGACATAGCAAGTCTCCTCTCATTTCATAAAATCTATATGGATTATACCATTTTCTCAAATCATTCTAAAGAGAAATGATAAGGATTGTCAAATTATGATAGAATAGCAAAAGCATCTGATCCATTTAAGGAGGATTCATGAGTCAAAATAAAGCTGATTTCCTACTTTTTACCGCAGCCTTCGTATGGGGCAGTTCCTATGGATTTATGAAACTGGGCGCAGAGACCATGCCGCCTGTCTCCATTGCCGCACTGCGATGCCTTTTTGCCTTCTTCATCCTGCTCCCCTTCTTTATGAAACGCCTTCGGAAGACCGACGGGAAAATACTGAAATACAGCGCCATCACCGGATTTCTCATTGCCGGTGTCTTTATCGGCGTCATTTACGGAGTCATCGGCACCTCTGCCTCCACGGCGGGATTTCTGATTTCCACTTCTGTCATTATGGTGCCCATCCTTCACGGCCTGTGGATTCAGAGAATGCCCTCTTTTCCCATCATGCTGGGCACCGCCATCGTCACCGCCGGTCTTTTCATCCTGAACGGCGTCACTTCCATCAGCCTGGACAAAGGATTCGTGCTCTGCCTCCTGGCCGCTTTCCTCTATGCCCTGGATATCCTCTTCACCAATACCTTCGTTTCTAAAGTAGACAGCCTCCTTCTGGGCCTATGGCAGATGGGGTTTGCCGGAATTATAGCCGGCGCCGTCAGCCTCCTTCTGGAAGCGCCCAGACTGCCCCATACCCTTCCCGAATGGACCGCCATTCTGGGGCTCGCTGTCTTCTCTTCCGCCTACGGCTTTACCATCCAGGCGGTGGCCCAGGAATACACCACCCCTGAAAGAGCAGGCTTCATCTTCTCCCTGGAGCCCGTGTTCGCCGCCATTTTCGCCTACTTCTTCCTCGGTGAAAACATGGGCCTCGGCGAACTGGCCGGCGCCGCCCTTATCCTCCTGGGCGTATGGGCCGCCGGAGGAACATTGAAACTGCCGGCATGGATGAGGAGCCGCTGAAAATTGTGGTGGCGGCTCTTGGACACACCTTCGGTGTGAGGGTTCAGGCGCCTTTCGGCG
>ULVN01057056.1_pt1 | contig 13507 bp, 10 predicted proteins | sample 1959491 | NCBI WGS metagenome assembly ULVN01 (sample SAMEA4835787, study PRJEB28245) | human gut metagenome | biome: gut microbiome; material: fecal sample | place: Denmark | collected 2008 | reverse complement strand
GCATTATCGACTCTTCTTGCGGATTTTAGGATAAATACAAAAAAGACTGAAAAAGCTTTGCTGATACTCTTTTTTTTCTTATATTTGCCCTGTCTAAGAACAAACCTATAATGTAATCATGAGCTTTCTAAACACCAAAATACATCATACACTCCTGAGACTCGCCACAGGCATAACGATTGTCATCATCTTGCCCCTTTTGTTCTCATGCAAGCATTCTGCCCCAAGTCAAACGGATCAGCATGAGCGCATAAGCCTGGACAGTCTGGCCGCTACCTACACAAGCGTGGACAGTCTAAGGCTGTTGCAAAAGAAAATGGAAAGAGAAGGAAACACGACAGGCAGCATGATCGTGCAAAGACACATCGGCAATCTTTTACGCCTCGACAACCATTTCTCCCAAGCTCTGCAAATCCACTCCGACTGCCAAAGCCGCGCTCAGGCGGCCAACGACAAACTGGAATGGATACAAGCCACTAACGAGATCGGTACCGACTATCGCCGGGTTTGCATTTTCTGCATGGCCCTGCAATACCACTATAGAGCCTTGACGACCAGCAACAGTTACGCTGACACCAGCTACATCGCCAGAAAATGTAAAGCTGCTGCGCTCAATGGTCTGGGCAATGCCTATCTGGCATTACGCAATTACAACCAAGCCGACAGCATACTGAAACAAGCCTTGACAGAAAACAAAGCAATGAATTCTATCGACGGCATGGCCACCAACTACGCCAATCTGGGTGTTGTCTATGAGTGCAGCGGGAAGAAAGACTCAGCCTGGAGCTATTACAAAAAGTCGATGTACTACAACCAAAAAGCCCACAACGTGATGGGCATATCACTCTGCCACACCCACTTCGGATCTCTCTATGAGCAAGAAGGAAAAGACAAGCTGGCCCTCCAAGAGTACCAAACCGCCTATCAGATGATGGAAAAGTCGAAAGACGCATGGTATATCCTGCCTTCGCTCATAGCTCTTGCAAAATACTATGTGCATACCTCACAGTGGACTGATGCCAACCGCCACCTGGTCTTGGCACGCGACTTAGGAGAGAAAAACCACCTTACCGAATATCTGGTCGACATCTATAGCCTATATTATAATTATTACAAACAGCAAGGAGACTACCGCAATGCCCTGCTGTTTCATGAAAGAGCCAAAGAAGAAAAAGACAGTCTCATCGACGAAGGCCGCATTGACCATATACAGAGTGTCAGCCTGAACATCGTGGAAAAGACAAATGACACGCTCCGGCAGGAGCGCTCTTCCCGCCAGCGCGCCTATACTATATTTGTGATCATTCTCGAAGTTCTGATTGCTGCCTTCATCATACTTCTCTACTCCCAAAAGCTACGCAAGCAGACTATGAAAGGCATGCAGCATGTGTCGGACTTGCGCGAAGACTTCTTCGCCAACATTGCCAACGAATTCCGCACACCGCTTACCATTATCTTAGGACTAACCCGCTCCCTGCAAAGTGATTCCCATACCCTGGACAGCACTAAGGAAAAAGCCAAGGCTATAGAGCGCCAAAGCAATACCATCCTCTCGATCATCAACCAAGTAATGTCCTCCAAGAAACTCCCGACTGTCGTCAAAGATGAAGAATGGCGGCACGGAAACATCAGCCTTTTCATGGAAATGATATCACAGTCCTATCAGGATATAGCAGAGCACAAAGGCATCAACTACCAGTTTATCAAAGAAGCAGAAGTAGAAATGGACTTCGTACCCGAATACGCGGCAAAAATCATGAATACACTGCTGGCCTATGCCTTCAAATACACCTCCAGAAACGGAACGGTTACCGCTACTATCAGTCGTGAGAAAGATACTCTGCATCTCACCGTGAGTGACACGGGGATAGGCATGCCTGCGGAAGTGGCAAACAAGGTCTTCACTCCCTACTTTTTGGAAGAAGGTAATATAAAAGACATTGAAACCTGCATCGGCCTCTCGGCGGTCAAGCAGATTGTTGACATCGCAAAAGGCGACATCTCTCTGCAAAGCGACTTAGGAAAAGGCACCACCATACACGTCACCCTCCCCATCCACAGCGATTATGCGCTCTCTCCCGATACGCAACAAGCTACAGCGCAAGTGGAGGAGAAAACGGAAGAAGAGGCGCCTTCCAACACCCACAGCCAAGAAAAAAAACAACACCTGTTGGTCATCGAAGACAACAATGACATCGCCAACTTCATCAACTCGATATTTATCGGGCAATACGACTTGAGCTTTTCCGCCGACGGCAACGAAGGACTTCAAATGGCCATGGACTGCATTCCCGACCTGATCATCATAGACAGATCCATCAAGAGAGTCGATGGACTGGAACTGTGCCGGCAAATACGCTCCAACCCCGTTATCAATCACATTCCCATCATCATGATCACGGCAAAGGTGACCGAGCAAGACCAACTGGAATGCGCCAAAAACGGTGTAGCCGCCTGTCTGACCAAGCCCTTCACCGCCGAGGTCCTGCACACACATGTCGACAACCTGCTGAAAGGCCGGGATCTGATATTGAAGAAGTTCGCAGAAATATATGAAGAGCGGAAAGTCAATCCCATGGAAAACACGTCTTCACAGACAGCAGCCAATCTACAATTTCTGCATAAAGTCACGGAAACCATCTACCAGCTCACTGGCAGTCGAAAAGAGGTGACCGTGGCTGTTCTTGCCTCAAAGATGTGCATGAGCACCAGCCAGTTCTATCGCAAGATGGTCACCATGACGGGTATGACACCTACCGCATATATACAGCGGACAAGAATCAAGAAAGCCATGAATCTCATCGACAGCCGAGAAGGCATCAGTATGGCCGACGTCGCCGATCAATGCGGCTTTGACGCTTACCCCAACTTCGTCAGGTCATTCAAAAATGTGTGCGGCATCACCCCCACCGACTATCGGAGAGGAATAGATACCAAAAAGTAAACATACACCCATTTGTTAGCGTTAACAACATTGAAATATTTGTTAAACAGGCACATAGAGAACACCAATTGTGTTAAAGAGACAATAAAAGACAAGCGCCAAGTAACAATTTTACCGCATTTTTATTATCTTTGTAACGTCTTCATTCGTTTTGATGTATTGTTGTATGGTACACTCATCTCACTGCAAGGAATCCGTTTCCTCTTGAAGACTTAAACCTATGATATAAGAAATAACTTCATGACATTAAGATCGGCAATAAAAACATTCGCAATATCCGCATTATTCGCTTTAGCGGCGGAGCCCGTCCTGGGACAGGACCTGCTGGCACGACAAGCCCCCATCGACCGCCGCGCCAAAAAGCTGGACTCTATTGAGGTCAGCCATTTTGCAGAGAAAGAAAACCTGCAATCGCCCGCAGCAAAGCTCTACGGCGACGAGTGGGACAACCGCTACGCACACCGCGCCACTGAACTCCCCGACTCTTTCGTCATCAACCTTCGTCATTTCTGTATGCCCACGCCGAGCCGCGTCGTCACCAGCAACTTCGGTAGCCGCTGGGGTCGTATGCACAAAGGCTTAGACATCAAAGTATATATCGGCGACACCATCCGCGCCGCCTTCTCCGGCAAGGTGCGCATCGTGCGCTACGAAGCCGGCGGCTATGGCAACTACGTCGTCATCCGTCACCCCAATGGCCTTGAGACCATCTACGGCCACCTTTCCAAGCAACTCGTCAGCGAGAATCAGCAGGTGCGCGCCGGTGAGCCCATCGGTCTGGGCGGCAACACCGGCCGAAGCACTGGCTCTCACCTCCATTTCGAGACACGTCTGTGCGGTGTAGCCCTCAACCCGGCACTGATGTTTGACTTCCGCAATCAGGATGTCACGGGCGACTACTATGTCTTCAACCGCCGTCGTTACGACTCGGAGTCTGACCTCGCCACACGTGCCCGCGGCAAGGTGGGCAATGGCGGATACAGCAGCGAGCAAGTCAGTGGCGGATATGCCGGCAGCGACAGCGGCGAGCGTATCTACTACAAAGTGGTCAAAGGCGACTCCCTGGAATCCATTGCCGAGAAGAACAATATCTCTGTCGATCAGCTCTGCCGCCTCAACGGCTTCCGCAAGACTCAGCGCGTGCGCCCCGGCATGATCGTCAGATGCGCATAAGCATTTAATCAGATACTCCATAACAAACGGGCTCAAGCGTTTCCATCTCTTTTGGAAACGCTTGGGCCCGTTTGTTATGCTTACACAGAGACACAGAGAATTCGAGAAATACACCTTATTATATATAGGGTCTATAGGGTCCACGGATCGCCACAAGTCAACAAGCATTTTCAAGCATGGATCATACATCTTATTAAGTAAAAAAAATATTCTCGATATTCGTTAATATTCTTGATACCATCGAAGATGGTGCGTTTAAAGAAAAGCAAGGCTTTCCCTTCACTAACAGCAAGAAACGGTGGGCGTTTTGAAGTGAACGCTCCGCCACGCGGAATAAAGAATATAACCGAATATAAAGAATAGCATCGATTTGAATTCAAACATATATAGAATAAAAATTTATGAGAAATTCGTGGTTAATTCATGGACATTCGTGTGAAAGATAAAAAGCTTTCTGCGTGAGGATGACAGATAACATCGCTTTCAGAAATCCGCACGAACTAAATTGTCCTCGAATTGTGTAGCTATTGTATCTCCGCTGATAATCAACATATTATATACAATATATATTGTATCTATAATGTATCTTATTGTAGCGTAATGTAGCAGAACACTTCTTTTGGCTGCAAATTTAGGTTATTCTTTTGATATAGACAAGAGATTAATCTAATTTTTCGTCCTTATTCCGTCTTAATTTCGTCCATAAAATGGAGGATGTCTGCCATCAAGATGTGAACCGGATTATGCATATAATTAACAGGCGACCAAGAGAAAAATTAAATTGTGCCACACCTATAGAATGCTTTTACGAAAAGCTTTCGTAAATTTGCACTTGCTATTTGAATTCGCAGTTTAGTAATTTTGCAAGATTATGTTAAAAAATAATTTATTTCAATGGGTACACTTATCGTTAGGCCATTAAGGCATCAAACAATAGCCTTGCCTCATTATTTGCTGTTGAATGGCACGATGTTAGGATTAATGCGAGCACAAACCATTAACATATCGTTGCCTCCAGGCACTTACCGGGCAACCATTCGCAGCGCCTATAAGTTCATAGAATCAAGCATTACACTGACTATAAGCGACGATAAGGCCATAACGCTACAGTATGGTGACCGTGAACGCTGGTGGAACTGGCTTTTCAATCTGGATATGGTCATTTGGTTAGTAAAACGTTTCATACATATTCCAGAACCATATTCTACAATTTATGAAGTGCTCAGCAATGGATTTTTTGCTGTCTGGCTGCTTAGGATTTGGATTATTCGTAAGCATTATTTCAAGCTCGTGGTGAGCTAAACCTTTACAAACAAATTCAGCGCCACCATCTCTACTATACATGTAAGTTCCTGATAAAGAATACGATGTGGCGAATCAAGCGCACAAATAATGAAGCAGATAATCCAGAAATACAATAGCTTGGGGGCATTGTTAGCCACATAAACCACAGAAGCTACACAACAGAGTATGCCTCCGAAGTAATGCAAGAAGGTGTTTTCGGTGCGATAATGGGGCGATATAGCTACATCCAGCAATCCAATTATCATCAGCCATACCATTACCTTCGATTTATGGTCAACTCCCTTCAGCAAGGTAAAGGCAAAAGGAATAAAGGTAATAACGTAGATAGAAAAATCAAGGTAGTGAGGAAGGATGTAAGAGGTACACGACAAGCTGTGTGGCAAACTGCCATTCTGCCGTACACAGAGCACCAGATACAACACCGTGATGAGCAGTTCTACAATACTGATCATTTGTTTTCTATTCATATTATTCATATTATGATAGTGCGCACGCGAGTCGAGATGTGACCCCTTTGCTAATCTAAAAGTGCCCCCTTGCAAGTCACGTTTGCAAAGGTATAAAATTCATTTTACTTTGCATCTTTTTTCTGTATCTTTTGATTAAAATTCTTTGTTTCCTTGACCCGATATGATACGCCATTCATATTGATGAGGTATGCGTTGTGTGTAAGCCTGTCGACCAAGGCATTGGCCAGGATCTTGTCCTTAATGATCTCTCCCCAGCGGTCGAAGGACAGGTTCGTGGTGACGATGGTGTCCATTTGTCTTGTTTTTTTAATCGCTTACAAATGTAATGGATTTCTAGCTATTTTCTTTACATCATCCAAACTTTATCACACGATTTGTAGGATGAACCTGAATTCTACGTACGCATTCGTTGTTTGGACTTTAAACGCTCCATCTTCGATGGAATAAAGAAAATAAAAGAATATAAAGAATATCGTGACTCTGTGTGGACAACGAATCACCTTAACTTTTGGAACAAATAGTTGGCAGAATGATGGGAAATAGCTACATTTGCATTCATATTAACCAACGCGTGTCAGCAGACAGGAGCCAAACAACGATATGAATACAGAGAAGCAACAAAAAGCGGCAGCAATAGAGTTTGCCAAACGATGGGCCGGCAAAGGCTATGAGAAAGGCGAGAGCCAACGGTTTTGGCTTGACCTGCTCGAAAATGTCTATGGTGTCAGTAAGCCTACGGAGTTCGTTCGCTTCGAGGAACAGGTGCAGCTCGACAACACCTCGTTCATCGACGTGATGATACCTTCCACCCGTACCATGATCGAGATGAAGAGCCTGGGCAAGGACTTGCGCAAGCCGATCCTTCAAAGCGACGGCAAGAAGCTGTCGCCTTTTCAGCAGGCACAGCGCTATATCCTCGGACTGCCCGTGTCGCAGCATCCCAAGTGGATCGTCACGTGCAACTTTGCCGAATTCGATGTCTACGACATGGAGAACCCCAAGGGCGAGCCGCAGCGCATACTGCTGAAAGACCTTGGCACAGACTACTACCGCCTGCAGTTCCTTGTCGACGAGGGCAGCGACCACCTGAAAAAGGAGATGGAAGTATCGATGAAGGCCGGTGAGATCGTCGGACGACTTTACGACGCGCTCATCAAGCAGTACGACATGGACGACCCGATGTCGTCGCGCTATCTCAACATTCTGTGCGTCCGCCTCGTATTCTGCCTCTATGCCGAGGATGCCGGCGTGTTCGGACGGCACGACATGTTCCACGACTACATGGCCCACTACCCTACGGAGGACATGCGCATGGCACTCATACGCCTCTTCGAAGAGTTGAACACGCCACTGGACAAGCGCAGCAAGTATGACAAGCCCATGTTGGCGGCATTCCCATACACCAACGGCGGACTGTTTGCCGAGGAGATAGAGATTCCCCAGTTCACCGATGAGATCAGAAGCACGCTGCTGCTCCACGCCTCCCTGGACTTCGACTGGTCGCAGATCTCTCCTACGATCTTCGGCGGTGTCTTCGAGAGCACGCTCAACCCGGAGACCCGACGGAGCGGCGGCATGCACTATACGTCGATAGAGAACATCCACAAAGTCATTGACCCGCTGTTTCTCACTGCCCTAAAAGGAGAGTTCACTGATATAGTGGAAGAAAAAGTCTTTAAGCTACGCTTGAAGAGACTCCATGCTTTTCAAGACAAACTCTCGTCACTCACTTTCTTTGACCCAGCCTGTGGGTCGGGTAATTTCCTCACGGAAACCTATCTTTCGCTTCGACGATTAGAGAATGAAGTGATAAAGACCATCTATGCCATCGAGCCCTTGAATGCTTTTGCTAATCCTATCAAGGTCAGCATCCAACAGTTCTACGGCATCGAGATTAACGACTTCGCCGTCACCGTCGCCACCACCGCCCTTTGGATCAGTGAGGCGCAGATGATGGCAGAGACGGAGCGCATCGTCCACCACGACCTCGACTTCCTGCCACTAAAGACTTATGCCAATATCCATGAGGGCAACGCGCTTCGTACCGACTGGCATGAGGTATGCCCACATCCGGACTATATCATCGGAAACCCACCGTTTGTGGGATACTCGCTACAGAGCAAGGAACAGAAAGCCGACATCCTCAACGTTTTCGTAGACCGCAACGGCAAACCTTTCAAGACAGCGGGAAAGATTGACTATGTGGCTGCCTGGTACTATAAGGCAGCACAAATGATGCAAGGCACCGACATCCGTGCAGCGCTCGTGTCTACGAACAGTATCACGCAGGGTGAACAAGTTGCGGCTATTTGGAAACCACTGAAAGAACTTTTCAATATACACATTGACTTTGCTTTCCGCACATTCCGTTGGGATAGTGAGGCCAATCTGAAGGCGCACGTTCATTGTGTCATTATCGGATTCTCTTGTTGCAACGACAACAGAGATAAAATAATCTTTGACAATGGACAACAAATCAAGGCTAACAATATCAATGCATATTTGATAGACGCGCCCGACGAATTTATAGTGAGTAGAAATAGGGCTCTATGTGATGTTCCTCAAATGGTTTATGGGAATAAACCTGTTGATGGAGGATTCTTTATGCTTTCAGAAGAAGAGAGAGAAGAAGCATTGCAGAAAGATCCTTCGCTTGAAAAGTATATTCATCAGCTCTTAGGTTCTGCTGAATACATCAACAACAAAAAACGATACTGTCTTTGGCTGGTTGACGCATCGCCAAAGGAGATACGAGAGCACCCTTTTATCTATGATAGAGTTCAAAAAGTTAAAGATTACAGACTGCAAAGCCCAAAGAAAGCAACACAGATAAGTGCTGAAAGGCCAACGGTTTTCCAAGAGGTTAGACAGCCAAAGACACATTATATAATTGTACCAAGGGTATCTTCCGAGAGAAGGCGCTATATTCCTATGGGATTTACTGATCCAAATGTTATTGCAAGTGATTCTGTTCAAATTATCCCCTCCGCTACCCTTTACCACTTTGGCATTTTGGAGAGCAACGTTCACATGGCATGGATGCGTGTGGTCTGCGGCCGCTTGGAGATGCGCTATCGCTATTCCAAGGATGTGGTGTACAACAACTTCCCGTGGCCGGACGGTCTTCCTTCCTTTGGAGAGGACGTGAGAAGCCGAATAGAGCAGACCGCGCAGGCTATCCTTGACGCCCGTGCCAAGTATCCCGACAGCAGTCTTGCCGACCTCTACGATCCGATGACGATGCCTTACGACCTCTTGGATGCTCACCGCCGCAACGACCGCGTCGTGATGGAGGCCTACGGCTTCTCCACGAAGATGACCGAGTCGGAGTGCGTTGCCAAGTTGTTTGAGATGTATTCAAAGCTGACTGCGCAAAAGAAGGAATAGCAATATGCCCACACGGAGACACTGAGATTTTGAGATCGTCTCCTTATAATATATTCTTTATATTCGGCAATATTCTTTATTCCATCTTTGATGGAGCGTTAAACCTTCAAGGCCATGTATGTGCCCGTTTCGCGATGGAAACTCACTTCACTACTCTACCCCTCATTATTCATGAACATTACGCTCTGTCTTTTTGAACATTGAATTGCCACGAATTAACCACGAACCAAAGGTCACTGACCAAAGGGAGGTAATTATTCATAAATTAAATTTATGAGAAACTCGTGGTAAATTCATGGATATTCGTGTGAAAGATAAAAAAAACATCTGCGTGAGCATGATTTCTACGTACGCATTCATTGTTTAGGCTTTAAACGGTTAGAAAAAACTATTCGATTATTTGCGAATTAAAGTATTTATGCTTAACTTTGCAACAAAGAGAATAAAATATGTTAGTCACCTTTGAAGAGCAATACTTGGAAGATCTCTATACGAAAGGTAAAGCTGATGGTAAAAAGCATCGCTACCAACCCCAAACCGTCAGGGGCTATCAAAAAGCTGTAAGGTTCTTGATTTCAGCAAAGCGGATTGAAGACTTGTTCCCGATAAAGTCCTTGCACTTTGAGGCTCTTCATGGCGATAAGGAAGGACGCTTTTCTATCAAAGCAAATGACCAGTATAGAGTTGAGTTCACAGCAACAAATACAGATGATGACATTCTTGTCACTGTCTGCAATGTTTTAGAATTGTCTAATCATTATAAATAGATGATCATGGAAAACAAGAAATATGCCAACGATATGATACCTTCAATGCTTATCCATCCAGGCGAAATGCTTAAAGACGAGATAGAAGCCCGCGGTATCACGCAGAAAGATTTAGCCGGGAGAATGGGGGTATCATACACGGTTTTCAACGAAATCCTCAACGGCAAACGCCCGATCACAACAGAATACGCTTTGCTCTTGGAGGCTGCCTTAGGCATAGATGCCGGAATATGGCTCCGTCTCCAAGCAGACTACAATATGCAAAAAGCGAAAAGCGACAAGACCTTCGTTTCTCGTCTGGAGCATATAAGAAAATGCGCAGCAATGTTGTAAAGTTCATAGCCACGATTCATCTTTGATGGAGCGTTTAACCTTCAAGGTCATACATGTGAAAGCTCACACACAGGTAATTGTTGGATAAACTGACAAAAAACGGGCCACGAGAAGGCGTCCGTTGAAAATAAAAGTGGAGTTGGCCGTAATTTCGCGAATTTTGAACGATTTTATAAACATCTAATAATCAACGTCTTACAAAATACTCGTTTTTACAATATTGTCAAACTACCTTTCTGACCAAAAATTCTCTAGAGAATTTTTGGTCAGAAAGGTAGTTTGACCGCATCATCTAACCTTTTTGATCACCAAAAACAACCGAGATGACCAGGTAAAATCACTGAGATGACACCGCCATCAGGCAAAAAACGATGAAACAGATGTTTTTTACCTGCTTCAGAAACAAAAAAATCTGTTCACCGATCTCTAGATTGAGCATTGTGGCGAACAGACTTTTGTCAAGAAAAAACAGATGACTTGCCAACGAGATAAAGGCTACGGATCATCATTCGTGGGTGGTAGGACGGGCATAAGATCCGCACTTCATATTCAATTCCATGTGGTTTATGATAAACAACATGCCCTTTATCTTCTTCTCACCACGAACCACAAGTGCATGAGCAACGTAGTGACAAGGCCGTAGTGACGGGCCATGACATGGAAGCGCTCGATGAGCGAGGCACGGTGGTTTTTGTTCGTCGTTCCACCGTCGAGATAATTTGCCACAACCTCGTTGACGCGCACGAGTCTGAGATGTCGGCGCTGCGCCTCGTGCATCACACGGATGCACCAGTCCACATCGGCCGAGAAGCGGTAGCGCAGGTCGTAGGGATTGTTCTTCGCCAAGTCGGCCCGGGCATAGAACGCCTGATGGCAGACAAGCATACCCCGGCAGAACGAGCGCCACGACAGATGAGCGGGTGGCTGCAAACGCCGGTGACACAGAAACCGCCGCTGGCTGTCCACGATGTCGGTAAATCCATAGAGCACGCCCGGCAACGGCTCACCTTGCAACACGCAGTCGGCCACGTGTTGCAAGGTGTCTGGCGACGGAAAAGCGTCACCGGCATTGAGAAAGACGATATAGTCGCCAGTTGCCAGTGCCAGTCCTTTGTTCATCGCATCGTAGAGTCCACGGTCGGGCTCGCTCTGTATGCAGACCACATGACAGCTGCGCTGCTGCTCAGTCTGTCGGCGATAGTCTTCAGCCATCGCCACGGTATCGTCGGCCGACTTGCCGTCGATGATCCAGTGCTCCACGTTGGGATAGGTCTGTGCCAGCACGCTGTCCAGCGTAGGCTGCAGGACCTGTGCCGCATTATAAGTGATGGTGACAACAGTAAATCGGATCATATTCTGAAAGATCTTTGCGCAATGGCGTTGGTGTATACCTCTATATATTTCACAGCGACGCTCTGTTGGCTATAGTTGCGCTCCACCTTGTTGACCGCCTCACGGCTGAGCTGCTTATGGTCGGCATCATGGAGCGTCCAGTAGATGCCAGCGGCGAGATCGTCGGCCGAACGGTATTCCGCCACGTATCCGTTTTTCTGATGGTCGATCATTTCGGGGATGCCGCCCACGTTGAATCCAACGCACGGCACACCGCAAGCCAGTGCTTCCATGATGGTGTTGGGCAGGTTGTCGCTGAGCGACGGAATCACGAAGACATCCGCCGACTGATAGGCCTGCACGATGGCCCGTGTGTTGTTGACATAACCCAAGGGATATACGGGCAATTGAAAGCGCTCCGCGATCTCGTCGGCATGCCCTCCCATGACCACCACGCCCCACTGTTCTTTGAGTTCAGGATGGTCGGCGGCAAGTTTGTTGCAAGCCTCAACCATATAGTCCATGCCTTTGATGGTGTTGGTCACGCGCTGAGAGACAAAGAGAATCAGCTTCTTGTCGAGTGGCAGATGCATACTGAGCCGTGCCTGTCGCTGGTCGTCGGGACGGAACACCCGCGTGTCTATGGGATTGGGAATGGCGGTGATGTCCTGTCCCATGAGCAGGCGGCTGCGTCGTGCCTCGCCGGCGAGCCACCGGCTGCACGCCACGAACTTGATGGCATGTCTGGCCAGTATCTTTGCCTTACGCTCCCACACCTTATACGACAGGTCGCTCTTACTGCCGCCACCGGGCAAGAGGCGGCACTGCTGGCAATGAGTCGTGAAGTGGGGGCATGACAGGGCATAGTGACAGATGGCCGTCGCGGGCCACATGTCGTGCATGGTCCACACCACGGGCTTGCCGTCGGCAAGAATCTTGTTGATGTCCTTGAGTGAGAGCATACCCTGGTTGATCCATGCCAGATGGATCACGTCCGCCTCCTTATACTCTGGCAGAGAAGTGATGTCAGAGCCTGCGCAGGCCGTGTCGATCTCGAAGAGATGGTCACGCTTGAAGTGAAGATGCCAGAAGATGCACCACCGCTCCCACAGGAAATGCAGGCGGTGACGACCCGGATGTGGCAAGCCTACCACCGTGATGTTGTCGGTCTGTTTGTCGGCCACGAGCATTTTAGCTTTCACGCCGTTGTTGTTGAGAGCTTCCATGAGCCGGTTGGCGGCCACAGCGGCTCCTCCGGTCTTTTCGCTGGTGTTGACAATGAGTACGCGCATAGTCTTTTTCTTTATTACTAAGACAAAGTTACGAAAAGAATGCCCAACAACCAACGATTCTGCAATATTTTATTATGTGTACGCAAACACCCATTGATTTACATCAATAAAAAGGTTTTTTCTATTTAATTATAACGGAAAATGTTGTGGGAACAAGAAAATCATAGTACCTTTGCACACGTCAAAAGGTTAATAGATTGTTTAGGTTAGTAGTAATAGATTTAGGTTTTTAGTTATTAGGTTTAAGGTAGATTTGATAGATTGTTTAACGGATGATAACGGAGACCGCGAGGTCAATGTTTGATTTGAAAAGGATTTTTAGTTAAACATAGGCTATACGCTGGAGCTCGTTGAGAGTTTCAGCGTATTTTTTTGAAGGCCCTCCCCGCCCTCCCTAAAAGGGAGGGAGAAAGCAACGAACCAGTTTTACCTAAATAACATTGAGATTCCGCAACTTCTTCCCACACCTGACTTCATCACATCTTTGGTTGGATGAAGTGTCAT
>ULVN01126638.1_pt1 | contig 13544 bp, 9 predicted proteins | sample 1959491 | NCBI WGS metagenome assembly ULVN01 (sample SAMEA4835787, study PRJEB28245) | human gut metagenome | biome: gut microbiome; material: fecal sample | place: Denmark | collected 2008 | reverse complement strand
TGCACAACCCCGTGCGTCAGCATCAGCAGCAGGTGCATCAAGCGGTACTGTGCCGCCGCATCCGGCATGTCCAAATAGTTTAATGTTGGCTGTGCCGCCGTGAGCGTTCGCAGATATTCGCGCACCACGTCCGCCGCGCTGTGCACCGCCGAATCCGCCCGTAAATGGTAGCAATAGGTGTTCACCTGCGCCAGCGAAACGGTTTTCGCGCCGCGAAGCACCCGCATCATCCACTCGCCATCCTCCCCAAGGCGCAGCGATTCGTTGAACCTCTCGTTACATATTTCCCGTCGCAGCAGCCAGCCATGCGTGTGCAAATGCACGGTTGGATTTCGCAGCGCCAAGTCCAGCATATCACGCGAAGAGAGGGTTTGAACGGTGCATTCCGGCACATCAGGGGCTTCCAAACGGGTCACAAGGCCCTGAATCGCCTGCGAATCCCCCGCGAGGGCAAGCAGAGGGCCGATTGCGTCGGGCAGCAGCACATCATCCGCATCAAGAAAAGTCAGCCATTCCGACGCTGCCGCTTGTAACCCTGCGTTTCGTGCGGCAGACACCCCGCGGTTTTGCTGATGAATCACCGCGATGCGCGGATGGTGCGCCAGCTCGTCGCACAAGCGCGCTGTGCCGTCGGTGGAGCCGTCGTCCACAAGGAGGATTCGCACGTCCCCCTGCATGAGTGCAGACGTAACCGCAAGTTCAAGCGTATCAAGTGCATTGTACACAGGGATGATGATATCGACCATCGGATGGCTTCACCTCCCAAAACGCAAATTTGTAACCATTTGTTATTTCGGCAACGTTTGTGGCTTCAGCCGCCGCGCTTGTGCATCCACCGCGCCCATCAGCAGGCAGAGCCAATAGAGCATTGGCGAACCCGTCGATAGCATCGTGAAGCAGTCCACCAACTCGCAAACCAGCAGGTAAATTACCGGGAGGGGCAGCATCAGCACCCAAAGCGGCTGATTGCGCTTGGAAATCCGCGCCGTCTGCGTGAAGAAGATGGAAATCACAGCCAGCAGAATCAGCAGGCCAGGAATCCCCCAGCTGACAAGCGTCTGTAAGTACAGATTGTGCGCATGTTGGAAGTATTTCGTGCCCGGGTCAGTGTACAAATTCATCATTCCTGCCGCCAGCGGCGCGCTTGTGCCCGTCAGCAGCAGCTCCGGCTGTGCTTTGAGCAGCCGAAGCGCACCCTTCCAAATCCCCCAGCGTCCGTTGAATGCGTCCGTAGTGTCAATGCTGCGGTGGACGGGTGTGCTGTCCAATATAACTTCCTGTTCAGCGGATGCTTCCGTCATCAGGTGCGCCGGGAACTCCAGCAGGTTCACGTTGTCCAGCGGGCCGGGCGCGACGGACGGGGCAAGCAGCGTCAACACTCCCGCCAGCAGCCCGTAGCAGAGGATAATCCCCGCCGCCATCAGCACAGGAAGTATAAGCTTATGGTTTAATTTCGACGGCATATGCACCTTCGCACCGAGGAGCGTCCACACGCAGAACCCCGCCGCGACGCCGAGCGCCACGAACGCCGTCCGGCAATCCGTCAGCGCGAGCGCGCCGCATTGTACCAGAACTGCCATCACACAGGCAATTTTCGCCCGTTTCGTGCGGCTCAGCGCGAACAAAATTACCGTTAAAAGCACGGTCATGCCCATTTTTGCGGCGGCTGTTGTAACGTAAGCGTTCAAATACAGGCGGTGGTCGCCGAGGTTCATGCCGATGTACCACGTCCCCTTCATGCTGAAAACGGCGTGACCGCTGATTGCCGCCCACAAGCCAATGGCTGCTTGACAAGTAATTGCAGTCGTCCAGACGGCTATCGTTCCCTTCAAAAACTGCCGAAAACGATTTTCGGTAAAGCAGCCCGGTAGCGGCGCAAGCACAAGGAACGCAATGATGCCCTCCTTGAGGTACTGCCACTCAGCCGCGAGAACATTTTCGCCGCGGATAGCGCTCATCAGCAGCATCCAGCCAAGCCCCGCTGTCATCGTCCAGACAAGCGGGGAGCGCTTTTTCCAGCCCAAAATCAGCGAAAAAATGGCGGCAATGATACCAAAGTCGCCCAGATACGGCATAATGGTGAACGTCCATGAAAATTCTGTCATTCGTGCGAGGTTCCACCAGAGGTAGCCCGCCGCGACTGCCATATAACTCCAGCGGGCAATCCGCCGCCCCGTTTCCTGCTTCATGCGCCACCTCCGCGTTCATTTCAACTTATATTATAGCATTTTTCTGCTGCTTGCGCAAGTGGACGCATTTCTACTGAATCCATCACGAAAATAGTTATGATTTATATTCTAATTGGCGATTTTTTTCGAAACCATATGTTTCGTAGAACTCGCGTTTCAGCAGCAGAAAATCCTCCATGCGCCGCAATAGCACATACAGCAGCGCCCTATCCTCAAACTCGCCACGCGTTGTGGGAAGCGGCTGACGCTGCATCTCTGCCAGCAGGTCATGCAGGGCGGACAACAACGATGTGCAGTCGTTTTCACGGTCATACTCGGCAAAAATGCGGCCAATCAGCGCCCGAACCTCGGCTTCCTGCGGCGGATGTCCCTGTACTTTTTGTGCGTCTTGCGTGACTTGCAGCAGGATTCTCCGCTGCTGGCGGCGCATGTCGATATAATGAATCTCGCGCGTCGGCGCGTCGGTTAGGCTATTTTCGGCGTTTTTCGCGGCACATTCGTCTGCCTGACGGAGCGTCTCGCCCAGCAAAATCAAGGGGTTGCGCGCGTCCGCCGCTTCCGCAAGCGCCCGCAGCGCCGCCCGCATCTGCTCATCCGCCTGACGAAGCAATGCGTCCAGACGCCTTTCGTCCGGGTGCAGGTGCAGGTTCGTCAGGATGCCGCAGGTTGTGCCGATGAGGAACAACAAACTTTCGTTGCCAACTTGCGTCCACGTCATGCCGCCCGTGCCCATAAAGTGGGAAATCAGCACGGAAATCATCGCCGTCGCGTAACCCCACGAGCAGGCATAGCACAGCGACGCGAAAACAAACAGGTAAATTCCGAAAGCAAGCAGACCATCGCCGAAGAGCGAGAAGCACACGAAGGCGATCAGCAGCGCCGCGCCGTACGCCATCAGCCGCCCCAGCGCCACTTTCATTGTCTCGCGCTTCGTACCCATCAGACTCAAAATCGCGATAATCCCCGCCGTCGCGCTAAACTGCAGGTGTATTGTGCTGGCAACGGCTATCGCGACCGCCGCACTTCCAGCCGCCTTCAATCCGGTCAGCAGAAGTCCGCGCGTTCGGTCACTGTGCGTTCTTTTCCACATAAACACTCCTCGACGGGAAGGCGAAAGACAGCCCTTCTTCCGCCATCAGGTGCATAACCGCAAGGTTAATTCTGCCTTTGAGTGCGCGGTAATCGCCGTAACCGAGGGTGTTGACCATCATGCGGACGTTGACGTTGATGGACGAATCCGCGAATTCCTCCAGCACCGCCTGCACGCTCTGCCCATCAACGTCCGGATCTGAAACCAGAAGTTTCGTCAGGTCGCGGATGAACTGCTCCACCTGCTGCGCACTTGTGCGGTACTCCAAGCCAATCGTGAACGCCCACAGGCGCTGGGTGCGCGCGTTCGCATTTTGGATGTATTCGGCGCAAACCTTGCTGTTTTCGACGGTAATGAGCACTTGGTCGGGCGTGCGAATGCGGGTTGAACGCAGCGAAATGTCCTCGACGGTGCCCTCAACATCGCCCAGCACGATGTAATCGCCGAGCGAAAACGGGTGCTCCGCAACGAGCGTGATCCCGGCAATCAGGCTGGAGAGCGTGGACTGCGCCGCGAGGGTAATGGCAAGTCCAGCGACGCCCGCGCCGGCAATCAGGCTCGTGACCGGTACGCCAAGGCCGTCCAAACCGACCAGAACCGCCATCACGACGACGACTGTTCGGCATCCGTTCTCGAAAAAGCGTGACAACGTTTCATAATTATCCGGCTGATCAGGGTGCGGATGACGATGCAGCATTTGCCAAATAACCGGGATGGCTTCCCAAACGCCCCACGCCGCCATCGCCAGCACAAACGCCTGGTAGTACGGCATTGCGCGGGTGAGCACCACACGGATTTCGGCGCTCCACGGGATGGTTAGCAGTGCCCAACCCGCGAGTGTGACGCGGACGAGCCATGCCGCCGGGCGCAGGAAGCAGCGGAGAAGATGCCCCACAAGCGCTGGAATGCGGTCGCTAATCCGCTTTTTTACAGGTCTCAGGATGCGCTTCAAGAGCGGAACGGCGAAAACGGCTACCAGCAGAAGAAAACCTGCGAGTAAATAATGCTGGACTTCGGGTGTCATGGCGCGCGTCTCCTTTTAATAGGTAGAAATTACGCAGGAAAGGGGAAGCCATTGCGCTCCCCCTCTGTGCTTACTTACTCTTTTTCTTGCCGATGGACATGATTTTCTCTTTCCACTGGCGCAGCAGCGACATCCGGTGTCCGCTCTCACGCGGGTCATCGGGAATCTCGTCGCCTGCAACGGATGCGGATACAGATTCTTCCACGTCCGTATACCCCTTCTGACGCAGGCCGTGCCGCGCCGCCGACCGCAGAATGCCGTAAATTGTGGCGAAAATGGGAACGCTAACGACCATACCGACCAAGCCGAAGAGATCCCCGCCGACGACAATCGCGAAGAGAACCCAGAGCGCCGAGATGCCAATCGAATCGCCGAGAATCATCGGGCCGATGAAATTACCATCCAGCTGCTGGATAATCAGGATCAAAATCAGGAAAATCAACGCCTGCCACGGATCAAGGAAGAGCAGAATCACCGCGCCGGGTATCGCGCCGATGAACGGGCCGAACACGGGGATGATGTTCGTGATGCCGACGATGATGCTGATGAGCGTCGCGTACGACAAGCCGAGGATGTTCATGCTGACAAACGTCAGCACACCAATAATCGCAGAATCGAGGATCTTTCCGGCGAAAAAGCCGCCGAAATTGCGGTTTGCGTCGTGGCAAATCCGCAGGGTCGTCTCCGCGGCGCTCTTGGGCAGGAACGCGCGCGTCAGTACCCGCGCGTGGCGGAGCAGCTTATCCTTCTGCAGGAGGAGGTAGACGCTGCTGGCAATCGCTGTAAAAATGGTCACGACACCCGACGCGACGCCCCCGACGTAGCTGATAATTTGCGGCACGCGGTTCGTAATCGCCTTGACAATCGTGCCAAGCAGGTCGCTCATGCTGGCGTTCAGGTTCTCCACCGCCGTAACCGCAAGGCTCAAATCCACGCCCGGCGTTTCCGCGTCAAGTTCCTTGAGCATATTCAGCAAATTTTGCGCATAGTCGTCGAAATTCTGGTAGAACATGACAACGCTGGCAACCATTTGCGGAATAATCAGTACCATTAGCAGTACAACAATTGCCAAGCCGACAATGTACGCCAACAAAATGGCGAGTCCGCGGCACTTTTCGCGTCCGCGGAAGAGGTACTTCATCGCTGCTTTAACAATTGGGTTAAGGCAGTAGGCAATCACCACGCCGCCCGCGAACGGCGCAAGGATGCCCAGAATGCGGTTCGCACCGTTCAGGAAGGACTGCGCGTTGAGCAGCGCCATGTAAAACGCAACCGCAATCAGCACAATTCCAAGGTAATCGAGGTTGCTTTGCGGCTTTTGGCGCAGCCACTTGTTCTCGTCCATCAAAATCCCCTCACTCTCTACCTATTATAATAGTGCAGAAACGTCCCGCTGTCAATCGCTTCGATTCATTTTTAACGTTTTTTTCATTTTTCGGACGTGAAAAAGGGCGCATTCCCGCGAATGCACCCTTTTCTGACAATTTTTGATCTATGGATGATGTCGTCCACTGAAATTTAACTTTTCAGCAGAATTTGCTCCACTTCCGCCAGATTTTTTGCTGTATAAGTTGCTTGTTGGCAGCCCGTGTTCTTCCAGTCAACAAAGATACTGTCGATTCCAGCGTTGACCGCCGCGGGGATATCCGCCGTCGCGCTATCGCCGACCATGACAGCTTCGGTCTTGTCCGTGCAGCCGCATTCGGCAAGGGCAATTTCAATCAGGCGCGGATCGGGCTTGCTGACGCCTTTTTCGCTGCTGATGACAATGTTATCCAGCAGTGGCGTGAACACGCACTGGAAAAGTCGGTTGCGCTGGATGACGCTGTCACCATTACTGACCAGCACGATTTTCATCTGCCCATGCAGGCGGCGCAAAAATGCCTCCGCACCGGGCATGAGGTCAGCGTGCGTGCCGAGATAGTGGCTGTAACGCAGGGCAAGGCGGGGCGCGCAGACGTTTTCGGCGGGGTATTCTTCCAGAAGTTGGGCGAAACGGGCGATTTTGAGCGCCGCGTGGGTGGTTTCGCCGCGTTCGAGCGCCTTCCAGAGTGCGTCATTGATGGCGCTGTACCGCGCGCAGACGGCGTCGGTCGGTTCAATCCCGGCTTCGGTGAGCGCCTCGCGGAGGGCGGCGTGTTCGGCGGCGTGGAAGTCCATGAGGGTGTTGTCGTTGTCGATGAGCAGATAGCGATACTTCATAGCATTTTCTTCCTAAACTTTTGGGTATTTTCGTGCGTTACTCGTCCCGCTCCGGCGTGTAGGGCAGGTCTCGGTCGGCATTCTTTTCCTTCAGGTAGTCGATAACCCAAATGTTGCCGTCCGTGCGCATCCGGGTCAGCCCTTTATAACCCAAAAGGTACGAAATGTGCTTCTTGTCGCAGTAGTTGACGCTGCCTTTGATCACGTTCGCCGCGCCGTTGATGAAAATCAGCTGTGGGTTGATGGCTTCCAGGAAGTCATCGCGCAGGCGCACCTGCCCGTGGTGCGGGTACTTGAAGATATCCGCGTTCAGCCCGATTTCCGGCGGATTCGCCGCGAAATACTGCTGCGAACGGTTCTCGTTGTCGCCCGCGAGGAGCATCCGGCGGTCGCCGTACTGCACCATCAGCATGGCGGACTGGTCGTTCACGCCCCAGGAGGACTTGTGGTACTGAATGACGGTCATCTTGACGCCGCCGTCCTCCCCCAGCGTGAAGGTGTCGCCGTTGCCAATCTGCTCGATGGGGATGTTGTTCGCCTTCATGAATTTAACCGTGCTCTTCATCCGCGCGTTAAAATCTTCCGGAAAGGTAATCAAGAACTTGGAAATCGGCGCGTATTCGTTGACGAACTGAAATCCGTCGATGTGGTCGTCGTGCGGATGGCTGTTGTAGGCAATGTCGATGTGGTCGATGCCGAGGGTATCGCAGGCGGTGTAGATGCGGTTGCGCATGGTCGCGTTTTTGGTCGATGCGTCTATCATCATGACCATGCCGTCATAGCGCAGGAGGATGCAGTCGGAGGAGTAAACGCGCGGAAAAACGATTTCGAGAATCTTCGCGCCGTCCTCAAAGTGGTATTCAGCATCCGGATTTTCAACCAGATTGACAATGACGGGCGTTTCTGCCATCGCGAACGTCGGCAGAAGCATTGCCATCATCAGGAGTAGTAAAAGCAATTTCTGGATTTTCTTCATCGGAGAAGCCTTCCTTTCCTGTACTTCCCTTCCATTGTAGGCGTTCGGGCGGGGTTTGTCAAGCCGCCGCGACGATTATTACAAATCAACCGCCGGTTATTCTTCCATCGTGAGATTCTGCAAAATCCACACCTGCCCGTCGGTTTTCAGCAGCAAGCCGCATTCGTCCGTGTGCGCGGCGGGAATCGCCATGGCATCCAGCTGCGCGAGGGCGTACGGCGCGCGGGTCGGTTTGGCGGTAATGATGGCGAGTTTGGGCGCAATAGTGGTCAGAAGTGCCTGATTCATGGCGGCATGGCCGTGGTGCGGGTACTTGAGGATATCCGCGTGCACATCGTCGCCGGAATCAAGCAGTGCCTGCTGACCCATGCTTTCAAGGTCGGCGAGCATCAGCATCCGGGCATCCCCCCGCGTCACGAGGGCAAGCAGGGAGCGATTATTAACGGTCTTTCCGGTATTTTCCGGAAGAAACAGCGTGATTTGCGCGTGTCCGAGCGTCAGCATTTGCCCATCCGATGCATTTTCAATCGGCACGCCGCATTCCGCCATTACCGCGAGAGTATGCTGCATCTGCGCATTTTCGTTCGCGGGGAACGACGTGAGGAAGCGTCCAATCGGCATCCGGCGGGCGATGGCCTCGAAGCCGGGCTGATGGTCGTGGTGCGGATGGGTGGCGACGACCCAATCCAGCCGCGTCACGCCGAGGGCTTCCAGCGCGGTTTGGACGGCGGATTCCTCCGCGTATCCGCCCGCGTCAATCATCCCGGCGTGGCCGTCGCAGACGAGAATGGCGGCGTCGGCGAAGGTCATCTGGGGAAAAGCGACGGTGAGGACGGAGGCGTCGGACGGAAAGCGGGCGTCGGCGTCGTGGGCGCGGAGATCAAGGACAGGGACATCCGCGTGCGCAGCGGACGAGAAAATCAGGAGGATCAGGAGAATGGAAATTAACTTGCGGGTCACTTTTTCCCCTTCTTGAGCGCCTTGCGCTTCTCTTCGAGACGGTCAAGCTCCTGCTGGAGCTTCTCGCGTTTTTCGCGCATATTCGCCTGCAATTCGTCGTGCTTTGCCTTCAGGCGGGCAAGGTGCGCCTTATTGTAGAACTGCACCTCCGGGAAAGCGTGCAGCGGGTGGCGGAGCAGGAAGCCCTGCGCCATGAGCGCCTCTCGAACCGCCTTGGTGATGGCTTCGGTGTTGTCCGCGCGGACGGATTCTGCCGCGCCGCGAATCTTTGTCAGCACGCCCGCGGAAATCGCGACGTCCGCGACAAGCAGCGTCGTCAGCGTGATGCTGATGGCATCCAGCCAGACAGGCGGGATTTTGGCGAACAGCCCAAACGCAAAGGGTTTCAGCACCTTGACGACAAACACGCCCATCACCCCGAACGCCAGCAGGTTGCTCGCGCACACGCGCCCGTTGATGTTGAAGCGCTTCTGGGAGTAGTCCCACCAGCGCGCGTGGAACAGTTTTTCCATCAGCCAGCTGGTGATATATTCCAGCGTGCCGCAGAGGACGAGGGCAAGCAGGAACGTCGACTCGACCTGCGTTGTCCACAGGGGCAGAAAGTACGCCATCAGCACAGCGCCCGTGCCGTAAATCGGGCACAGCGGGCCGAGCAGAAAGCCGCGGTTGATGAAGCGCCCGAACTGCACGAGCTTACAGGTAACCTCCATGCACCAGCCCAAGAAGGAGCAGGCGAAAAAGAGAAGGACATACATTTCAATTTCTATCCACAAGGCGGTGATTCCCCTTTCGATATGGGTTCATAAGTGAATCATAGCACAAGACGAGGAATTCCGCAAGAGGGGAGACGAGGGGGTTTGCCCCTAACCCCCACCAGAGGCTTTGCCTCTGGACTCCACAAGGGACTTCGTCCCTTGACCCTTTCGCGCGATTCAGTTGGTGACACTCCCCTGCCCTTTCCGCGTGCTGATACGGGGTTTCGCTCCTGCGGGAGCGACCAGAGGCGTTGCCTCTGGACTCCACAAGGGACTTCGTCCCTTGACCCTTTCGCGCGATTCGGTTGGTGACACTTTCATACTGCTTGCGCGTGCTGATTGAAGGGAACGACCTCATCCGTCGCTGCGGATGAGGTCGGGTTCTGCTGCAATCAAGACAAAATCTCCCGGAAGGTCAGCCCCTCCGGGAGAAAAAGTGTACATCAGGTTAAATATCCTCGTCATCCGCCGGGGAATCCTTCTCGTCCTCCCCGCCCAGATCCATGTCCAAATCGCTGCCGCTTGCGTCCTCTTCGGCACGGCGCAGCAGTTCCTGCACTGCCTTCGATTCCGCCGCGTCCGACGTGTCGAAGCCCTCGGCGCGCGCTTCGGCGGCATCCGCATCAGCAGCATTCACGGGTACGTCCGGCTCTTCGTCGCGCTCGGCGCGGGCGACGCCGATGACGTGGCTGCCTTCCTGCAGCTTCATCACGATAACGCCCTGCGTGTTGCGGCCGCAGACGCGGATGTCCTCGGCGCGGGTGCGGATAATCGTGCCGTCGTCGGTGATGAGCATCAAGTCTTCGTCTGGCTTGACCATCAGCAGCGCGGCGAGGTCGCCGGTCTTGTCGGTCAGCTTTGTGGCGATGATGCCCTTGCCGTTGCGGCCCTGCTCACGGTACTCGTCGGGATTGGTGCGCTTGCCGTAGCCCAGCGTCGTAATCGCCAGCACGTCCGCACCCTGCTCCAGCGGCACCATGTCGATGATGATATCGTCGTCATCCAGCCGCATGGACTTCACGCCCATCGACGCGCGGCCCATCGGGCGGATGTGGCGCTCGCTGAAGCGGATTGCCATGCCCTTGCGGCTGCCCAGCAGAATTTCGTCGTCGCCGCTGGTCAAATCCACGCCAATCAGCTCGTCGCCTTCCTTCAAATTGATGGCAATCAAGCCGTTCTTGCGCAGGTTCGCGAACTCGCTGTACGGCGTTTTCTTAATCATCCCGTCACGCGTCGCCATGACGAGGTTGTGTTCGCCCGTCGCGCCCGGCACAGGCACCATGCACGTCACCTTTTCATCCGACGCAATCTGGATGAGGTTGATAATCGCCGTGCCGCGCGCGGTGCGTCCAGCTTCCGGAATCTGGTAGCACTTGAGCATGTACACGCGCCCCATGTTGGTGAAGAACATAATTTCGTCGTGCGTGGAGACGACGCGCATCTGCACGGCGAAGTCCTCTTCCTTCGTCGTCATGCCGGTCACGCCGCGTCCGCCGCGGTTCTGTGCGCGGTAGATGGATTTCGGCGTGCGCTTGACGTAGCCCTGCCGCGTCAGCGTGACGACCATGTCCTCCTCCTGAATCAGGTCTTCCACGTCGATTTCGCCGTCGATGGTGGTCAGCTCGGTGCGGCGCGGGTCAGCAAATTTATCGCGGATGGCGCTGATTTCGGTCTTGATAACCTCCATCAGCAGGTGTTCGTCCGCCAGAATCGCCTGGAAGCGGGCGATTTCCTTCTCCAAATCGTCGTATTCCTGCTGGAGGCGGTCGCGTTCCAAACCGGTCAGGCGCGCCAGACGCATGTCCAGAATCGCCTGCGCCTGCTTGTCGGAGAAGTCGAACCGCTCCATCAAGGTCGTTTTCGCGGTGTTGGGGTCTTTGCTGGCGCGGATGATGGACACAATCTCGTCGATGTGGTCAAGCGCCTTCAGCAGACCTTCCAAAATATGCGCACGGGCGAGCGCCTTGTTGAGGTCAAAGCGCGTGCGGCGGGTGACAACGTCCTTTTGATGCTCCAGATAATAGTACACCATATCGCGCAGGGAGAGGATTTTCGGCTGCCCGTTGACCAGCGCGAGCATGTTCGCGCCGAACGTCTCCTGCATCGACGTGTGCTTGTAGAGCGTATTCAGGATAACCTGCGGGTAAACATCCTTCTTCAGCTCGATGACAATGCGCATCCCCTGCCGGTCGGATTCATCGCGGATATCGCTGATGCCCTCAATGCGCTTGTCGTGCACAAGTTCGGCAATCTTCTCCACCAGCTTCGCCTTGTTGACCTGATACGGGATTTCCGTCACAACGATGCGGCTGCGGCCGTTGGGCATTTCCTCGATGTTGGTCTTTGCGCGCACCTCAATGCGCCCATGCCCCGTGTAGTAGGCTTCGCGGATGCCGCGTCTGCCGAGGATGATGCCGCCGGTCGGGAAGTCCGGACCTTTGATGTGCTGCATCAGGTCGTCGATGGTGCAGTCCGGGTTGTCAATCATGCAGATAACGCCGTCGATGACCTCGCCGAGGTTATGCGGGGGGATGTTCGTCGCCATGCCGACGGCAATGCCGCTGGAACCGTTGACGAGCAGATTCGGGAAGCGGCTGGGCAGCACGGCGGGCTGCATGAGCATTTCGTCGAAGTTGGGGTAGAAATCGACCGTGTCCTTCTCGATGCCTTCGAGCAGGTAGGGGGTCAGTTTCGTCATGCGGGCTTCGGTGTAACGCATGGCGGCAGCGCCGTCGCCATCCACCGAGCCATAGTTGCCCTGCCCGTCCACGAGGGTATAGCGGATGTTGAAGGGCTGCGCCAGGCGCACCATGGCATCGTAGACGGAGGAATCGCCGTGCGGGTGGAATTTGCCCAGCACGTCGCCGACAAGGCGCGCGGATTTGCGGTACGGCTTATCGGGCGTCATGCCGAGTTCTTCCATATCGTAGAGGATGCGGCGGTGCACGGGCTTCAAGCCGTCGCGCACATCCGGCAGCGCGCGGTCGATGATGACCGCCATTGCGTAGGAGATGAACGACCGCTTCATCTCCTTTTCCAGATTCACCGGGATGAGTTTGTCCTGAATGCTGCTCATGTTTTTTCTCCAATCCTTGGGGGATGTGCTGGTTTGCACACTGTCAAACGCCCGAATCGGGCTGGATTGTGTTATTTGCTATCTGATTTGGATGATTCCGAAGTCGTCTTAAAAACAAACAGTTTCTTTTCGATGCTTCAGCCGCGTCTGCGGAGGCGACGTTGTTACTTTCTGTTGCGACAGAAAGGTTCCAAAGAGCGCCCAGAGGGGGCTGAAAAGTGAAAGAGCGGGGATTTCAGCCCCCTCTGGACTCCCCCCGCCGGAAAAGTTTCTTGCGGGAAAGAGCAGCGCGGGCTGACGGGGTTGGTTTCGCTCCCCAGCTTGCGTTCTATCCGAAATTAGAAAAAATGCCCTTAGCTTCGGCGTTCCCGGATGTTGGGACACCTACTTGCCAAGGGCGGATTAGACTATTATTCTAATCCCTTAGCAAGAAAATGTCAAGTGCAAAATTTCATGCTGCAAGCGGGCGCGCCCCCTCGCCTTCCCCTCTGGGGAAGGTGCCGCCGCAGCGGCGGATGAGGTCGCCGTCCTTACACATCCAAATCCTTGACCAAATCTGCGTTCTCCTCGATGAACTTCCGCCGCGGCTCAACCTGATCGCCCATCAGCAGCGTGAAGATTTCATCCGCCGCCATTGCGTCCTCCGGCGTAATCTGCATCATCGTGCGGGTTTCGGGGTTCATGGTCGTCTGCCACAGCTGCTCGGCGCTCATTTCGCCCAAGCCTTTGTAGCGCTGAATGTCCGGCTTCGGGTCGCGCCCGATTTCGTCCAGCAGTCTCTGCAATTCGTCGTCATCATAGACGTACTTTTCCATTTTGCCCTTCGTCACCTTGTAGAGCGGCGGCATGGCGGCGTACACATAGCCCTTTTCCACCAGCGGCCGCATGTAGCGGTAGAAGAACGTCAGCATCAAAATGCGGATGTGCGCGCCGTCCACGTCCGCGTCCGTCATGCAGACAATGCGGTGGTAGCGCAGCTTGCTTTCGTCAAACTCATCGCCGAAGCCGCAGCCGAACGCCGTCAGCATACTCTTGATTTCGTTGTTGCCCAGTGCCTTGTCCAGCCGGGTTTTTTCGACGTTGAGGATTTTGCCGCGCAGGGGCAGAATCGCCTGAAAATGGCGGTCGCGTCCTTCCTTGGCGCTGCCGCCTGCGGAGTCGCCCTCGACGAGGAAGATTTCGCACTTGCTGGGGTCGCGCTCGGAGCAGTCCGCCAATTTGCCCGGCAGGGACGCCGATTCCAGCACCGTCTTGCGGCGGGTAGCCTCGCGC
>ULVN01128947.1_pt1 | contig 13680 bp, 14 predicted proteins | sample 1959491 | NCBI WGS metagenome assembly ULVN01 (sample SAMEA4835787, study PRJEB28245) | human gut metagenome | biome: gut microbiome; material: fecal sample | place: Denmark | collected 2008 | reverse complement strand
AATTGTTTTGGGTAATCGGGGGTTGACATAGGCCAGAAGCGACTACCTACGCCACCAGCCATTATAATAATCTGTATATTTGTTTTCATTTATAATTCCGACAAATAATATTTCATTTATATCTTATAATATTCAATATACTGATTTTGCATTTGCTCTATACCAAATCTATTTGAAACAAATTGATATGCACTTTCCGCCAACACCTTCCTGTCGAGATTCTTGATATTGTTGAAAACTTCGACGAAGTCATCTACATTGTTATCTTTAACTTTCAATGGCCACGCGTTAGGAACGGTATCGACCAATCCCTCACAAGAATTGATAATTACCGGTAACTTTGCAAAAGAAGACTCTATAGAAAGCATAGACAACCCCTCATGGACAGAAGGCATAAATAGGAAATCGAAAGAGTGCAAATATTGGGCTAAATTATAAACATTTCCATAAAAATGTACATTTTCAAAAATTCCCAACTCTTTTACCAAATCTTCTTTCAAATGACCTTCACCAACAATATGAAAGTAGAAGGTGTTGATATGAGTATTTAACTTGTTGATAACAGCCGACAATACAGATATGCCTTTCTGCTCTACAATTCTACCAGCAAACAAGATGTTTATTTTTCCTTCTTTAATACCCTCAAACTTGAACTGTTTTTTTTCGGCAATTCCATTATATATAATAGGTATTATCTTATGATAAAAAGGGAAATCATACAGATAAGACTCCCTTACAGGTCCACTAATAGAAACATTTGCTTGATGTTTTAGGAAAAAATGCTCTATGACTTTTCCTATAAAATGCTTATGCTTCCACAACTTTGTGTTATGAAGTGTTCTTACTACCTTTACGTTCTTATTTATCATGAATCCAAAAAGTAAAAAGAACAAGTAAAGAGCAACATCTGGTGATTCTGTATGCGAATGATAAACATCAGGATGATATTTGAGATGAAGTTTCCAAAACCAGAAAGGAAACAACAAGGCACCTAAAATAAAGTTCGTTGAAAATGGAGAACGATGGTAATAAATACCATTAGATTCCAAATCTTCTATGAACGCTTTAGAATATGCTCCTTTTCCTTTGACCACTTCCACCATGTGGAACTCTACATTTGGACACTTTGCCTTAGATATGTTCAAGGCAACCGTTTCGGAACCACCGATATCAAAATGTGTAACTATATGAAATACTTTAAAACTCATTGAATAATTTCTCCCATTCTTTAACTATTGGTTCTATATTAAATTCTTTACTCTTGACAATCGCAGACTGAGCCATATTTGATACTTGTTTTGTATTCGTTATTACTGCCGTGATAGCATCTGCCATTATTTGGGGATCAAAATCTTTTGGATTATAAGGGACGATAATACCATTTTTTCCATCGTCTATAACATCATAAACTGAAGAAAAGCTCCCATAAACTACAGGGATAACTCCATAAGACATAGCTTCTGCCAATATGAGTGGTAATCCTTCATATTCAGATGTAAGTATAAGTAAAGAAGCGCGCTCATAATATTCCTTAGGGTTCTTAAAACCCTCTAGATAGATATGTCTAAGCCCAAGTTTTTTAACATAGTCCCTGAACTCCTCGAAGTCGTCACCCTTTCCTACAACTGTAAATCTCCAATCAGGCATTTTTTCTTCCAGAATATGCCAAACATCAGCTAATCTGAAAGCTCTTTTTTGATTGATGTCAATCCTACCAACATAAATTATTTCCTTTAACTTCTTATCTTGCGAATACACATATTTTTGAGAATCAACAGTAATTGGATTGGTCATTACACGAATCCTGCTAGGCTTACTGAGTCTCGTAAAAATCTTAAAGTCCTCAATATGTCTATTAGACAACAATAAATATCTATCAGAATTATGATATACATATCTCATGCTATATTTCGTAATCAAGCCAAAGATTTGCTTTTCAATATGCAAAAAAAACTTAAACAACGGAGAACGAGCCGCATTAATCTTCAACTCAACACCTTTTAACCGAGCATTAATGTTCGGCTGATTATGATAGACCGATATAACCTTAATATCCATCCCCTTGATAGCATGCTTTAATATAAATGCAGGCGCAAAAGGAAGCCCCCACTGGTTTACGACTATATCAATCTTGTCTTTTACCAAAATATCCCTTAATGAATGTATTCTATTTAGGCTGAATTCCTCTTGCTCAAAGATATGTTTTTTAATTCTTTCATCCAGATTATCAAAGACAAGTCCATGTGGCTCACTCAGAAAAACGATGCTAACTCCATAACCATCATCTAGAAATGCCTTAGACAAGACAGATGTAACAACCTCCTGTCCTCCAACACCAAATCCTTTCATCAGGAAAAGAATATTTTTATTATTTTCATTCATATGCATAACTTGATAAATATTATTAGCTGTTTGCCCCAAACTGAAGAGATTAGAAAGCAAATCCTTCACTGCAAACATTCTCAACCATAGTTTGTAAATCACGAGCTGGATTCTGACTAATATCAACAAATTCTGTTTTTGGATGATCATTCGTATTAATTGACTCCGTATGCCCATCTTCATTTATAATCTCTGCTTTAGCCGTGCCATAAGATTTACTTAGACCCAAGAAAGCCTTTAGCAATTTATTTTTCAGCACCTGAATAGGTTTAGCTTTACTTGACTTCAACCGAATACTTACTGATCTATCAGAAGAATTACTACTCGGTATCATCACACGACTTCCCATAATAGAAGAAAGTAATTTGATATACTCTTCAGGCTTCTGTTTTTCAGAAGGATAGAGAACAATATTAATAAATACCATCTCTACCTTTTTTTATTTTTTTGTTTCATCGCCATTCATATTACACTTCGGTACGAAATAAACTTTAGTTATATACTTTGTGCAGTTTTTGTTGTTTCCAAGCCCCGATATGTAGTGATTATATGTCGGGGCTTCTTAGCTTTGCACGGCGGCATCATCTTCTTACAAAGATTCATCTTACGAATCACCTTTCATTTTCAGAATTTTTGCTGGTATTCCACCAACTACACAATTGTCTGGCACATCCTTTGTTACAACAGCACCAGCTGCTATTGTAACATTATTGCCAATAGTAATAGGAGCCAAGATAGTTACACCTGTTGAGATATAACAGTCATTACCTATGACTATATGATAATCTATCAAATCAGGACGTTTCTTCCCCATCAGTACATTTGGAAGAATCTCGCAATTCCTACCAATCTTTGTTCCTGATAATATATGCCGAAAACCTCTATGTTGAAGATGGAAACCTGGACCAACTGAATTAGAAGCTACAAAAATATCAAGTTTTTTACAGTTTTTCCTATGCTTCAACCAGTAATAAGCCTTAAAGATTCTATCCCAAGGCTTCTGTTTTTTATTGGTATAATATTCCAAATATCTCAGATTGCGCATGTAAGAGAAGAGTTCCCAATTCTCACCGTAAGTAAACCGAGCCGCTAAAGGGTGCTGCATCTTGTATGACAAGAAGTCAGCCTTTATCCAAGCTTTCAACTGCTTTCTAGTCTTTATCTTGCCCCCCCCGAATTGCATGTTAAGCAAATCTCGTTCCGTCCATTCCATGGCATAAATCTTCAACAAAGAGTCATGGATGGCTGCGCCTTCATAATGAGAGGCATAGTAAGCCTTCTGCTTAACCTTCATTGCCGCCATATCGAGATGCACGAGAGAAAGAAGCTGTTTCTTCAAGTCCTCCACATCACCATTTTCAAACAAGAGCCCTGTTCCAGAAGGCTCAATGATACTCTTGAAGAATGGCACGTTACTTGCCAATACAGGAGTCTGATAATAGAAAGCCAAAGACAATACACCAGACTGAGTGGCAGAGATATAAGGATAAACCACACACTGGGCGTGCTGATAAAGATACGCCACCTCAGAATCCTTGATATAACGATTTATCATCACCACATTCTTTTCTTCAGCAACACGTTCAAACCCCAGCTGACCGCTACCTGCAACGACCAAGGTATAATTATCATGCAGTTCTGCACTTTCCACAAAAGCCTTGTACAAAAGATGGATGCCCTTGTATTCCTCTATTCGACCGAAGAAAAGAATGTAAGGCTTGCTCAAGCTCTTCAATTCTTCTGGCTCATCATGTCCATCCACGATCTCTTTGGTCACTAGCGAAGGGAACGAATGAAAAGTAATCTCTTTGTCAGGATATTGGCTTTTCAAGTTACGATACTGCTCCATGCTATTGGTAACAAGATACTTCGCCACTTGCAAGTTCTCGTTCAATCGCTTATACATGATGTTCTGGCGCAACATCTTATACCATGCCTTCTTTGCCTCATGGGGCTGCAGGTCATGAACGGTTGACAAGATCGTGATACCTTGACTTTCCAATCTTCTCTGTATCTTGATGGGCGGAATATCATTGATATAATGAACCAATTCTATCTTCCATTCCCTACATAAGTCCAGAATCAACCAATCGTAGCCTGAAGAATTGAAAAGCAGATTTTTCAGCTTGTTGAAAGCCGAATTCGCCTGTTTATAGAACACGCTTTTCCCATGCAGTTCTTTCTTCACATTCTTCTTGAAAAAGTCATCCTCATAGTCGTGGAAGAAATAGCAGACATCATCTTCAGGGGAAAATGTATTCACTATCTCGCTCACATACGGCCCCATACCTGCGTATGAGGTCGTTGCCACTATCAATGTTCGTTTCATATTCGTAAAAATACTTATTTAAAACTATTATTTTCTATTCTTATAATAGGATCAATATGCTCGTAAACAACAGCGCATTTTTAATAACCTAACAAATGCAACATATTCGTTGTCTTTTGCTTTATTTCTTTGTCACTATTTGATACAGCATAAGCTGTCATTATAGAAAGATTGCACATTCCATCATTATGAATATCTGTAACAGCAATAAAGCAGTCTCCGTGTTGTCTATTTATTACATGAACTTGCCCCAATTCTTCTGTTTTGGGATTTTGAACAATTAAAGGAAGGAGTCTATCTACATAAAATCTATCCAAGTCTTTGAAATGCTTGACAAGTACAGAAATTATTTTATCACTGCTAACGCCTAATCTTTTGGATATAACAATAAGTTTCAGAATTTGAGGATTTGGCCTTATATCCTCCTTAATCCTTATAGATTGAAATTGCTCTTCAACCTTATCTAATGCGTAACAAATCTGACGCATAGTCTTAGTAATAAAGAATCCCTTATCAAAATACTCCTTGATACGTTCCTCTCCTAATCCGGTTTCTTGAGAAATAAGTGCCAAAGCGTAATTTTCCTTTTCTTCTGCTAAAGAAAATCGGAAAATGTCCTTGTTATAGAATTTGGACATATAACCATCATAATCAGCACATTCTCCATAAAAATGATGAAATAGTGCCTCAGTATTTTTCTCATGCATCACAAATACGACATTACTTACCCCAAATTTGTTGCCAACGAGCGAACTGTCGATTGGCTGCATACTGCGATATCCATAATCCATGTGAGCAGAAAAGACATTCATGATACGAAAGAGATGTGCAGGATCAAGCCTATCCATATCCTCTATCACTAAAACGACTCGCTTTCCATTTTTCTCTTGATAAGCTTTAATATTATCACGAATAATCTTAGTGATTATGTCATTCTCATAAACAGAGTTTTCATCAAAAGTGGATAGATAATTATCAAGAAAAGCTGTCTGGTCTATTTCTTTCTTAAACTCCCCAACTTTATCTTTCAAACTTTTGAGCCAGCTTACAGATTTGAAAGCAGCCAAGAAGCCTTTAGTCACCATATCGTCTGCACCGCACGACTTCAGCATCTCAAAGAAAGACTCTCCTACTGTACAGAAATGGCTTTGAACATAAAACTCAAAAGCCATCCTATCTGTTATCTCATACTTAACATCAATGATACCAGCTTGAAGTATCTGCAAAAGCACATCATGCTTAATGAGTTCAAAGATGTCCTTATTCCCCAGTACTTGGTAATTGACAGGATAGAGCGTTATAAACTCAAAAGGAGATTCTGCATCCATCATACATTTCTCCTTGAACTTTTTCAAGGAAAAGGTCTTACCGTCACAAAACTTGGCAGAAAGTACAACCCTATCATGAGAAAGGAGATGATCCTCAAATCGCTGCATTGCATCATCAACAGGGATATAATTATCGTCAGAGTTTAGCATAACAGATTCTTGATCGTTTCATAACTTTCAATAACATACTTAGAATAAGCTATTCCGCCATCTGAAGAAACACCTAATCTGACCGAACAACCTTCATCTTCATTCTTTTCGATACAAGCAATCCAAGAAGGATTTATCAATATCGGTTCATTATCACTATCATGCAGTTCTATGAATTTACAAGTCATTGTATATCATTTCTCAAAAAAATATTGTTGGCGAGCCCGAATTAGCTCACTCTCACTCATTTTATTCTTCTTCTCTAAAGGCATCCATGGATACTTTTCTGATTGTATTTGAATCTTTGCAAAGTAATCTTCCACCTTCATGATAAACTTAGCTGGGACACCGCCCCAAACTTCATTGTCAGGAATGTGTTTCGTTACGATACTGCCTGCAGCCACGATGGAATTCTTTCCAACAGAGCTATTAGGCATCAAGATTGTTCTCGCTCCCACAAAGCAATTTTCAAAAAGTTCTATACTTCCAACCTTATCTATATCACCTCGTCTTAGACCTAAATACTGGGCAGCATTAAACACACTTACATCATGGTTAACAAAATCCACATCATGAGCACAAATCACATTATCATGAATGCTTATCAGATAAGGCTCTGTACCAAAAGACAATGTGTATAATTCTACATTCTTGCCAAGAAAGTAAAATTGATTTCTCATCAACTCTGCTCTTTCATGAGCAGAAGCTCTTCTTAACTTCAGTTTAAAAAACTGTGATTCGACTAGTCGAATCACCCCCCCATTTTAGAAAAGATGCTCATATTTTTTATATTTTATCATTAGTTACAATAACTTTATTTCCTAAATAACCAAGGGATCATAGCTTTGACATAGTCTTTCAGCCACCACTTGAAGTTCTTCTCCTTCCAAGAATTATCCATAAAATGCATTGCATAAGAATCCTTGTCCCTTGTCAGTGAATCACCCGCAAAAACATTGGATGGATATATCATCATATTTCCATTTAGCGCCTGTTTCTTATCAACATAGCGAAATCCATGCTTAACTAGAAGCTTAGCCATAATACCTGGATTGATTTCATCCTCATACAAAGAGCCATCAGGGTTAATGAAATGACGGCATCCAAAATAATCAAGACACTCCTTGATAAAAGGATTTCCTTTCTCCGCCCCATACAAAGCTGCTAGCAATCCCATTCCCGATATTCCCTTGGTCACATCCTTAGGATAACCATTTTCGTCAACCATTTTCATTCCATCCACTTCAAAAGAAGTTGGATGATTTTCTACGGAAGTAAAAAAAGAAAAATTCAGGAACTCATCGAAACTTTTATATACCATCACATCGGTATCCATATAAATGCCACCTTCTGTATAAATGGCATAATGGCGGATATAATCCGATGCCAATGACCACTTCTTTTTCTGAATCGCCTCTTTCGTCCATACGACAGAATCTAAATCGAAGTTACTTTCATTCCATTCCTTGATTTGGTAATCAGGCATAGCCTTTTTCCAACTTGCAATGCAACGTTTAACACTAGGAGTCTTCGCCCCTCCACCTAACCAAACGTAATGTATAATCTTTGGTATCATAATTCAAAATTAAATAAAATGTAATATAAACATAACCATCCTCACCCAGAAGGAAGGATGAATCTTTGTACGATAATTCTCCAGTAATTCTCTTTTCTGCTCTTTAGTTAGCAGAACCTTATTTCTCCTAATTTCTCCAAGCGGATACTTTGTATAAAACCACTTGTTGCCATAACCTTGTTTTGTAGCAAACTCGGAAAGCCACTTGGCATTATCAGTTAGTGAATGAATCTTCCTTATCAAAATTGGCACAGATTTGTCTGGCGAAATATTTTCATTACTCTTTCTCCACAGCACTTTGGCTTTCTCACAGGTATCAATACCGCCAGCTGCATCCGAGAATTTCACCCAACTGATAAAGTCACTCCCCCAAGCCAAATCAAAGTTTTGAAATCTTCCATTGTCGAAGAATACGTCTCTGCGCACAACGAACTCAACAACGAAACTAATCAAATGACCTTTCAGTTTCTCATCTAGATAAAATTTAGACGAACAAAAATCAGGGAACTTAGGCAATGATGAAATCTTACCTGTTGCATTATCTAGACGATTCACGTTAAAATGAATCAAACCTGCCTTCGGTTTTTCCTTGATAGTTTTATAAAACTCCTCCACACAGTTCTTTTCCATCACATCATCGTCAGAAAATAGCCAAAGCCAATCTTCCCCTTGCGTCATATCGATACAGCGTTCCCATTGTGCCACGAGGTCTTTACCTCCAAGATTCGTATCAAATCGTTTATACACCAAGTTGATCTTGTCCCTATACCCATCCACTATCTCCCAAAGGTTATTGGGACTGCAATCATCACCTATATACAGGGTGAAGTTCTTGCAGGTCTGAGCTGCAATGGAATCTAAGGCAGCCGCAAGAAATGTGGATTTATAGGCAGGGATAACTATTGCCAAGTTATTTTGTTTTGCCATAATTATAATTTATAGAATCAATAAAATTTACGTAATTTTCTTTTAAATTCGTATATTAGATTGCGTGGACGCTCGCTAACCATCATAGCAGAAATGCCAACCACAACAGCGTAAGGCTCAAACTAACATATCACTTTATTATCCTCTTCAACTTGTAATATAAGTCAACCAAACATTTAATCACAGCAAATCTTTTTGGATAATAATAATATTGAGAATAGACAAATTCTATGACATCTGACACAAAAAGGTCATAATCTTCACCAGATACAATTTTTGTTTTACATGCAGGGAAAGCTTTGCATTTTGGACTTTCTATATATGTCAAGAAGTCATCAGGAAATTTCTGCTCTCGCTTTATTACATCCAATAAATCCAAACTAGAAAAATAATAAGGCGAGATTTTGGCTCTTTTATTTACGCTTGAGCTAAAATAATGGATAATTTTAGCCTCATTAAAATAAGGGAATCCATTAACAAACAGCTGACAATTCCATGCACCCCCCAGTTCTTTAATAACAAAGCCACATTGATTGTTTGCATAAGCTAACGCAGGTTGATCAGTATAAAGTCCTAACTTAGCTTTTAGTTTCCAAGATTGATGCCATTTTTCGTAAAGAGCATGAGCAACTTGTGAATCTTTCACAAACATCACGCCGCTATTGAAATAATTAAAATCTTTTTCACTAAGGCTCCAACTCATCGCTTTCGCTTGTTTCTCAACCATAGCAAGATAACCAGACTTATCAAGCGTTACATGTAAATCTAAGACGGCACCAATGTCTCCATCGAACTTATCAATATTACTTAAATCTTGACATATCACGGTATCTGTATCTATGAAAAGATAATCACCTTCTATCCATTTACGAGCGGTAGTTTTTATATAACGTGAAGCCATTCGGCTATCAAATTCCTTCGGTATAGGAACAACTATTATATCTGACACGATACTCTTTATCAATCCCCTACTAGAGGTTATCAAATTGTTCGTTTTGTTATCAACCAACAAGATTATGTCAGCGGTAGGATTATAATATTTTACCGAATATGCTGATATAGCAGCCTGCTCTATATAAGAATGAGTCTCATCACACACGACTACATATAATATTTTGGTTCTCATTTTTTATATTATTTTTAGTTATATATTCAAATGCAGCATTACACATCAAGAAAAACAAAAAAGGAAATGATTGGAATGAATTATTATTCATAAATGCTACTCCCCAAACAGCTAAAAGAATAATTAATTTCTCGCCAGATTCGTATCTTTTAATAAATAACCAAGTTATTACTAATTCTAATAATGTCTTAAGACTTCCAATAATCCATCCCCAATAAGAAAGATTCAAAAGAATTCCATTCTCTAGACCTACATTTGTATTTGAATAATAAACAATATTACCACCCAATACGATTCTCTCCCAAGTCCAATTTTGATCAGCAAAAACTTCAAAGGCTATCATTCTAGATAAGGAAGAGAATTCATTATCATAGGAAGAACTGAGTCTACCCAAGAAGCCCATATTTAAGACATAATCTATGAGAGGAGGCAATATAATATATGCCACTATTATTGTCGAGATTATAACTATAATATTTTTCTTATACAAGAAAAAGCGATACGCAAATATCAATAACCATACAACCATACTTGCTCTCGAATTACATGCCCACAAAGCCATTGCCCCAAGACAGAGCAAAGCTATCTGTTGCTTCTTTACAATATGCTTGGCACATAAAAAATAAGCCATAAAGATAGAAATAACATTGGCATTATACAAAGGATGATTTAATAATCCATGAGCACGGAAATCTCCACTAGTATAATCAGAGGCGAGACCTTCGGTAGCTTGAAATTCAGTTACATAATTGAACACATAAGCATGACTCAATTTTTCATAAATACAAATAGAACACTCTGCCATATAGAAAAAAATCATAAACAAGAAGAAGAATTTCTTGATATTATAATTTTTTCTATTCAAAGCATACCCTAAACAAAGTATATTACACCATGAGAATAATTCATATAAATGAGATTCAAATACCAGTTTCATATTTCTATGGAAAAAGTATCCTAGCAGCATACAACCTAAATACATCCATCCATACTTATCCAAGCATTGATTCTTTAATATCAAAAATAGTATTACAGATACTACATTTAATAAATAAAGATAGGATCTTGTTGGAAAAAAAGTAGTTGAACATGGAAGATATAACAATATCACAAAAATTGCAATATATGAGAACAATGCTGAATATTGTTTTTTTACTTGTACCATTTTTTTATTTGTTTTACAATAAGTCTTTTAATATTACTTCTTTCAAAGTTTGACACACCCAATAGCAATATTACACTTCCAATAATTAACACATCCACAACTGTTATTGGAATAACCAAAAATAGCTTCTCTGAATCAATACTATAATGAAATATGTATAGTATAACGACAGCACATGCCAAAACTTGGACTATAGGTCTCACTACAAATGCTGCATACTCTGAAATTCTCATTTTAAGGATGTCCTTTAAAAAGTATATTCTAAAGAATAATGCAACTATATATATCAAACAAAGAATTACCATAGAAGTATATGCAGGTGCACCCAAACTAAAAGCTAAATATGTAATAGGAAGAAAACAGAGGGTCTGTACACCTATGACAAACTGATATTTTTTAATGTTTCCCGTTGCTCTTACAGTCTGGGTTATAGGCGATTCCAAATTGTTGGTAAAAGACAAGACTAAAATTAATTGGCTAAACAATATCATATCATCAGAAACTTGCGTTTTACCAAGCCAAAGTTCAAGTAATCCTTTCATATTGAATATTATTGGCAGTGCAATTAATGTGAAAAGATAAAAAGAATACTTAGAACTATTAAAAACTAATTTTTGTGTATATTTTATATCACCCGAAGCATAACTTTTTATTATCTGAGGATTCATCGCCATAAAGAAATTTTGACAAAAAGAATACATTATCTGATTAATTTTATCTGCAATAGCTTTAGCAGCATTTACTACTGGTCCGAAAAATATATTCAACATGATGGCTTGACCTTGATAGTTTAACACAGATGTTGTCGAACCAAACAGATTCCAACCTGCAAAAGATATTATCTGCTTGAAAGAAGACATATTCCAATAAAATTTATATGAACAGCCTTCTAGTTTGACTTTACAATAAACAAAATTAACTACATTTACCAACATACAAGAAAAAACTGTCAATGCTCCTAAAGTAACTAATTTATCAATTGGCGTTACATAAAGCATATAGACAATCAATAATTTCATTGCTACATCTATAATGGTAAAATAAGCATAAATCCCCATTTTCTCGTATGACACTATCGCAGAAGTAAATGGTATCAACATAGTTGTCAAACAGAAACTCATAATAGAAAACTGATAAATCCAAGAAGCTGCATCCACACGATTGGTAGGTATAACCAAAAATTCATGAATCATATATGGACCTATCAATTCCATTATTATTATTACCACACAACAAAATATAGCACATATGTTTACCAACATACTAAATGCCTTTTGAAATTGTTCTATATCGTTGTTTCCTAAATAGTAAGCTAAAAATCTCTGACTTGCAGATGTCATCGTACCAGTCACAATGCCCACAAAGCCAACTACACCTCCAACAACATTATTGATACCATAATCCTCAACCCCCAACAATTGTAAAGTTAACCGTGCTGTAAAGAGAGAGACCAAGGTAGAAATAAGCATTCTTATATACAATAGTATTGTATTTTTGGCAACTCGTTTATTATTTTCAGACTTATCCATAAATTATATTTTTATTTTTTCAAAAACTTTTTCAATTTTACTTAATACAGGTTGTCGTACTTTATTCGTTATTAAGATTATGCTCCCTACAAATAAGACTAAACATATAGCAAATACAAACAACAATGGATAGGCACCCATTTCAAAAATCTTTTGAGTAATATTATTTCGATATTCCGTAATCAAGGAATTAGATGATACTAAATATATTCCCAACACTGAGGTCGCAAAATAGTTAATCCAAGGCTTTTGAATCTTTAAATATGAGAAATACACGAACAGAGAAATACTCCCTATCAAAATTAAAGGATTATTATAACTCCACCATCTGAGACTTTCTATTGGATGCCCCAATCGACTTGCCACAAGAAAAACGAATCCCAAAGTTCCCCCAGTAAGTACCCAAACTACCAGTCCAATAGTTTGATATGTTTTTTTACTATTTTGCAATTCATACCGCAAATATCGACCTACATAATAGAGGAAGATAAAATTAATTGCACTATATCCATTCTTATCGACAAATCCTAAAATATAACCAAAATAGACTTGGCAAACAAAAAACAACATTATCCAATATCGCAGCACTCTCAAACTTACATTCTTCAACGAATATTCGATAATTGGTGAAAGGAAGAGTAAATACATGTAATTAGGAACAAACCATCCATTTGTAAATTTTATGGAGTTAAAGACTTCATAAACACTTAACTTAGCATCTACAAATAACACGCTTAGCAAACAAGCAATCAGCCCATAAAAAAAACAATCTACAACCAATCTTACAATTCCTTTGGTAATTGTTTTTATTCCATACCAACCTGAAATCAAAAGGAACAAATTTCCCCCCCCCCACAATCAAGCTATTTAATATAACCGCTATAGAAGAGTTTAAATTTAATACGAAGTTACAATTATATCCGCACAAGTCAATACCATTTATCAACAAGTGATGCATAGTAATAAACAATATTGCTACGATACGTAACAGTTCGAAATTTGATTCACGAACTTTTTGAGACATATTTAGAAGATTTAATAAATTTGTTTATCTATAAGAACTAGCCTACGAATGTAATATCATACACATCCTTTCACATTATATAATTATTGAAATTGCTTAAAATCGTAAGCATCCAACCCCTATGACAATACAACTCCATCCCCA